>Ga0209976_10001342_pt1 | contig 14601 bp, 28 predicted proteins | sample SumtaG_FD_182806 | JGI IMG/M metagenome (GOLD analysis project Ga0209976, IMG submission 182806) | Deep subsurface microbial communities from Indian Ocean to uncover new lineages of life (NeLLi) - Sumatra_00157 metaG (SPAdes) (version 2) | ecosystem: Environmental > Aquatic > Marine > Oceanic >...
GTATAAGCGTTAATGGGTCCGGCAAGGGCCAGATAAAACTAAAACGGAGGCTACTTGTTGAATTGGCGAAAAAAGTATCCATTAAACCCCAGGGGTAAACCGGCGATCGGTCCCTCAAAGCGCAGCAAGGCGGCAAAGCGCTATTATAAGTTTAGGGACGATATTAAACGACTCGGGATGTGGTTCCCTGTCGCCGGCGCCTGGATTACCTTTCGGCTTCCGATCGCCAAGTCGAGGAAGGGTCTAAAACCCGGGGATCCCCATACACAAAAACCCGACCTTGACAATTTATTAAAGGCCCTGGGCGACGCGATCTACCAGGCCGACGACTCTGGAGTGTGGCTAATCTGAGTTGAAAAGCTATGGTCCGAGGTCGGATCGATCGAGATAACGAATATTAAAACGGCGCTAAAGAGGTTTAAAGATGGTTAAAATTAACAAGGACTACACGGTTAAAAATGCCGGGGAGAGGGTCGAGGCAGATACGTCCAAAGGACCGATAACGGTCACCCTCGGCGTCCAAAGGGCGACAATAATAAACGCAGGACCACACCCCGTAACGATTGTGGTCGGGGGCAACCAGGAGGGGTTGCAGCATAGCGATGGAACTTACGGGGAGACCCCGAACAGGCCGGTTAATAATCAGTTTGGTCCGGAGGAAGGCAATAAAGATGACTGAAAAAGAGAGGTTTGAAAAGTTTTGGGCGGACGCCGAGTTGGGCTTTGTGAGCTATTTAAATTTAGACTGGGACTTATTGGCGGTTCCCATTAAAAACCTTGCCTGGACCACCTGGCTCGAGGCTGTAGGCAAAAACAGCCGGGGCGTTATGGATTTCGGTTGGGCGAACGGGTGGCCACAAACACCCAGGGCGGTCTCGCGCTGTAAAAAGACTTGCGGCCAGGCCAAAACGACCGCGCTGGACGGACGCTGCAACCATGAGGTCCGCTGCGACGCCTGCGCATACGTTTACAAATATAATTCGAGCTAAAAATGAAACGGCCTACACATTGTATTAATTGCGGCAAAAAGGGCGCGATCGGATGGGACGGACTTTGTTTTGATTGTGCCAAAGCTAAGAAATGAGGTTATTATGATTCAATTTGTATTAGGATTAATCGTCGGGTTGATAGCGGGATCCGTTGCCACGATCATCATCGGCAACAAACCGTTTGAGCTCCGAATAGAGTTTAAAGACGAGCATCCCCCTGGGCCCTTACCCGCGCCCTTCAAAAGGGAACGGGCGCCATGAGTAAAGTTTGTGAGGTCGGCGATCGTGGGCAGCGCTATGAGGTTAGGTGTAAGAAGGGCGGCGGCGAGGTTGTTTTCGGCTGGACGGACCGAGAGGACGGGCAGCCGTTTGTTAGGGCTATAGAGCTACACCCAGTGTGGCACAGCCCAAAAGTGGTCGATCGACAAAAAAAGGAGGAACCGGAAAAATGAAAAAAATAGGATCACGTTTTGACAACCTAAACCCCAACGGTGCGGCCGGGGCTATGTCTGGAGCGATACAGGGCAACCACAACCACGAAAGGCCAAAAGACACCAACGGGCAATGGAAAAAAGGCGGTAATATGTACGACTGGATAACGCGGACCTGGGACCCGATCGGCGGAGAGTGTCCCCACGGCTGCAGCTATTGTTACGTCAAAAGCAACCACCGGCCGGCTGTGAAAAAGAAATACTCCGGGCGGCCGCACCTGGTAGAACACGAAATGACGAAATCGCTCGCGAGCGGTCATTTCTATTTCGTGTGCTCAATGATGGACCTGTTCGCGGCGGAGATCCCGTTTGTCTGGATCTCTCAGGTCCTCGAGAGGTTGTACCGGTTTGACAATCAATATCTACTACAGACCAAAAACCCCGCGAGGATGCTTTCGTTCGTTGCCGGCGGACTGATCCCGACCGAGGCGATCCTGGGGACCACGATTGAGACCAACTCTCACTACGACTCCATGGGGTCCGCCCCAGGAGTGGGCGAAAGGGCCGCGGCGCTCGGTAATGCCTCCAGGAAACACAAGACGATGGTCACGGTCGAGCCGATCATGGACTTTAAACTCGGCGAGCTCATGTATTTAATTTTGCAATGCCGTCCGTCCTGGGTGAACATCGGCGCTGACAGCAAGGCCCATAAACTCGTAGAGCCGAGCCCGGAAAAGGTCCGGGACCTGGTGTCACACCTTAAAGCGGAGGGGATTGAGGTTAAATTAAAGAGTAATTTGGATAGGATCTTAAAGGGAGGTTAAATTATGTCTTTATCGGTTTTACAACTAACACAAGCGGCGCTCCGCGAGCAAAGGGAGAAAAACTTTAACCTGCAGGCCATCCTTGACAAAGTGCTCAGGGAGTGGACGATAGAGTCTTTGCAAGACAAGCGGAGAATAGGCGAAAAGACTGAAATTAACACAACGCTAAGCGCGAGAATCGACAGAGCAAGGGCGCTTGTTGAAAAGGTCGACATTTCCCCAACCCAGGCACGCCTGGATATTTTAAGGGCGCTTGTGGGGGTGGACCATGGCTGAAAGCACAGCGGCGGACAACACGCAGACCGACAACACAAAAGAGGAATATCTCGGGGACGGCGTTTACGCCATTTTCGACGGCTATGGAATCTGGCTACACGCCAACGATCATCTAAAACCGACCGACAGGGTGTACTTGGAGCCCGGAGTTTTTAGGGCCCTGGAGCGCTTTGCGGAGCAAGTTTTTAGTTAGCCGGACAAACAGGACTTCAAAAGGAGGGCAATGTAATGATTTTTAACGAAAACCAAATAAAAGAATTTGAGGCCGCTGCACGACCGTTAATTAAATTTCTCAACAACAACTGTCACCCTCACGTTGTGGTAATTGTGGATTGCACAAGCGCCCAGCTGTTTGAGGGGGTTAATCGGTGCTATACCGAAGACTATGTAAAGGACTAAAGCCAATGGCCAAACGACCAATAACATTAGCGGAAAAGACAATCGCAATGCTCTCGACGGTGGACGCGGCCTTTTTGGCTCGACTTTGCGAGGAGTATGCAAGGGACACCCTGGGCGCCGGCGCCACGCAAGACTCTATATCGGCCAGGGCAGAGGAAAAATGGAACGAGATCGGCCAGGATCCCACGGCTACGGTTAACGAGGTCATGGAAAAGATGGCCAGCGAGGGAATGAACCGGGAGACGATAACCGAATGGATCATGGATACCGCCGAGCATTACCCGGACTTTCATTAAGCAAAGGAGGGTAGCGAGATGAACAAACTAGCAACACTGACAAGGGAACATCGGTTTTGTTTGAGATGTGAAAAACTTTGCCGTCCTGCAAAATCGAAAAACCCTGACGCAAAACCGTTTCGGAAAGCAGTGAAGGGGTTTTGTCCGGACTGTGTAACTACCCACTTTATCTTGAGTGTAGAGCCACTTAAAGACGGCATCAAAAAAAATGGTACCGACACATTGCTCAACCCTATGTTTCAAAAACAGTTCGAAGCGGTGTTAAAGGCTGGAAACTCAGAACTGCCGATAGAAGAAATAAACTGGTCCCGCGTTGTTGATAATTGGGCAATGCCGTGGCCGATCCGAATCCGGCCCCGCGTCGGTTGATATAGACATGAGCAACTGCCCCCATTGCGGAGAAATAACCGGCTGGCTAACCGGCTGGAAGGTGATCGCCAGTCATTTTGATATCGGCTGGCGGACCGCCAAGAAGTGGCACAAAAACTACGACATGCCGGTCCTCCGGACTCCCGAGGGCCGGCCAACCAACACCCCTTTTGAGCTCGATAACTGGCTACGAGCTTATAATCACATCCTTAGCAGAGAGGCTACGCGCAGCTTATGACCGAAAACGACACAAGGCAAAGAACTATCGAAATATCCCAGGCCAAACTCGACGATAACTTTTCCTGGATGTATGACTCCTATCATAACGCCTGCAGGCATGGTGTTGTCCAGTGCCGGGGTTGTTGGGCGTGGTTTTGGCTAAAAGATTTATACCGCTGCTTTCATTGCGGCAGCTATTTTTGTACTCGGTGCTGCTACGAGCATTTTGGCCCTCACCCAAGAGTGAAAGTAATAGAAAGCGAAACAAAACCTATACAAACCCAAACCTCCTCATAGACCGTGGCACATAATGTACCCCACCTGGACACGCACGACCCCTTATAGCCCCCATGTAGCCCCCCGTAGCCTCCCTTGACACTATATTTTGTGTCTGTTACAGGTTTTTATCATGGTTCCAGAAAGAAAGAGAGCCCAGGTCGGAACGGCGGCCAAGAGCGTAGCCCGGGAGAAATCTCTTAAAATCTGTAAGCGGGTAGGCCCGAGCCAAACTGTAATATTCAAGCGTCTGAAAGAGCTCGTAAATGCCAAAGAGACCAAGTTCTTCACACACCAGGGCGAGATCATTAGCCTCCGGGACGTCGAGGACAACGCTATCAGCCTCCGGGCCGTAACCCTGGCCATGCAGTTTCACGACATCATGCCGGACAAGCGCCACGTTCACACCGGCGAGGACGGCGGACCGATCCAGCACCGGGTTGCCGGCGATATGAATCTAAAAGCATTGGAAGAATCCATTGCAAAGGATAAAAAACCTAAATAACCGGCTTTATGCCAAGCAGGCCATAGCCTATTTACCAACGGCCAGCTACGACGGCGCCCGTCATATCTATTACGACCTCCTGAATGATCCCAACATTGACAACCAGGTCCTCGCAGCGGTTGGACTAAACGACCGCTTTTTTCTTTTGGTCCACGTATTGATGCGCGGGGACCTCCTCCGGCAATGGCTATATGAGCGCTGCAGGGAAGTCGAGGCGAACCCGGACGGCTATCTGGACCTGTGGGCGAGAGAGCACTATAAGAGCACGATCATCACCTTTGCCGGCTCAATCCAGGAGATCGCCCGGGATGCAGAGATAACGATCGGCATATTCAGCCATACGCGGCCGATCGCCAAGGCCTTTGTGAATCAGATCAAGATGGAGGCCGAGAATAACGAGAACCTTAAATCGCTCTATCCGGAATCGTTTTGGCCGGCGCCCAAAAGCAACGCTCCGATATGGTCCCTCGATAACGGCCTGGTGTTCCGACGCAAAACAAACCCCAAGGAGGCCACCGTCGAAGGGTGGGGCCTGGTCGATGGTCAGCCAACCTCCAAGCACTATAAACTACGAATCTACGACGACGTAGTTACCAAGTCGTCCGTGCATACTCCAGAAATGATTATCAAGACCACGGACTCCTGGGAGCTCTCGCAGCACCTTGCAAGCACGGATTTCGGCAGCGAGGACCTGGCTCGGGAGTGGTACATCGGCACCCGGTACAATTTCGCGGACACTTACGCGGTTATGATTACCCGCGAGGCCGTAAAGCCTCGGCTGTACCCGGCCACGGACAACGGCACCCCGGACGGCAAACCGGTATTGTTGAGTCCGACGCAATGGGCCAAGAAGAAGCGCGACTCCTCGATTGCCACGATCGCTTGTCAAATGCTACAAAACCCTTTGGCCGGCCAGCAGCAAGAGCTCAAACCCGAATGGATGCGCCGGTACGAGCTCCGCCCGGAGACTCTCAATATCGCGATCCTGGGGGATCCGGCCTCGAGCAAAAAGAAGGGCTCGAGTAACTCGGGTTTTGCAGTTATCGGCATAGACTACGCCTGGAATAAATATCTTCTGGACGGCGCCTGCCACAAAATGAGCCTGGCCGAGCGCTGGATCATGCTAAAATATTTACGCTTTAGGTGGCTCCGGGCCCGGGGGATCCAGATCGTCAAGGTCGGCTATGAAAAGTACGGCATGCAGGCGGACATCGAGCACTTTCAGCAAATGATGAAGATTCAAAAGTGTGCCTTTCATATCGAGCCCGTCTCATGGCCCAAGGATCGAGAGATCGGCGCCAAGGACGACCGGATCCGCCGGCTGATCCCGGACCATCAAAATTGGAAGTTCTTTTATCCGTACGACGGCGACGGCGAGACCGCGCTGCAGATCAAGGCCCTGGAGACCAACAGAGCCCACCTGGTGGCCAGGCCGATCAAGCGCAAGGATGAGAACGGCAAGGTTTACGACCTGGTGGAGCGCCTGATCGCAAACGAATATCTCTTTTTCCCGGCCACGACGCAAAAGGATATGCTCGACGCTATGAGTCGATTTTATGATCTGGATATGAATCCTCCGCAAAAGGTAGACGAGAAGGACCTCTATCCAGAGCATAGCCATGACTTCTAAGGAGACAGGTATGGTTATTAGTATTCAAGAGCGATTTGAGGCTAAAATTATTTTTATCCCGGAGGAAAACTGTCACACATGGGGCGGCCGGGTTAAACAAAGATCACCGTACGGCGAGTTTGATCTTTGGGGAAACAAATCGATGCTTGCCCATCGTTACGCCTGGACTATTTACAGAGGGGAGATACCCCCGGGGGCGTATGTTTGCCACCATTGCGACAATCCGGGCTGCGTTAATCCCGACCATCTTTTCTTGGGAACCCAGCAGGACAACATGGACGACATGGCCAAAAAAGGACGGGGCGGAGATTTCCGGGGAGAGAGCAACCCTCGCGCCAAGCTAAACAGTGCCTTGGTCGTCGATATTAAAAAAGAGCTCTCGGGGGGAACAAGGCAAAAGGTGATTGCGCAAAGATACGGCGTAACTCCGGGGACAATCTCTAAGATCAACACGAAAAGGAGCTGGACGTAATGGCACTAACCAGGCGGAAATTTCTAAACCTGACCGGCCGCGCCGTGGGCGCCATAGCTGCGTTGCCGGTCCTAAAGCTACTGGCCAAGCCCAACCCGGTACCGGCACCCCAGGGCGAGCTCGGTCAGTACGAGAACGTCCGATTTGTCGAGAGCTCAAAGCCTCGATCGGGCTCCGGCCAGGTTTGGGGAACGAACTCCAGGGGTGGGTATATGTACTCCCAAAAGTTAAGCAACGAACTGAGGACGAAAATGATGCCCCATATAAAATACAGACAGTTTTCGAGGGTTAGAAGATGAGTTTAAGTAGACGAAAGTTTTTGCAACTGGCAGGCGCGAGCGCCCTGGCCACACTCCCGGCGCTCAGCCTCTTTAGCAAGGCCGACGCCCGGGAGGTAGTCGAGGACATCTCGAACGACGGCGGCTATATCGTTAGCAAGGAAACGAGCGACAATATTATCCGGGCGCTTTCCCGAGGGCGTGAATACGGTAATATTATGCCCATTTCGGCGGAGACGGCAAAGAGCCTCCCGGAATTCAAGAAGCTCCTAAAATCGCTTTTAAGGGATGCAAAAAAGACTTTACCACCTGGTTGTAGGTTTGAGGTCCGGATGAAGATCCCGACGGACTTCGGGCGGAGCCGAGGGATCGCCTGGTACACAAACAAAGAAATCGCAACGGGACGGCGCCGGCTATTTTTGACAACCCCTAAAGAGGCTGTGAAAGATCGAAACATGGCCATAACGCACGGCTATCACCTTCTAGGGAGAGGCAGGGCATAATGGCAAGAGAAAGCGCAGCACCCCACAAAGTAACAACGTCGACAATAACGCTCCTGGCCCTGGTCGTCGCGGCCGACGACGAGCACTACGAGCCGGACACGGCTTATATCTTTTCGAACGACCGGAAGTTTGAGAGCTCCGACAAGAGCGATAGCGGGATCTATGACTGAGCTTAAAAAGCTAACCGACGCCCTGGTCAAGTGTGCCGGCTGCGGTCACGAATTTAAGATCGGCCAGGCCACAAACGATTTTGACTTTGATCCATACCTCGGCTGCCCGAATTGCCAGAAAGTTATCGAGACAGGAGATTTAATTGACTAACTACGAACACGACCCGAGGTACGACGATCTACCGGAGCCAATCAAGATGATGTACTCGGCCAAGGAGTACGCCTGGTTGTCGGACGCGGAAAAGGCCAACCTGGTAGAGCGGTCCTGCCTGCCAGAATGTGAGGAGGATTAGTATGACCGAAAATAAAGAAGTGCAGGCCTGGGCGACAGACCCGGATCCGGAGGTGAGGATCCAGAACCTCCAGGATCTTGTGTTTCGCCATGAGCATCGAATAGTGGAACTCGAGCGCCAGGTCGAGGAGTTGCAGGCCGGCTATGCCTACCGGGAGCCGATGGACTTGCGCGGGGAACCAGGAGGTTTAAGCCATGTGTCCTAAAGATTTAAACAACAGGTTTGCCTATCACAAACCGGGATCCGAGAGGATAGCCAACGATCACGCGGCCATGAGGGCCAAGGCTCTGTGGTTTGCGGATCACATAAACAAGAATTGCCCGGATTCCCGGGAGAAGTCTCTGGCCATTACCAAGATCGAGGAAGCTATGATGTGGGCCAACGCGGCGATCGCGAGGCACCAGGATGTTTAAGGCGAGGCTTAGAAACAGGCGCTCTAAACGCTGGAGGACCACCCGGAAGTTCTGGAGGTTAGGGTGGTACTCCCGGCCAGGATACGCGATACTTAATGACGAGATATATGTGTTAACCCACCAGGAGGGTTAGATCATGGGCAAGAAAACGAGGGATTCAGACGGGGCTATAACCCTGCACGAAAGCGAATTCGCGATCGAGACCGTACCATTTCACAAGGTCGGCGACGTAGCGCTGGCCAAGGAAATCTTAAAGAAGCTTGTAGACCAATACCCCGGGTATTTGTGGCGGGTATCCGTAAAGGACGACAAGGGCCAAGGGATCGTCGAGATTATCAACGTGACCGTAAGCGACGAGTTGAGCACCAACGCCGACTACGCCTACGTTCTTCATTTAACGACGATCTATGAGGACCCAAACCTTAAATGCGTTATGAGAGCCGGCGGAGAGATACTCGAGAGGGCCGGGCTCGATCGGACCATGTTCAAGGGTCAAAAGATCACGCATGTTGAAGGCGTCCCGGATAATCATCAGCCAATCTTTAACTAATAGCGGGGAGCTATGGCCGAAACAAGGGGAACTGTAAAAAAGGATCCGTTTCTGGAGTTGGCGGTAAACTGTTATAGCCAGTCCACGACATTCACGGACGCCAACTACCGCAAAAAATGGAACAACAATATCCGGCACTTTCACAGTAAGCACCATGCCGGGTCTAAATATCTGAAAGACGCGTACAAGTACCGCTCTAAGTTCTTTCGCCCTAAGACCAGGGCCACGATCCGGAATAACGAGGCCGCCGCGTCCGCCGCGTTCTTCTCAAACCAAGATGTTGTCTCGATCGATCCCCTGGATCCGAACGACCCCATACAGCAAGCCGCCGCGGACCTACAGCAAGAGCTCCTCCAGTATCGACTCACCGAAACGATCCCCTGGTTTTTGGTTTGTATCGGAGGGTTCCAGGACGCTCAAAAGGTAGGCGTCGTTGTCTCTTTCCAGGACTGGGACTACGAGGAGAGGGCCACCAAGGGCTACGCTCCGCAACTCGACCAAGCCGGGCGCCCGGTGATCGACGAGGGCGGCCAGCCGGTTATGGTCCAGGCCGAGACCGTCGAGGTCGTCAAGGATAAGCCTTATATTATAATCTTGCCGATCGAGAACGTCCGGATCCACCCGGCCGCGGACTGGATGGATCCCATTAACTCGAGCCCTTACGTTATCCGCCTTATCCCGATGTACGTCCAGGACGTCAAGGCTCGGATGAACAAGAAAAACCCCAAGACCGGCGCCGCCAAGTGGAAACAGCTAACGGACGGCGAATTAGCCTCCGGCCGGCGGCACCGGTTTGACAGCACCCGAATGGAGCGCGAGGACAACCGCGAGGACAAATATTCGAAAGATCAGCCGGCGATGGAGGGCGAGATTAGCGAGTTCGATATCGTTTGGGTTCACCAAAACTTTATGAGACTCGCTGGCGAGGAGATCGTCTTTTACACCCTGGGGACCGAGCACCTTCTCACGGATCCCGTTTTCCTCGAGGAGGAGTTCCCGCATTGCCAGAACGGCGAACGACCCCTAGTGATGGGGACGGCCGTGCTCGAGACACATAAAATCTATCCCCCAGGAGTCGGAGAGCTCGGCGAGGGGATTCAGAAGGAAATTAACGAGAACGCAAACCAGACGTCCGACGCCGGCAAGTTTGCGCTAAATAAACGATGGTTCGTAAAGCGCGGGGCCCAGGTCGACCTTAAATCGATCAACCGCAACGTGCCCGGATCCTCAACGCTAATGAACGACCCGCTAAAGGATGTAGTTGGCCAGGAGTTTAACGATATCCCGGCCTCTGCCTATGCGCAGCAGGACCGGCTAAATTTGGACTACGACGACGTTACGGGCACCTTTTCACCCGGGAGCATCCAGAGCAACCGGAAGCTGAACGAAACCGTCGGCGGAATGGGCATGATGAGAGCCGGTACCCAATCGCTTACCGAGTACACGATCCGGACGTTTGGCGAAACCTGGGCCGAGAAGGTTCTTAAGCAGCTGATAAACATGGAGCGGGAGTACGAGACCGACGAGGTCGTCCTGGCCCTGGCAGCCCACAAGGCCAAGCTCTTTCAAAAGTACAATATCGACCCAAACAACCCCGAGATCCTGGCGCAACTATTAACCCAAAACCTACAGACGACCGTAAACCTGGGCCTGGGCGCCACGGATCCGGTCGGTCGGGTAAATCATTTTATGATGGGAAACAAGGCCGTCGCGGAGATTGTGAAGGTCAACCAGGATGGAACCTTTAATGTCCCGGAGATCGCCAAAGAGATCTACGGCCGACTCGGCTACAAGGACGGCTCCCGGTTTGTAAACGGCGAGGACGGTCAGGATCCGGAAAAGGTCAAGATGATGCAGACCATTGAGGAGCTCGGCCGGCAACTCGAGGGCAAGGAGAACGAGAACCGGGCCAAGATCGTCCTGCAGCAAATGAAGGAGGAGGGCCTGGACCGCCGACAGCTGAGGGACTTGATAGCCGAATTGTTAATGGACGACTTTGGGTTAAGCGAGGCAAAGCAAATAACCGATGGATCACGAACTTAGCCAACAAGTAGAGCGCTATGACGCGGCCGAGAGGTTCCTGGGCCAACCCCTGGGGCTTTGGTTTATGAGGCGCATAGACGAAGAAATAGACGCGGCCGCGGAGGGGTTAAAGACGGTTGACCCGGAGGAGCCTAAAGAGATCCGGAAACTACAAAACAACGTATACAAGGCGGAAACGCTAAAAATATGGTTCAACGAGGTCCTGATCGAGGGCAGGCAAGCCTTAGACCTCGCGGACAGCGGCGAAGACTAACCTAAAGGAGGCTTTACAATGCCACAAACCGAGAAAAAGACGGGCGACGATATCGAGGTAACAGACAAAGGCTTAGAAGATTTGGACGTATCTCTGGAATCAGAGATCGAACCTACCGAGCGCGACTTGGCCATGGACAAGATAGTCGCCGCGACCATAGTGGAGCGAGCGGACGAAATGGGGCTAAAGGTCGAGGACCTCGAGGTCGCGGATCCGGACGAGGAGCCGGGCGGGGAATTAGAGGCGGACCTCGAGGTCGCGGATCCAGAGGCGGCGGCGGCGGCGGTCAAGGAAAAAGAAGCGCTGGCCGCTGCAGAGCCGGGGACCATTGAGATCATAGTTGACGGAGAGGCTAAGACCGTCCCGCTATCCGATATCATGGACGCGGGGAAAAGGACTCTCCAGAAGGAAAGCACAGCCGATAAGCGCCTGGCCGATGCTACAGAACTACTGAAAGGCGCACAAAGTCGAGTCGCCGCCGATCCCGCTATCCGGCGCACCACGGACGCGGAGATAGACGAGAATGCCAGAATGGCCGAACTCGAAGAAGTGGACGAGACCAAAGTAGCGGGACTCGTTCAAAAGATCCAGTACGGCAGCGAGGAGGACGCCCAGGGCGCCTTGAAAGAGGTTATCCGCCTGGGACGGTCCGGTTCCGCGTCGGAGGATCAAGTTTTAGCAAGGGTGCAAGGCCGGATGGATATGATCGACATCCAAAGCCGGTTTGACGCCGTTCCGGAAATCAAGGACGGAAAAGTAGTGGGCGGAGGCTATGGCGACCTGATAAAAGATCCCTACCTGAGACAAATGGCGGCCGCTAAGGTCGACGAGCTTGTAGCTGCAGGGGAAGGCACCTACAAAGACTTCGAGACCTATCAGAAGGCCGGCGATTTTGTTCGTAAATGGCGGGACGACTTGTCGGGCGCTACGACGACCACCCACGAATCACCTACCCTTGAAGAAAAGAAGGGCAAAAAGAGGCAAAAGGACACTATCCAGAGCGCCGGTACCGGAACGCAAGAGGCCGACGCCGAAACGGATAAAACCGACCATGAGAAAACTCTCGCCGATTCAAGGTCGGGCACCATTGCCGATATGAAAAAACAGCGTGAGCTTTCTACCTAAGACATCAAGGAGGGTAAGCTATGGGGCAGATATGGGCCACAAACTCTCTCGGTGGGTATATGTATGCGCTGAACCTCAGCAAAAGGCTGCGCCACGCGCTGCAGCCTAAGCTAAAGTTCAGACAGTTTGCCGACGTAAAGGACGCCAGCCAGCAGGGCAAGAACAAAGGCGACACCTTTACCTGGAACAAGTTTTCAGACGTCGCAACCCAGGGCACGACCCTCACCGAGACACTTACGATGCCCGAGACCCAATATACTATCGCCCAGGCGACGCTAACCATCACGGAATACGGTAATAGCGTCCCCTATGCCGGCAAGCTGGACGATTTGTCAGCGCAGCCGCTAACCGAAATCATTAACGGGGTTCTGAAAAATGATGCAGCAAAGGCCTTCGACATTGGCGCCCATGCGCAATTCGATGAATGTCTCCTGCGAGTAGCCGCGGCCACAAGCACGACCGCCGTTACGCTCACGACCAACGGAACCGCTACAGTCACCAATACGATCGCATTTTCAAAGGGTCACGTCGGCGCCGTTATCGACATTATGAAGGAGCGGAACATAGATCCTTACGTCGGCGACGACTACTACGCGATCGGATGGCCGACTGCTTTCCGCACCATGAAGAACGACCTTGAGGCCGTCAAGCAGTACACTACCGAGGGTTTCAAGATGATTAAGCGAGGCGAGATCGGCCGGTATGAAAATTGCCGGTTTGTCGAGCAGTCGCAAATCCCCAAGGGTGGGGCCGCAGACAGTACCGCTTGGAATTCGAACACCAAGACGGGCGACCCCTGGAACCAGGCAAAATCCGACTGGATTTTCTTTCTCGGCGAGGACACCGTAGCCGAGGGCGTAGCTTGTCCGGAGGAAATGCGCGGGAAGATCCCCGGGGATTATGGCAGGAGCAAGGGAGTAGCTTGGTATTATCTCGGAGGTTTCGGGATAACGCACGACCAGGCCTCTCAGACAAGAATCATTAAATGGGATAGCGCGGCTTAAAAGCGCCCAAACCGAAAGGAGTTTATATCATGTCAAAATTTTATGACGATCCTCGGTGGGGCTCTATTAAGGACATGGCGCTTGCTTCTGTAGGGGACGCCGCGATCGGATCCGCCAACAGCGCAAGAACCGAGCTGAACCGCCGAACGATGTTGAACAATGTCACGATCAAAGACTTTAACCTGGAGGTCCTGGTAGGCGCGACTTGCACCGGGACCGGAGGCGTTACAACGGAGATCTACCAGGTTGCAATTGGCAAGTCTTTGGACGGCACCGGGGCCATTGTCACCTATGGCACGGCCCAAGTCGGTACCGCCGGCGCCGCCGACAACACCGTGATAGACGGCTCATTAACCGAATTCAACCTCGACGCCGGAGACGATATCGTCTTTTCGGCCGAGGTTGGAACCGCCCTCGGGGATAACTCCCTGCAGGCCAGGGCGGTCGTTTCCTATGTGGAGCGCTTTGTAGTCACATAGGATCAATCAACCACCCCGGGGTCCTGGGCGCTGTATCCTTGGCCGGATCCAAAGCCCGGGGCCCTATTTAAAAAAGGAGGCGGTTTTATGGCACCTGGAGATTCATGTATTTACGTTGACGAGGACGGGAAGGAGCACAGCGCTCTTGTTATTCACAAGCACGAAGGCGGCACTATTAATCTTGTCTATGTCAGCCAGGGCGACGGGACGTTTGGCCAGGACTCGTTTGGAAATGAGCGGCTGTATGCAACGTCTGTCATTCCCTACGAGAAGGGGCTTAGTGGCCACTACTTTAAAGCGGGGTAATTAAAGGCGGAATATTTTTTGGAATATTTTTAACTCAAAAGGAGAAAGCGGCATGGCAAAGATAACAAAAACCTATATCGGCACGAAGGTAATAAGGGCGGTCCCGATGAACGAGGCAGATTATACAGAGATGCCGCCGGACGAGAGCTCGCGGCCCGGCTACAAAGTGACTTACCCGGACGGCTATGAATCCTGGTCGCCAAAAGACGCCTTCGAAAACACATATCGAGAGGTCACGTACGAAGAAAAGGCGTTCTTCTTGTCATGAAAACAGTATTCATCCACAGAGAGGCAGCCTACGGGGACCATATCCACATGAGCCCCGTCATTCGTGCATTTTACGAGGACGGATGGGAAGTCTCGATGCTCTATAACTACAAGGGCGCCCAAATTCAAACACACAACCCCATGATATCGCACCATCACTATTTCGAGGCGTCGGCAAAGGACTGCACTCCGGAACTGAGAAAGGCCCACGGCGCCACCTTAAGGCAGGCC
>Ga0209976_10001343_pt1 | contig 14600 bp, 14 predicted proteins | sample SumtaG_FD_182806 | JGI IMG/M metagenome (GOLD analysis project Ga0209976, IMG submission 182806) | Deep subsurface microbial communities from Indian Ocean to uncover new lineages of life (NeLLi) - Sumatra_00157 metaG (SPAdes) (version 2) | ecosystem: Environmental > Aquatic > Marine > Oceanic >...
GTGACAAGGCTGACAATAGGCGAAAACAGATATGTCACGGATGCCCTAATCACCTAATTCAAATCAAACGTTTAGGGTACTGATACCCTAGAAGAGCACAGAGTTTAGGGTACCGGCACTCCCACCAGGTGATATAAACCAATCACACATCGCGTTGGCTAGGTGGCTTTTTCCTTCCTCCTCCACGTCCTCCGCTATTGGTTTTTTTGCTGGACCGACTGTATATAAGCCAAGCCAATCCTGCTACGATAACACTACCGATTAAAAATTCCATATCTTTCTCCTATTAGGGGTTGGGCTTGATAGCCCAACCGTTTACGACTATCCAAAACCTTCGTGTACAAAGAAAGTGACAGTTGCGGTGTCAATAACTGTTAGAGTAATTTTATTTCTAATGCGGATTGTAAGTTCGGCTTCAAGAGCAGGCCCAGCACTGCTAGTGTCCTCTAAATGCCACTCTCTGGACGTACTCAAAACCAACCAGGTATCTAAGGCCGAACCTGATACAGCATCTCCAGATACTTGATTCGCATCTACTTCATAGTCGGCTAGAGCACCAGAAATAAGCCAATCGCCAATAACGAAAAACCCGCCAAATCCTTCTTTCTTCTGCTCTTTGCCGTTTGAATAAACTCCATACTCACCTCGAGCATCGTCTGGTGTCACCGATATATCAATGACAGATGACCCAACTATTTGTACGGGCTGTCCTGGACTACCAGCACCACCTGCCTTTGATTTGCTGATGGTGTAGACCTTATCATTCGTTACCCCACCGAATACAGCCCGCAAAGTGAATGACTCTGAATCTGATGTCCAACTGGCACCAGAGAGCGAATACACGCCTGTGGCAACTACGACAGACATCGTTAACCCGTTTTGTGTGAGTGTCGAAGGCGAACCAGAGCCGCCAACTACCGAATGAGTAGAGGCCGTGGTTTTATCTACTACACCCTCAAAAACTTTATGCGTACCGCCAGAGCCTGTAAGCGAATAATTAGTACCGTCGTTATCTGCTGGCGTGACAAAGACCGGATTGGTTAACTGGCTGACAATGGAGTCAACACCAGGATCACCATCGTTGCCAGGATCCCCTGGGGAGCCCTGAGCCCCATCAGCCCCATCTGATGCGAGGATTGTAGGTGTTGACCATATCACTGTAGGGTCGATGCCCACAGACCCACTAATTTCGAAAGACCCTGAAGATACATATAAAGGGTCTGTCCCTGTAGGGACTGTAATTGACCAATCATCTGCGCTAGGAGGGTTGCCTGGAGGTGTCAGTGTGTTAGTAGTGAAGTTGTACTGCCCATCATCATCTACTGGCTTAGTGGGCGCTGTTGCTTTACGTAAGAATACACTGGCTACAAAGATACTATTACCATCACCCCCATCAGACCCATCAGTAAGGAGGACTTGGGGTGCATTCCAATCAAGTGTTTGGTCAACTCCAGTAGAGCCGAAGATTTCGGCTGTGGCCTGTATTACATAGAGAGGGTTACCATCCGCTGCAGGAGGTGAAGCAAACCAATCATCATCACTCCCACCCGCGGTTGATGGAGGTGTCAGGATGTGTGTGGCAAAGTCATATTGATCCCCTGTATCTGCTACAGGCTCATTTGGGGCTGTGGCCTTACGTAGGAACGCACTTGTTACAACAAGACTCTTTCCTGTCACACCTGCAAGATCGAGGGCTGTTTGGATTGATGGCTCTGTACCATCAAGTCTGTAGCCGACAGGACGAGTAAACTCAAAACCATCTGCGGCAACAAATGAAGTTGTGTTGCTGAAGAACCCAAACCTAAAGTCATATGAAGGAGTCCCAGCTTTAACGCGGAACTCGTTACCGTCAATGATCTTCGTCCCATCTGCAGGATCGTACAGGCCTGCTATACCTACATCAGCTCCTACATAGTCTGAGGGATGTAATATTGACACTCCTAGATACCAAGTACCTATAACCATGAGGGAGCCTTCATCCTGTAGGGAGAAGGCATTACTATTATCATTGAAGGGGGTAATAAGATCTTGGACTGTACCTACAAACCCCATATGCATACCTTTAGTTGAGGCAGCATTGCGCCTACGGACCCAACAGTACACGATGTAGGATCCACTATCGTTGACTTTGAAGAAATGTTTCCATGCGGAATAGAAACCAGGGGCAGTACCATCCCCTTGAATGCGTATTGTCTTAGGTAGGTGGATGAAGGGCCCAACAATAGACGAAAGCATTGTTGACCTAGCAAGTGTACCATCATGGAGAATCCAACCACCCATAGGATCTGCTATAGGAGCAACCCACAACTCACTATTAAAGATTGTATCTCCCCCCAACACCGTAAATATACCTGAGGTCTTAACGATGGATACAAAGTCTCCTGCAACACCCTGTTGTGAGATATGACGCGCACGAATATCGTACGACGTGTTAGGGACGAGAGGGAATATAAATGCCTCAGGTGCTGGAGGTCGTATAGCAGTTTCATTAGTCCATGTTGGTGAGGTAGCAATCTTAAATTGGACATGTGTGTTGAGCACAAAGCTACCTGGATCGTCCCATGTAACTTTGAATGCATCGAGAACCATCCCTGTTATACCTCCAACATCGATGATTTCGGCTGCTAGTCCCGTAACAGGGATCTTACCTGCAGTATCAAAGTCGCCTACAGGTGTTGACGTTACAGGAGTACCTAAAGGGAGTGTGGTATCGTAGATAGAGGGATCTTCCTCAATCAATTCCAGAACAGCTACTCCCGTAACGGAAAAGGACTCATTAGTAACACGTACAGTCTCGTTTCCGTTGTTTGTCTCCTTGATGTTCAGGGTCGTAACACTAAATGGTTGGAACGTAAGCCCTTTAGGTCCAAGAGCGATCGCCCATGTACCTCCGAACCTGGAGCGTCGAACGTACTGACGTGCCACTCTCTCTGCAATTTCCACATCCTGAATATAAGGAAAGTCCAAATCTATGAGTCGAGTTCCACCATCCTCTGTCACCGCAGTGGGTTCTACTACTTCAGGATACGGCTTTAACTGAAACAATCCCTCAGCTGTGGTATCTACGTAGCGTCCACGAGCTGTATTGAACAGTTGCTCCATTGGGCCCGAAGGTAGAAAGTGAACTCCTGCCTCGCGGAGCAGGTCCACTTCGAGGATGTCGCTAAATGGTGTAAGATCGTTATTCGGAGCCCATATATAATACTTGCCTCCAACCACTGCGATCTTGCCATTAATCGCACTTTCTAACTGTCCTACGATGGCTGCATGATCATTGGATACTGGGAGTATACCGCCAATCCTGTAGCGTTCAATACCATCTTGGATCACTTCACATACATTTGCTGCTGCTACGGCTTGATCAATGTCAATGTCGTCCCCATCAATACCCATACCAATAACAAGTACACCATTGATCTTCCACCCTAATAAGTAGCGGAGTGTGATAAGAGCCCAATTGCGTCCTATATCGGTAGTGCCATCGTTATATTCCCAAGTGGTTTGATCGTCCGTACGATGAGTCCCAACACCTCCACGTGTACCATCTAATCGAGGGTCGTATACGGGACCACATTTAGCCACTTGTGTGATTCGTGTAGGCACACCCCCAGACACTTTTTCGTGGGATGTCTCAAAACGCAATCTGTAATGCGCCATCCCGCGACCCTGAGCTGTAGTAGCCCAAGGGGTTGGACTAAAATTATCAGCGGCATCAATATCTACAAATGCTGCTTGTGCTTCTGTGCCTATAGCTGTCTGGCGCCAAAGACCTCCTGCCCAATCGCCAGTAGCCGCATCACCACTAAAGGCAATGAGCTCATCATTGATATATAGATCCCCAAAGGAATCAATAAGATGCCCCGCACCCGCGATAACTAAGGAAAAGAATTGTTGTTGGTCTCCATGCTGTCCTGCCCATACAACGTCCGTAGAGAGGGCTGTCTCTCCAAACAGCCATGTCATAGGGGCATCTGGGTTTACAGTGACACGAGCCCGTCCAAGGGTGCTAGAAAGGTCAGCTTTGGGTGCTAGGAGACTTGCAAGTCCCGTAACAATCGCACCCCCAAGAGCTGCAGCCCCAATAAGAGATAAAGTTGATGAAGCAGCAGTAAGACCAAAAGTGCCCGCGAAGGGTGTTACAACACCTAATCCGAACCCACCAGTGACGATTACGAGACCAGCAAATGCCGCGAAGATTAAGCCCCCAATAACTGCAGATTTAAGGGTCTTACCCATTAATCAATCCTAAAGATCCGCTGTACGTGTGTAATACGAATATGAGCATAACCACCCTCGCTCAGGAATAACGCGTAGCGACCAAACACGATGCCACAACAGCCATCATAGAATGCTAAATCCCCAACGCGTCCGCGAACTCCAGGAAGTGGTGAACCGAACTTCTTAAGTAGGACCTTATAGAGGGATGCAGTGTGATGGATGTCCAGACAAGCCTCTTCGGATGACTCCCAGGAGTTATAGGTGTCCCGATACTCAGGCATTACATCTTCACCCGTAATAGCCTCGATACATCCTGCTGCAAACAGCGCACAGTCAAACTCGCCAAGTTGGAACTCTTCCTTTTGGACTTTAACTACGTATATGTTGAGCCTCTCAGGCCAGTCTGGATAACGCATTATTTTGATACAACCTCTAAAAACGGCTTGGAACCGGCACCTATACCACCACTAAAACCGCCTTGTATAGGTGTTTGTGTGAAGCCTCCAGGTTGATTCACTAAGTCGATAATGAATGTGGACCACGTATCCGCTGGAAACAAGCGGATATGATCAATCCATCGGAAGGGAGCGCTGCGTGCTCGTCCAAGATCTTTGTCTACTGTTACTGTCACGGATGCCTTCTCTGCATCACGCGCAACAGTCATCTGTGTCATTACACCTGTCTTGATGCGAGCAGGATTGGAAACTACTGTAGCTTCGTCAGCATTCATTAGCCCCATCCAGAGCCAAGCTTTACGCCCCCTCCATTGACGTTTATCACGGACAATCTGTTTAAGCAAGTCCTCATCCAGATCATGGCCGGAGATGGTAATAGTAGTTGGTCCTCCAATTCCTTGGTCTTCGACGATGTCCGAGAGTTCAAGGAATGGAGCGAAGTTCACAAATACTTGACCATCTAATGCGCCATCTCCTGTGGAGGCTGGTGCGAATGTTCCTGGACCTGTCCAAGCAGTTAAGGGATCTGTAACTATGTCGAAGCGGCCAACGAGCGTAGGACGAATCGTACCGGAGTCAAGAGCTGTTACCATTGCTCCTGTGAGGCCTCTACCGGCCATCAGAAATGCTCTACCGCTGTGATAGTGATGCCGATAAAGTCAGGCAGACTTGCCGCCCATTCTGCTGTAGGTGTCGCAAGACGAAAAGTGCCTTTAGGGATCTTAAACTCAATAGGTGCACCATTAGCTGGGGATTGGCGTAGGGCTGGCTCGAAGTTGATAGTGGGACCTGGACCATTGGCGTCAGAGGTTAGCATCTTCAGCTCGCCATTAACCTCGAAGTAGTCTCCCGCCAGCGCAATAGCGCCTGAACTTCCTCCTATAGTCGTAAGAGATGTACCTAGTTGACTCGCACCACTTACTGTAGGGTTAGTCCCTGAGAAAGCAACCCCATTGAACCATGAAGGATCAATAGCTTTAAATTGATTGACATATGTTGACAATTGTACGAGGGCCGCTTGCCATGCACGTGCGGTGGCTAGCCTCTGCGTAACTAAAGGGAATGTTAGGATCCAAAGGGCTTTAGGAGGCGCGACAATATCCACAGAGCCACTAAAGTGTTCCAGGACACTATCACCACGTAGGAGCTTCATGTTGGACCCTGCGGAGCGGATTGTTGGGATTGTAATTATAGCCATAATATTATGCAAATCCTGGGCGTCTGAATCTACTAAGTGTACTGCTTGTAGCGGCACTTATAATTTGTGGTGCCAATTCGACACGAACGATCTCTTTGAGACGTGCAATTGTCCCTGCATCAGCGCCAGGAGCATTAATTGTAATATTTACGCCACCTAAAGCACTATTTGGTGTTACCGTCCCTGAACGAGATCCCATACGCAAGATCTCAGGACCTTCCTCTCCTACTAGGAACGCACCACCTGCAGCTGCAGGGCCCCCTCCTGCGCGTGCACCACTAAGTCCTGGTACTGCTCCTCCACCAGCCCCACCCCCTCCTGTAGGTATTGCTGCGAGAGCATTCTTAGTGAAGAGTTTGGTGAATCCTCCTGTAAGGCTATTCACTAGAGGATCGAGGAATTGAGCACGCAAGAATAGGCGAAGGAGGTCGCGTGCGAGATTCTTTAGGGCCTCACTAAGAGTCTGTGTCTTGAGGATTATCCTTTCCAAAGCATTACCAATGGAGTCTGCTGCAACAGCAGCTGCATCTGCGAGACGCCCTTGAAGGATTGCTTGTTTTTGCAATAACTCGTTTTGCTCCGCGATTAAACCCGCATGCTCCTCTAGTGGTACCTCTGCATCCTTGAGGCGCTGGATATAAGCTGCTAATGGAGCTTGTACCTTCTCGAAGATTTCGAGACTATCGGGGCCCTTAGCTAATGCTGCGACGCGAAGCCTAAGTTGTTCAGTTGCAACACGCGCCTTATCTAATGCAGCATTTTGGCGTTTAAGAACGCGTATTCGATTTGTCTCTTCTTTTTTGAGGGCACGTGTAGCTTCGGCATCTGCCTTCTTTGCTATAGCGGCGTTCTTATTTGCTATGAATAGGTTCTCAAGGGCTTCAACGAGTTTATTCTCGATATTCGTAAGTTCCGCTCCTACGATGCCTTGCTCTCGAAGCGCTGCGGTTATTGCATTGACAGGTACTGTGACTGCCTTGAATAATTCGGGGGTGTCTCCACCTGCAAGTACAGACGCTGTTTCGTCTTTAATTGCTTGGATCTTATCAAATACAGCCTGAAGATTTTTTGGTTTGTTCTTCAAGTTGTCCATCGTTTTTATTAGTTTTTCTAGCTCCTCACGGGCTATTAGAAATAGCGTAGCAAGGCCCAACGGTTTTTCTGGTTGGTTCTGGTTGAGGACCTTATTTAGCTCTCTGACCTTAAAGGCTATATCATCAGGATCTTCCCCTTTGAAGCCTAACTCGATTGTAAAGAGTTCACCAAGACGTGCAATATCATCAATGCGATTGCCGAATGCAAGTGCTTCCTTTAGGGCATTAGTTTTCGCAATGGTTTTGTCGATACCTGCAGCTAGGGCCTTGAAGCCCCGAGAAAAGTCACTTGTAGGATCGATCAGATCATTCTTTACAATATCGTTGAGCTTCTTATCGAATTCCTCGGCCGACTCTGACGTCTTATCTATTGAGCCTTTAATGATCTTGAATGAAGCTACAAACAGAGTAACAGCGGCAGCTATTTTTACTATAGTACGTATTACTGTACCTGCAGGATTAGCCAACATTGCGGCATTAACTGCTTTTTGTACTAACTCAAGAGCCTTTAAGGCTCTTGCAATCTTAACTATGGCATTTAAGAATTGTGGGCCATAAGTTACTGCGGCCACTATTGCAAATGCCCCAACTGCTGCTGTAGAGTCTTCTACGACCTTTGTGATTGCTTTGAGGCCCGAAGTAATAGCTTGGACAACACCCACGAAGATTTTGGATATCCCCGTAGCCTTATTAAATGCTTGGCCAAACAATAAAGAGGCATTTGCCAGATTATTTACTGAACCTGTGAAGCTATTCACGTTATCTTGTGCGGTTGCTCCAAAGGCACTCTCAAGTTCCTTAACGAATGCAGGCAAGAATTCTTCGGATATTTGCTCACCAGCTCTTAAGGACTCTCCGAGGGCTTTAGTGGTTAGGCCCACAGCTTTGGCTGCTAATCTAAACGCTCCAGGAATTCGCTCACCTAACTGGCCACGTAGTTCTTCTGCTTGAACTGTGCCTTTGGACATGATCTGTTCAATAGCACGGAATGCTCCTGTGACTTCGCCCTGCTCAAGTCTAAGTGCTGCGGCCGCCTTAGAGACTCCAAGGAAGATCTTTCTGATTCCCTCTCCTTGAATGTTTGTACCTGCTGCTGCTGCAGTAAGACGTGAGAAGGCCTTCGCTGTGACATCAATACGGAGGCCTAAGTTTTGTGCTGTCCTAATAACAAAGTCCATTTCCTTGCGTGCTATTGATATACTACCTGAAGCGGCTTGGAATCTAGCTAAGGAGGACTCAAAAACCTTACCTGCATTTAATGCAGCCCCTGATAACTTGAATAGGCCTACTCCTACTGCGGTTAGGCCTACAAACATCGCAAGTAAGAACCCATTTGTACGAGCAGCAATCGCACCCACTGATCGAATGCGTGCCCCTAACCCAGATAGGGGGCCTAATGCAAGCACAGCTGATGACTCAAGATTACGTAAGAGATCAGCGGTTTTACCGATACCCTTACCTGAGGTTGCTTTATTTAGGTTGTTGATTGCTCGCTTGCTTTTATCAAGACTCCGTGCAAAGTCAGTTTGTGCCCTGCCGAATTTAATGGTGCTAAGTTCTCCCTTAGTTAGTGATGCAGAGAGCCTACTTAAACCATTAATTACTTCTTGAGTTGCTTGGACTTGTTTTTTATTGCCTGAGGCTGCGGCAGCTTGTTGTAGCTTTTTGGTTTGATTAATAGCACGTTCTAGTGCTTGTTCCTGTTTGAACAATGCGCGTGCAGAAGCTTGGGCTCCCTCAACTTGGGACTTGGCTGTTTTATCAACTTCCGCACGGAGTTTTGGTAGCCTATTGATGACCTTATTGAGTTGATCAATCTGGGCATTGATGCCAAATGTGATCCCACCAATATTAGTTTCAGCCATTACTTAGAACCCCTTTGATTGTGGCTTACTTCCAGGCATATCAACGGTGATGTCTGTAGAACCACGTTTATGCTTGTGCTCTTGTTCCTTGACATCTAAGTTCCTTGAAGCAATGTAATTAGCTAAGTCTTCAGCCGTAGCCTCAGCAAGTACCTCATGCAGGTACTTGCCTAGCTCAATACTGTACTCTACGGCTGCTCTTCTAAAGGGCTACTCTTCAGCTCCTGTTCAGCCCCTTCGATGTCGACACCTGTGAGTTCCGCGATGGCGTCCTGAAGGGCCATAACATCATCACCAAAAGGCCATGCTTCAATCATGTCTCTATCAGCAGCCTCAAAGACACGTTCTGATGTGCCCGGCACGCAAGCGTACTTGATGATCATGTTTATTGCGCTTACTTTGGAATCGTCCGTGATTTTAACATCAAGGATTGAGCCAAGAGATGCTTGTTGCAACTCTACATCGATGCCAAATAGTGTGATGCGCTTTGTCTTTGGCTTATGTCTTTGGCCAAGGAGTGCATCGCGCATTTGTTGTCGAGTGAGGGGTGTCGCGTTTTTCTTTACTGTCGCTTTCTTTGTCATATCGTTACCTATTGTGGATATGGAAGGAAGTAACCCACCATGTGGTGGGTTACGCTAAGTGTAGTGTGATATTACACTACGGTAAATGCACCAGTGCCAATAAGCTCTGCCTGGAATACATTCATATTGGAGAGGCCACCACTAAGTGAAACATCGGAGACCATAAAGTTGCCTTCAATGCCATCGAGGGGAGATTGCCCAATTGCTCCATTAGGCAGATACCGAACATCGAATGTATTGAGCTCTGTGAGCCAAGACGTAAGAAGATCCTGAATGGATTGGTTCAGTGTAGTTGCCGTATGCCGCCAATTAAACGGGAGTGACACAATTGGATTGATGGTTTCATCTGGGACTGTTAACTCCCAATTGGTTGTCTCTTCCTCTACGGCGCCTACGGCTCCAGACTGTCCTGCTGTCGCAAGGCGGAAGAAGCCTCTTGCGATGGAGGAACCATCACCTGCTGGATCGATCTCGATGATAACCTCTGCGCGAGTGGTTACAACATCCTTGAAGCTATCTGTTGCGTCGAAGATGCCTCCAAGCTCTAAGGATACTGTTCGAAGTCCTGGACTGAAGATCCTTGTACCACTATTTGCTTGGACTAAATCGAAGCAGCTCTCGTCCTTCTGATCTGCCGTCATGGTGAGAGTGTACGAATTAGCGCAACCCATTGCTGCTACTGGGAAACTCTTGCCAGTAGCTGTGACTGCTCCTCCTGGCGTAAATGCAGGAATGAATGTCACACGACCAAATAGATAATCGATACTCTCGATATCCGCTGCAGCTATACTGACTGCTGCATCTAGGATATCCATTGTGGGTTCTGTCCGATCCCAAATTTCCTTTGTCGCATCATCAATGGCATAAGTCTTGCCACTAACCAAGGTCATTGACTCCGCTGTGAATACTACAGCAGTACCTACTTGTTTGAGTTCTGCGAGGTAGCCTGAGAATCCCTTGAAAATAGCATCAGCGCTGATACTCCATGTTATGAGACCAACATCACTGGACTTATACGTTTGTCCAAGGATTGTATCATCGACTGCTTCGCCATTAACGTTGAAGCTACCTTGTGCTCCTGGCAGGCCTCTAAAAATAGTACCGCCATCGTTTGAAATTTGAATTTGCTTTGCTGCCATTACGGTTTCTCCTAACAGGGAAGTCTGTTGCTGTTTGCCACTACCTGTGGCTCGATGATTAATGCGAAGTTCACTGAGAACATTGGACGACTACTCTTATCGCGACCAATAAACCTCAGATCCCCATTTAATGTAATACCATTCCAATTGTCGCCATTAAGAACTTGGGAATCAATCCCCAAGAGAAGATCCTTAACGGCTTTTGCTTCTGTAAATGTGTCTAAGTAACCACTGACCTCACCACGTATTAATGTTTGTATAGTGGGGAAGTCTAATAGCCACTTAGGGTTGGGTGTTTGTCCTCCTGTGTCACTAATCATAATGACTTTATTGGGTGTATCGGGCATCGCACCAATCTCTATAGCCCAACCACTTACTCCTGCATGTGCAGCAAGTAAATCCTTAGCACCTTGTGATGGAGGTAACTCAGGCATTAGTGAACTCCCGCATGAATTTAACAAGGCGCCGTTTGAACTGGAATATCTTTTCGTTCACGGCAATCTCTAGGAACTTTGCGGACTTACCTTTTGCGTGCCGTATATCCACACGTTCATGTACAAAGGCTGCATAGCTTGGGTTACCAAATCGAGCATACCCGAGCAATACTCGAATGCCAGTAACAGAGATATTGTCCGTTTCAAGGAATGCTGATCGTCTGAGTTTACCCGTATCTTCAGGGACAATCTCATCAGCCCTATCCATAATTGGTTGTGCTGCGAATTTGACGGCTTCAGGTGTGACGCCCTTGATTTGTTGGATTGCGTCCTTAATGATGTCCGTCAATTCCTTCGCTTGCTTGTTCATGATGCCGATGTATCCAGCCTCCGAGGGGGACACAACTCGTGTGCGTCTTACGCGCCCAACACTGAGGACTACATTAACCATTACAGATATGCCTTTCGCAAGCATTGTAGATTTCTAAGGTCCGTTATTTTGGCTCTTTGGCGAACTCTATAAGCTCTCGGGTTGGAGAGTGCAGTGGGCACTGGAATGAGTGCATGCTTTCCTTCCGCGAGATAATCACCGACATCTACATCTGCACCTAAATACACCACGGCCTTGCTTACAACCTCCTCATTCTCTTCCGTTAGGAACATCTCACCCTTCTCCTCCCATCTACCTTTAAGCTCTATAGGAGGCCCAAAAGTGAAGCCACTATACCCATCAGACCCTGTTACTGGCCAATGTGTGACGTCCTGCTTCATATGCTTGGTAGCTTGAGACATCACACTACTCGGAACTCTGCTTTAAGTTTGGAGGCACTTATGTTTGCAAGGATGCCACTTGTATCTAACAAGAGCGCGGTCTGACCAAAACGCGTACTATTGAGACCAGCCCCAAGCTCTGTGGTATTATAGGCCTCACTGGATTCGCCAAGCTTAGAGAATTTGAGGCTCCCACGTTCTTCAGTGATTGCTACAAAGTGTGCAGAGAGGTATAATTCGATCTTTGAAAGGATTGCGTTAGAGTGGCCCGCAGCGTCTAGATGTGCATCAATATACGTATTGGCAGTATCAATCATACTGGCCAGGATAACATCTTCATCGAGTTTCGTCTCGATGAGCTCCTTTACCTGACCTGCTGATACACGTGCTTTGGCCATTCAGACTACGACCCGCCTGAGTCGCCTCCTGCATCTTCGCTTGGATCACTTTCTGCTTCGGCATTTGCTTCTGCCTCAGCTTCAGCTTCTGCCTCAGCCGCGGCTGCTTTTGCGGCTGCCACCTTAGGATCCTCTAGCATGTGTGCAAAGGTCTTGGCAGTGTGTACCTGTACATAGACAGTATCGCCCTGCTTAGCATGAATACGGTTGCCTTTCTTGTCGTGACAATGAATGCCTTTGGGGCTTGTAACGATCCTTTCCAGGAGTTTGGGTTTGGAGCCTGCTTTTGCCATGATCTTGTCCTATTGTGTGTGTGTGCGCGTGCGCGGTAAAATAGAGCTCCCTATTAGGGAGCTCTAGACTTTGCAGTCCACTCTTACGAGATAACTGCGACTCCTGACTGGAGTGTTTGGGTCCATCGCACTCGAGGGATCATGATTGACATGACCTTGAAGTGCTTCTGCATTCCACCCTGTGTCTCCCATTCAACTGTAGTCGGCTGGAGACCAATCACTTCATCAATCACATCACGAGTCATCTGAACCAGAAATGCATTATTTGCCGCCACGTTGGACGAAACAATGATTCCTGATACACCCTCGATGTCCGCGACACGTTGAGCAATCGTCTTACCCGTAATGTCGGTTGCGATGTAATCATTTTGCATCCGATTCCATGTGGTGAAATTGACAACCAATGTGTATGGGCCAAACATGAAGTCTATTTGGAGTGCGGCGATAGCGGCAAGTACGTCAGTGACGTAGTCAACAGCGACAGAGGTAGTATCCCACAAAGCCGTCATGGTGATGGCACTGCTATTGGGCACATTGGAGAGACCAAATATCCTGGACGCTCCTACTCGTGTTGCATGACCTGCAATCACCATATTCTCAGTGGCTTCTGCCACTAAGCGACCCGCAAGAGAAACCTGTGCCGTGTCTAAGGGCTGCCCCGTAGTACGACTGGCTTCCAACTTCCGGATGTTGATGGTGAAGTCCTTATGAATGATCGGAAGCGGCATACTCTTGAGTGAGAACTCCAGAGTATCGCTTTCTGCTCTAGACACACCACTCATGTTGACTTCGGCCGGCTCCATATCACTGACGTCTTCCCACTCGAGAATCGTTGTGCCAAGACCATTCGAGATAGGGAAAGACAATCCTGCATTGATGAGCGCTGTTACCAACGGTAGGCGTTGACGTGCAACTTCCACGAGTGCGTTGTCAATCTGGGACCATTCATCTTTGCGGAGGACTGCATTGGTACGAAGAGCACCAATGTCGAAACCTGATTCCATGAGCCTTTGGGCTACGCCTCCAGACCCTACGAGTGAACCACCCCGCGAATGGATTGTATCGATCTGTACACCTGTGTTCATTACTATCTCCTTTACAGGGTGGGGTTATGCAACTTCGAGTTTGAATCGCAAACCAACCGCAGCGGTTGTGAGTGCGAGACCAACAATCGAGTTGCGTTGATCGGTGTCTGTGGCCGCATCGGCTGTAGCATCGTCCAACCTACCGAGGCCATCTGATTCTACGTACGCTAATGCAGTTACACCCGCCACTCCAGCAATTGCCCATACGACAGAACCTGGAGGGAAGATACCGTACAAGAGTGTATCTAGTGCGGCATAGTCGTCATCAATACCATTACCGACGACCTCATTCTCGACGGCGAACATCTTTTGCGCATTGAGGCCTGCACCTGCATGCTTCTTTGCACCTGTGGCAGTAAGCTCCAAGAGCATACCAGGAGTGATTGCCGCATCAGCAATTGACTCCTTACGAATTACTTGACTATTACCTACGAGGGTAATTGTTTTAACAGCCATTATGTATCTCCTGTTATGTGAGCTAGCGCTTAGGCAGCGGCAGCATTGTCAACGGGGAAGACTGCTACTGGTGCGGGGGCTGCACCATCATCATCACCCTGGGCAGTCAAGACTGTTCCTTGACCCTCAAATGAAACGTCCACATTAGCTAGCTCTGCGAGCATTTCCAATTCCTCAATATCCTTAGCCTCCAAGGCTTCCTGTGGATATTTGTTCCTCGTGTTGGCGACTAACTTAGTCACGATCGCATCCTTGCGATCACGATGCATCCCAAGAGCTGATCTGAGTACTTGCTGAACCTCTGCTGGTGCTCCTGCAATGTACGCATCGGTTGTAATTGGGATTTGGTCGTCGCCATCTGCATTTGCTGCAAGAGCTGCAGCTGCTGCTGCTGCGGCCGCATCACCGTCGGGGACAGCGGTTGGTGACATTTTGGACAATTGGTCTTCCTCGAGCGAACTGAGCCACTCGCGATTGTCCTCGGTGAACTGAGTTGCTTCATTAGCAATCAGTGCATTCACGAGTTCCTCTACATTCATATCATTCTCCTGGGTGCTACTGTTGGTGGTTACTTCCACCGGGACAAATGTGGTTACTGGACGTACTGCAG
>Ga0209976_10001345_pt1 | contig 14581 bp, 16 predicted proteins | sample SumtaG_FD_182806 | JGI IMG/M metagenome (GOLD analysis project Ga0209976, IMG submission 182806) | Deep subsurface microbial communities from Indian Ocean to uncover new lineages of life (NeLLi) - Sumatra_00157 metaG (SPAdes) (version 2) | ecosystem: Environmental > Aquatic > Marine > Oceanic >...
ACTCGATCAGAAATGGTCTGGTTGGCAACCTGTACGGCTTTGAGATTTTCGTCTCAAGCAATCTCGCCTCCGTTGACAGCTCTGACTGTACCACGTACCGTCCGGCGCTGTTCTTCCAACGTGACTCCCTTGTGCTCGCAGAGCAGTTGACGCCTCGCGTCCAAGAGCAGTACAAGCTGGAAGCGCTCGGCACCTTACTGGTTGCCGACACGGTGTACGGTGTCAAGACCATTCGCGGTGATACTGCCGCTGAAGCAGGTCGCGGCTGCCGCGCTGTAATGGTTCCTGCTGCTTAAGAGTAGCATACCAACTTGGGTGAGGGCGCAAGCCCTCCCCTCCTAATTTTAGGGGTAGTTAAATGCCAGTTAGACACCCCAAGAGCCGGGGCGAAGGACTCTCCGCCTCCGACTCTGTCACTATAACAGGCGATTGGATATTCAGCGGATCGCTGACTATTCCAGAAGCGTCGGTCACAGCGCACGTTGCTGCGATAGACCATGACGTTCTGCTGAACTTCGAGCAAGACGAGCATTTCACTCAGGCCGATATCAGCATAACCGTAAGCCAGATCAGCGATTTTACGACTGGTGGTGGCTTGCAGAACATCGTCGAAGACCTCACGCCACAACTAGGCGGAGACTTAGACGGCCTCAGTAATTCGCTGCTGAACATGGCTTCGTTACAGCTTAACGAAGGTGTCGGCGGCTCTACAGTTGACGGCAAAGGCTTATTCTGGGTAGGTACGGACGGCGACAACGCGCCGTACTACACGGATGGAGCCGGAGTCAATTCTCGGATACCTCGTGTAAAGTTTGCCGAGACGATTACCTCTGACTGGACACACGAAGCCTCCCTGATTATGGGCGAAGGCCAGCCTATCAACTGGTTAGACCTCGCAGGCACGGAGTTTACGGCTGTCGTATTAGACGCAGACGGTGACCCCGATTTCGCAAGCGTTGTGTTGCTGCTCGACTGCGAAGGCGCAGACGCAGCTACCAGTATGACCGACGCGTCTAACTCGGGCCACACAATAGGGTTCGAGGCTAACGCACAGTTAGACGACGCGCAAGCCAATACCGGCTCAACGTCTCTGCTGTTAGACGGCATCGACGACCTCGTCAACATAGCCGACTCTGCTGATTGGGATTTCGACTCTGGCGACTTCACGATAGACATAGCTGTTCAGTTCTCCTCGATACCGGGCGGAGTGAACGGCGAGACGATCATAGCTCACTGGAACGCGGACGCCGGTAACAGGTCATGGAACCTGCACATACCTCGTGACGCGGACATAGTGGGTATGCTCAGATTCTCGTACTCCACAGACGGCGCTAGCGGTACGGTCAGCAACGCTGACTATCCTTGGCTACCGGCAGCAAACACATGGTATCAGTTAAGAGTCAGCCGCGTAGGCACCTTACTGTATGTATTCATCGACGGGGAGTTACAGGGCACTCCGTTCGAAGTAGGAACTGACGCGTTCTTTGACGCCACCGCTGAGCTAAAGATAGGTCAGGTCGATACGGGAGGCGTGCAGGAAGACGAGTTAGCGGGCTGGGTAGATGACGTACGCATCACCAAAGGCGTAGGTCGTAGTACTGCGTCCTTCGGGCCGCCCTCAGTCGCATGGCCTACCAACGTGGGCACGGGCTTTACCCTCGGGCACCCGACCTTTCCCACGCACTACAAAGGCGACCTGCACAGGTTCTACGGCAGCGACGGCGCTGACTACGTGCAGTTCGAGCACGACGATACGGATTTTAATATCAGCGGTTTTCAGACCACTGACATTAACATCACGGGCATTACCGCTATACAGGCTGGCACGGTTGACGCCGACTTCGACGCGATCACAGCCACGTCTTATGGTGGCATTGTTGAAGCGAACTTGCTAGATAAGACTGCGACCGAAAGCATCAGCGGTGCTTACACGTTCACTGGACTGATCGAACTAGCGCGGACAGCGCCCTCTTGGACGTTCTTTGAGACAGACGGCCCCGTTGACGAAAAACGCTGGCTAGAATCTGCTAACGTCGGTAAACGGACTATGTCCTGCGTGAACGACGCAGTGAACGATGCAAATGTTTTCTACTCACTAAATCGCACGGGCTTTGTGCCTCAGAATATGACCCTGAGTGCGCGGCTCATACTGGACACCGACCAAAGTTTCGTAGCAGCTTCCAGCAATGCTTATCTGTATTGGGATACCGTACATGGCTTGACGCTGTACGGCCAAGGCAGTACTAACGACTTTATAATTGCTAACGACGGTGGCTCAATCGCTATGCAGGTGCCCACTGGCGGCGTTGCTGTAGATTTTCCGGGCGCAGTAACCGCCCTATCTTACGGCGGAATCACTGAAGCGAACCTTCTTGATAAGTCTGCGACCGAGGCAGTTTCGGGTGCGTGGACATTCTCTGCCACTGATTTGATTTTTACCGGATTACGGATTCACGAGAGCGCGGCGGGCGCGAGATTACAGACAGGCCCAGACGGCGGCGGCTACTCTTCGGTCTTCGCAGCACACCAGCACACAGACGCCGGTGCTCTCAGCTACAGGGCGTATTGGGCATACGATTGTTATTGGGACGATACGGCTCATAATTGGGTAGCGAATCGTACCTCTCTTGGTACTAAGTGGATGGCCGACATGGGTTTCCACGGTGACGACTTCAGAATTCGGCGATATGGAGGAGTAGTAACCTCGCCGTGGGCTGATTCTGCTTGGACTGATCTACTTACCCTTGACGATGCAGGCGACCTGACGGCTGTAAAATTTGGCGGCATCACGTCAGCGAACTTGCTCGACAAAACTGCTACCGAAACGGTTAGCGGCGCATGGACGTTCAGCAATGCGGATATTCACATAGCGTCGGGAACTGCTTTTAATAGCCCTGCTGCTGGTTTCCTTTCATTTGATGAAGCAGGCGATGTGCGCATCATCGTGGATCACATCGACAGCCGCTTTACCATTGGTGACGGATACGTGTTGCGTATAAGGGACGCAGGCAACACCGACTTCGTGGATATGAGTCACAACGGTACTGACTTCCTTACTACTTTGACGAACACAAGTATTTGGAGAATCAATAATACGGCAAATAATCAGGCCGTCAGATTTATGAATGGACAGATCGTTTATATCTATGACTCTGCTGACACAGATTACATGTATCTTCGAGATACTACATCCCAAGCGCAAATAGTAACGAACAACAACGCAATTTTCCTGCATCCCAAAGGCGTGAACACTTGGATATTTGATAGCATTGAGTCCAAGACACTGATGCCGATTAAAATGCTAGAGCGAGCAGCCGCCGTCGCCGACAGCGCTGCCTACGGCCAGCTCTGGGTAAAGAACACCACCCCTTGCCAGCTTTGGTTTACAGACGACGCGGGCCTAGATACACAGATAGTGTAATCGCTACGCGAATTTTTAAGATTTTTCATTTTTCGAAATAGGAGAGGAAGCATGACCATCGGCCCGAACGAACTAAGAACAGCAATCGTAATGACTAAACGTGCGAACTGCTCCGGCGAAGAGTCGTTGGCAGTAGCGCAAGCCATCCTCGCACTTGAGGAAGAGTACAAGGCACAGGCGCAAGTAGCGCAAGCCGTGGCTGAGAAGCAAGCCAAAGGCCCAGCGCCCAAAGGCGGGAAAAAACGACCAGCACGGAAACCTAAGTAAATGGCCCATACCACCAAAGATTTGATGAATAAGACGCTACGTGGCATACGTCAGTTCGCTCTTATCATTGCTTCCGGTACGTCATCCACGACCGACGACTACCTCTTGATGATCCTGCAATTCGTGAACGAAGCGAAAGAAGAGATCGAAGAGTCAGGTTGGCCGTGGCAAGCGCTACGCTCGACAGTGACCGTGACGCTAGCTGCCAGCACAGCAGAATACACTCTCAACATAGCCGGAGACGCGGACGTTAATACTAACGACCGCTCCCGGCTTTTGTATGAGAACCTCACGACATACGGTTCGAGCGAGGGCTTCTTTAATAGTAACTCCTCTCGCCCGATGGTGTTCGACACTACCGACTCGTCCGAGGAACGCCTGACAGAGATTACGCAGGAGCGTATGGAACGGTTGCACTTCACCGACAACGACGAGACAGGACAGCCGCGTTACTTCTCGCTGTATGCCTCAAGTAGTTCGCTGGTGATGAAGATATGGCCTACGCCTGACGCCGTGTACACGCTGAAGATGCGCCTGTACATACCACAGGGCGAGCTGGTCGCCACTGACCTGACGACCGCAATCAAGATTCCCGAGCGTCCCGTCTATCTCCGCGCCACGTTCAAGGCGAACGAGGAGCGCGGGTCAGAGCTGGGCAAGGAAGGCTCAGCCCTGTGGATCGCAATGAACGATGCGCAAGGCGCTGCCACCGCTAAGGAACAGACGCCAGCAGACCAGACTGTCAACTTGAGCCGCTAATGCCACAGATTCAACCTGTTGACATTGTTGCGCCGGGTTCCTTCGGACTCAACACTGAGAGAGCGAGCACGCTGCTACGCCCTCAGTGGGCGACGACCGCGCTTAACGCTGCGATAAACCGTTCCGGTAGGATCGGTGCTCGCAAGGGTTGGACGAATCAGACGAGTACTGCTATCGCAGGCACGCCCACGATAGACGTGATCCACGAGCAAGTGCTTAAGAACGGTAACCGGATCATCATATCTGCTGCCGGGAACAAGGTTTACAAGAACATCACGGACTATACCGATGCCGGTAACGACATCACGAGCGCTGACAATGCTCCGACCAACGATAACTGGAAGTTTGTCAATCTCGGGAACAACTGCTTCGGGTTCCAACGTGACCACATCCCTATCATACGCGGGACTGGTGACTTTGCAGACCTGACCGGTGCAGGAACGCTGCCAGATGGTAACGACGTAGTCGCAGCCTTCGGTCGCCTCTGGGCACTGGACAAAGACAGGCAGACGATCAGATACTCTGCACTGTTAGACGGCCAAGACTTCACGGTTGCCAACGGCGGCGGCACCATCGACATGACCTCGGTGTGGACAGGCGGCGCTGACGAGTGCGTAGCGATTACAGCACTCGGCGCGAACATCATAGTGTTCGGCAAAAAGCACATCGTAATATGGGCAGACGGCTCTGGCTCTGAGTTAGGCTTAGACCCCTCACGCCTCGAAGTCGTGGACACTATCGAAGGTACTGGCTGCATAGCCCGCGACTCTATCGCTGCGACAGGCGAAGGCGACTTGATCTTCCTGTCCAAGCATGGTCTTCAGTCGCTTGGCCGAGTCATTCAGTCCAAGAGCAACCCGGTCGTGATCTTGACGAAGAACGTACGCTCACGATTCTTAGACGCGATAGCCAAGCAGATCGCTGTCGATCCCGACTTAGACCAAGTGCGCGCCATCCATGACGCCACGGAAGGACTGTACATCATTAACTTCCCGGTCTATGGCTCGATGTTTGCGCTCGATACGCACCACCCGTTCCAAGACGACGACGGCGAGACGGCTGTCCCCGTGTTGCAATGGCAAGTAGGCGGCTCAGTAATAGCGCTGGCTACTACAGACAAGGCAGGCATATACTTAGGTAGCGCTGGCGTTGTCGGCAAGTACGGTCTAAACCAAGACAACGGTAGTACCTACTCATTTGAATTCTGGTCAGGCTGGCTCGACTTCGATCAGCTTAACCACCGTCTAAAGATGCTGAAGGAACTTGTCAGCGTAGTGTCCGTCGGCGTCGGCTCAGTGAGCCACGTTTGGGAATTCGATTTCTCAGGCACAACGAACACGCGCACGTATGCCTACACAGGTATAGCGAGCGCAGAGTTTAACGATTTAACCTCGGGGGCTGAGTTCAACCTCGGCGAATTCTCGGGCGGAGTACGCATACAGCGGAAGACGTTGCCTGCGTATGGTGAGGGCCAGTTCATACGCGTAGGCGTCACAGCCACAGTCAACTCATTCGATCTGGTTGTTCAACAAATCAGTATCGCTCCCAAGATAGGACGCATGGTAACCTAATGTCAGACTACTCAAAGACCACAGACTTTACAGCGAAAGATGCGCTCACTACGGGTGACCCTCTCAAGCTGATTAAAGGTTCGTACTTCGACACCGAATTCGATGCTATCGTTACGGCGGTAGCCTCGAAGGAAGACACTGCGAACAAGAGTTCCGCAGGCGGCTACGCTGGCCTTGACGGTAGCGCTCTGGTCAACGATGCTGAACTGGCGACTGCCAGCGTCACCGTCCGAGGCCCGGTCGAGCTGGCTACTAATGCCGAAACGAATACAGGCACCGACACGACACGAGCTATCACGGCTGCCGGTTTGGCGCAGATGACAAACCTGCTGCAAGCCACGGCAACGCAGCGCGGTGCAATCGAAATTGCGATTGATGCTGAGGCTAATACCGGCACGGCAACTGATCGCGCCATCACCCCGGCGAACCTTGCGCAGATGACCAATCTGCTTCAGGCTACAGCGACTCAGAGAGGCGCGGTCGAACTTGCCATACAGGCAGAGGTCGATGCCGGAACGGACACAGAACGCGTCATCACTTGCGAGACTCTCAAGGCATACGGCGGCGGCTTCGCTAACCTTGCCGGGCCGGGAGTACGCGGCGCGCTGGTGTATAATAACTCTGCCGTGTCTGTTGCTAACAACACGTTCCAGACGGTACTCTTTGATTCAGAGTCATTCGATACTGATACCGTCCACGACACCGGGTCTAACACTGGCCGTCTAACGGTTCCAGCAGGTGTCACGAAGATACGGCTATACGCTCAGTGTCAGTTTGCGACCGGGCTGGGCCATCGTGAAATAAAGGTTAGGAAGAATGGCGGCGCAGGAGGTATCGACGAGAACCGCGATACGTACATACCTGATCTGACCTTTAGCCAGCACTCTAACTTTAGACAGCATGTCTCGGTATTCACAGGCACTATTACCTGTACTGCCGCCGACTATTTTGAAATACAGGTGTTCCAAGATCACGGATCAGCTATTGATCTGGAAGCAGACGGGGCATGGTTTGAAATGGAGATTTTAGCATAATGGGCTTTCTATCAGATATATTCGATCCCGGCAAAGAGCAGCGCGAGGCGGGCGTAGCTCTTGGAGAGTCAGGAGTTATCGAAGGCACGTCTACAACCGGCCCCGGCGGCATATCAGCAGAGGCAAGCTTCGCTGACGGCCAAGGCTCGAACGTACTTTCGTTAGGCAGCTTCGACCCGCTCCTCTCCGGCGCACAAGGACTTGCACAGCAAGGACTCACGCAGGCAGGCGCAGGCTTCGACGAGTTCGCACAGTTTGATGACTTCGGCGGTTTGGGAGGTATATTTCAGTCAGCCCTTGGGACAGCGGGTGCTGATCCCTTCGACTTGGGTGCTGATATCTCCGCCCGCCTCCGAGGCTTGAGCGAACGCAGGAACGAACGACAAGTGAACAGGATGTTCGACAAGCTGAAAGCCTCCGGTAACCTCGGCACGACCGCAGGCGCGGGTCGCGCAGGTGAACTCGAACGCAACATCTTCGAGCAGGGCTTACAGTTCGACCTCGCAGGGTTGCAAGCAGGACAAGGTATCCAACAGGCTGCCTTCGGCAGAGCACTCGGCGCGTCACAGGGTCGCGGTAACATATTCCAGAACTTCCTCGCCAACCAACGGCAGGGAGCTAACATAGGCTTCGGCGGCATACAAAGCGCTGCCGGACTGTCGCAACTTCCGCTGTCCTTCTTGCAGGCAGGTGGAGCTGAGGCTACCCGAGCGTCTAACACGCGTTTTGCAGCGGGAGGCATAAACTTGCAAGCCGCCGCACAAGCTAAGTCACCATTCCTCGAAGCGCTTAACGCTGCTGGCGGCATAGCCAGCTCAGTCGCTCCGGGTGGATTTTTAGGAAACTAATATGCCTGACGTATTCGGACAAGCAACACCGCAGGAAGTCCTACAACAGCAACGTGAGAACGTGCAGTCGAGTAGGGCAGCGTTCGCCAAGACGGCGGGCGGACAAGGGTCTGGTGGACAGGCTGGCTTGGCTCTGGGTGCGATCTTTGGCGGCGTGATCCGCAAGGGTCTTGACACCCGCAGGGATCGTAAGGACGAAGTCGTACGTCTCATGAAAGAGGGTATGACGGAAGACGAGGCCAAGGCACAAGCGAAAGATACCATCGGCTTCGGCACTTCCGCAGGCAGACGCGCAAAGCGTGTCGAAGAGGCTACGCGTAGCGCTACGGAAGTCATGGCAAAGGTATCTGCTGTGGCAGGGCCGCAGCGTGCGCAAGCAGTAGGCAACCTGATGGTGTCGCAGGAGTTACGTAAGATCGGCATGCACGCCGAGGCTACGGCACTGTCGCAAGAGGCAGCCGTCCTGATACAAGCTGACGACGAACGCTTGCTCGGCGTACGCAAGGCCAAGGCCGAGACGCGTGGTGCTGAGATAGACGTAGAGCTGAAAGGGGCTACCTCTTTCAGACAGAACCAGTTACAGCGTGAAATGTTGCTCGGCAAGCTAGCGAACCCAGACAACACACCCGCAGAGAATGAACGTATCAATGTACAGATCGGCGAGTTAGACGCGAAGATCGACAAAGACTCGACCATAGTAGGTCGTTCCGCGCACGATGTCGCCAACGATCCGACTGCAATGCGGCAACTCTTCACAGACTTTACTACCGACCTCGTATTGCTGGAAGGTTTAGACCTCGCTGACTCGTCGTTAGACGACCTCAGTACGTATGAGGCTACCATCCTTGGCGCAGGTGAGGCGCGGTTTCGCGCGTTCCTTGAGAAGACGTTCGGCATAGAGCCGTCCGAGTCGAGCGCAGCGTTCATAGACCGGATCGTCGCGTCTAAGGGTATCGCTACCCTCGTCGCTGCGAAGATCAGGCATAGCCTGACCGGCGCGCAGATGTCTCAGTTCGAGATCGAGTTCCTAAAACCCTTCTTACCGTCACCGGGCGATAGTCGTACGATGATGAAAGCTAAGATTGCGGCTGTGCGTGCATACACGCAGCAGAGCGCAGACATACGTTTGCAACTGATCGAGAGCAAGACGCTCGGCCAGTTCATGAAGGGTCATCAAAAAGGTTTCAGGCAGCGTGAAGCTGCGGACGCCCCGACACGGGACGACACCATCGAAGAGGCTCGCGCCACAATTAAGCAGGCAATAGCAGATAGAATAGCAGCCGGGAAGGAATAACGGTGCCCATAACGAACGAAGAATTTGACGTTCTGAAGAGTCTTTCTGATGAACAGATAGGCTCGATGTCGTTGAACCAGCTACAAGCTGTGGACGAGTTGATGGACGAGCACCAAGCAGCGCGAGCTGAGGATAAGCAACGTCTAACAGACCGTGGCTTTACTGAGGCAGACATCGCTGAGCTGGACAAGGCCATCGAGAAGGCTCCCGAGCCGACTACCGGTCGCGGAGTAGCCAGCAGAGCCGCCCTAACCCCTCTGGCAGTCGAAGGACTGAAGCAGGGCGCACAGGAAGCAGGATTAGGCATCCTCGATGCGGCTATGGACGTAGGCGTCGGCATGAACCTAATCGACCCACAGAAGCGTGTCCAGTGGAAACAAGGGCTGGCCGACAGGCGCATGAAGATAGCCAAAGAAAACATCCAAGAGTTCGGCCAACTGCCGGGCACAGGATACCTTCTCACAGGTGAGATAGCCCCGTGGCTGCTCGCACTACCTGCTGCCGCAGAGAACATGACAATGCTCGCCGCACAGCGCGTCATACAGGGCGTAGCTATCGGTGGCACTGGCGTGCAGGGCGCAGAAGAGACTATGATAGACCGCGCCTTCGGTATGACCGTAGGTGCAGGACTTGGCGGCGCGAGTGCTGGTCTGTCTATCTGGCAGATGACTCGGCAGAAGGCCGCGCAGAGTTTCCTGCGTGCGTACAATGAGAGTACTCCTGAACAAGCTGAAATGGTTCAGACTTTGATTCAGGAAATGACGAACAACCCCGGTTTCAAACTCAGCTTGGCGCAAGTCACAGGCAACAGAAATGCCTTTGTCTTGGAGCTAGGCTCCGCTGCGCAAGCCACGAAGGTGGCGCAGAACCAGAACATAGACGTAGTCGTAGGCGGACTGTTGCGCTTAGCACGGTCACAGTCAGCGCTCGGCAAGACGCCGAACCAAATAGCGCTTAGCCTGCGCGAGACTATGAAGGATGCTCGCAAACAAATTTACGACTCCGCTGCCTCGACATTCGCAGCAGAGTCTAGCGCTATTCGTACGCAGTTCGGTAACGACGTAGTCGTGAGTGGGGACGAGTTCCTTGCTAAGATCGACACGCTTATATCTGAGCAGCAGAACGTACTGCTGAGCGTAGGTGCTAAGCCGAGCAAGAACCTCTTGCGCTACCGCGATCAGATTGATCTGATAGTCAACCCTGTCGAGGTACGCGTCACCCCCGCTATAGAAGCGACTAAAGACGCGGCTGCTGTGCCTAAGAAAATAACCCTGTTCGACAGGAAGTCCGAAGTAGAGATAGCGTGGGGAGGCAGCGAGGAGGCTGCACGAGCAAAGGCTATTGAAATGAATAAATTCTTTGCTGGTGCTAATGCCGAAGAGACGCAACAAATCTTCACTGGTCTAAACTCCCTGATCGGAGGCGATACAATCATCTTTGATGGTGCCCGAGCAGGCAGTAACAGGACTATAGGCCGTGCCCTGATGGGCGCGCTGTTAGACGCACTGGACACACCCACCACCAACGCTAACGCCGCGAAGGCTTTAGCTGCTATGCGAGATCAGTACAAGTTCTCTATGGCACAGGCACAAGCTATAGACGACACCGTCGTAGCCGCTGTCTTCGGCGGTAGGAAGCTTCCCAAGAGTATCGGCAAGAGGTTAGACGCCATGCTCAAGAACGAGAAAGGCGACCTCGTACCAGTACGTGAGTTTCTAGAAGAGTGGAACCCTGTACTGCTGGGTGAACTAAGACGTGCGCACATTACGCGTATCGTTTTCGGTGGGCAGAGAGGCACCCAGCCTCTCGTAGATACGCCGACAAACCTGAACAAACTGGCCGGGCGTCTGCAAGACGGCTTCGGCAGAGCAGGACAGGCAGGCAAGGGGCTGCACACAGCCCAGACGCAGGCGTCTATGCTCAAGTTCGCTACCGCTCTGCGTGCTATAAATAACAAATACTTCACGGGCATAACGCCGGGTGGCGTCAAAGTCGAAGAGGTTGCTATCAACCTAATCTCCCGCTCTCCCGAGTTTATGGCACGCTTCATCACACGCGCACTGTCCAGTGGACAAGGCGTAGAGGCAGCACTGTTGAGTCCTGAGTTCCGGGAGGCTCTGATCATAGTATCGAAGCAACCGTTAGACGGCCCGATGACGAAAGCAGGCAAGGCAGCTATGGTGACACTCGCTAACTGGATACGGTCTAACCGTCAGGTCGAGGCCAACCGGGCAGCCGCCGAACGTAGAGAACTTGCACGCGAGCAAAGCGTCAAGCCAGAAGGAGACTTTTAATGAAACGTAAGTGGGGGCCGGACTCACTCGTCGTCTATGACCAACTAGACTGGCGCATGCAAAGAATCGTCACACGAGTACGTGACGAGATCGGGGACATTAGCTTACTCTGTGGTTTTCGGAATGAAGTGGAACAAAGCCACGCCTTTGATGCCGGTGTATCAAAGGTACGGTGGCCGGACGGCAAGCATAACACCTGCCCTTCTCTGGCTGTTGACTTTCAGCCGTACCCAAGACCCGTTAGGCAGATTCACCTATGGTCAGCGCTCTCTTATTATGCTAGTGCCGCCATTCTTATAGGCAAGGAAGAGGGGGTCACAATCCGCTGGGGTGGCGACTGGAACCGCAACGGAATCATACAGGATCAGAAGTTCTTTGACCTGTTCCACATAGAGATAGTAGAAGATGCCCCGACTCCGATTTCTGATAGCGTTCCTAGCGGTGACGTTTCTTTCTGGCGCGGCGGATAAGCTGACGCCGGACAGGTACACGTTAGACCAACGCGTAGCAAAGATTACATGGAAGGCTGCTTGCAGGATATCTCAGTACGAAGAGTGTCCCAAGAGAGGCCCGGCTGTTAGACGCTCGCCCGTAATAGGCGAGGTTGGTGCGCGAGGCGCGTACTGGATGGGTACGCCCGTCGTCTGGTTAGACAAGGCGCTGAGCACAGGTACACAAATGTGGCTTACCATCTTCCACGAGCAGATTCATTACCTGCAAGGCTGGAATCGCGTGGACTCGCTAGGCTTTGACAAGACCCTCCGCTGTCTCATAGAGCGCGAGGCTTTAGATTTCACAAACGCGTACGCCGACGAGTTGGGACGACCCGACCTAAAGCGTACGCTTAAAGTATGGCGCAAGCTTTACGGCTGCGACCTTTCGTCTAAGAACGTAGGGATGTCTCACTAATGATACAAGAACAAGTGACCCAAGCACAAGCTAACTCAGGCATCACCGGCAGCGGTGTGCTCGCAGGAGCTACGTGGGTAGTAGATGTAGCACCCGTACTACAGATCGTTGCAACAGCGTGCGTCATCATAGTGACACTGATCGCTGGTTGGTACAAGATCGAGTGCATACGAGAACTCAGGCGTAAGCGTAAAGAGTAATGTCAAACCCGCGCAACGTCTTCCGCTACCTAACTGATGACGGTCTTGTCGCTGACGGGACTAATCAAGTCATCGTGTCTGACGGGTCGAGCACGGCTGTGCCTTACTACGCTGGCCCGGCGTCTGGTTTTTACTGGCACATAGAGCGCATGATAATTTACATCGAAGACGTAGGTGCTCCAAAGATTACTGAGTACGGATCAGCGGCGGCTCTGACTAACGGCATGCGTCTATACGTAACAAGAGGCGGCGCGGCTGGCGCGGAGACGTTAGACGTAATGGGCGGCGGAGTAGCTAAGGCTAACTCAGATTGGGCTTCGTTTTGTTATGATGTCACCTTATCCGCGCCCGGATCAGGCAACGGTATTGCATTATTCCGTTGGACGTTCGGCCACTCCGGTGACTCTATAGTGTTAGACGGCGCACGGGGCGACAAGCTGGTACTGCTCAACCGCGACCAGCTTAATGTGCTGATAGACCACCGCTGCCACATACATGGCGTCGAAACAACCGACCCACATCTAAACATATAGGAGAGAAACCATGCCAGCATGGATAGCAGGACTTTTTAAGCCAGTCATAGGCATCTTCGCCAAACGACAGGAACGCAAGCAACTGAAAGATCAGGCGCTAGCCAAACTCAATCAGAGTGCGCAAGACGACACACAAAGCCTTAACTTAAATAAGGACGAGTGGGAGGCCCTGAACGTCAAGGGGATGGATCATACGTGGAAGGATGAATACGTTACCGTATCGGTAGTCTCGATACTGAACGTGATAGTGTTAGGCGGACTCGCCTCAGCTTTTGGATACCCGCAGATTCTCACAGGCATTGGGACAGCGCTTGCAGCGCTCGGGGAAGTTGGAGTCGATATCGGTTTCTTGCTTGAGGCTACCATCCTCGCAGGACTTGGCCTTAGCATCTGGAAGAGATTTTAGACGGAACCACTCCTTACGCGCAGCGTTGTAATGTCTTTGAAACTTTAGACCGCTGACGCAGAACGGCACAAGCCTCGCTTGCTCTACTATGAGCAGCGGGGCTTTTCCTTGCATGTGTCTAACGTAGGCGCACGACTCGGGCAGCATGCCACGCTTGTGTAGGTCTAACACGTTGCCGGGGTGTACCTTCAGGCACATTTCGCGGTCTAACCGTCTAACGTAGTCGGCGCAACGGTTCGTGCTGCAATCTAATGCCGGGCACGCGAAGCCGGAGTGCTCCAATTCGCAGCACTTACCGCAGCCGTCGCACAACTGCTCCCAAGTCTCGGGCGTCATCTTATGGGTTCCATCTTCTTACTTAAACTCATAGCGTGCCCTCTCGTCCTTCTCTGCCGCAGCTCCGTGCTTGCGCTTAGCCTTGGGTGCGGCAGGGTGCAGCACGGTCGTTACGCGCGCCACACCCGTTCGCTTCCCTCTCGAAGTGCTCTGAACCCGGCTCTTATGACTGAACTGTAGGTTCAACAGTCGCTCGTACTCCCCCCGGCTAACTCTCCGGCCAAGTTGCTTGGCTACCTCGTGTCTGCTGGGCATGTCACCCACGTTCGTCTATCCGTGCGCTACGTCCGCAGATATCCTTCAGCAGTCTAACATCCTGCTCCGCTGCCTTCTTAGACGTGCGTATAGCCTCGACGAAGTCTTCGTCGCCGCGCTTAGTCATCACGAAGTATCGCATCTTCTTTCTCCTGTAGCTCTAGCCTGATCCGCTCACGCTCTGCGTATAATTTACGCAGGTCTGCGTTCGTACGGTTGACCATACCAGTGAACCATTTGCGCTGGTCAATGCGCTGCTCGGGTGTGTAATAGTTGAGTCTGCTGTCCATCTTAGTACCTATAGACGTGGATTTCAAGACCGCAACGTACGGCCTTCTCTATCATGTCTTTCGTTCCTTTAGACCGTCCGTCCCAGAACGCAATTAGCCCGTCGGCCTCTTGCGCCATTTGCTGATTACGGATCGCACCAGCAGCTTTGCCGTGCTCTTTCCAA
>Ga0209976_10001346_pt1 | contig 14581 bp, 13 predicted proteins | sample SumtaG_FD_182806 | JGI IMG/M metagenome (GOLD analysis project Ga0209976, IMG submission 182806) | Deep subsurface microbial communities from Indian Ocean to uncover new lineages of life (NeLLi) - Sumatra_00157 metaG (SPAdes) (version 2) | ecosystem: Environmental > Aquatic > Marine > Oceanic >...
GTTTTCGATACAAAATTGTTTCATTTCATCACAATTCGCATCGAGCAATATTAAATTAGCTTTTCCCCTTTTCCCAAATAGTTGATCGGGTTTAATAACTACTTGTTCGGATTCTATCCATGGTTCTTCAAGGATTAGCTGATTTATATCAGTATCGCATAAAATTATTGCTAATTTATTGTGATACTTAAATTCTGGGTAGTATTTTGGTAATTGGCTTGATAAAAGCATTTTAGCATCATATTCATAAATATTTTTCTGTGCCAATTCTTTTTAACCTTTTCAGTTATTTACTAAGATTTCATTATATCTAATAATTTATGTAGAAGGTGTTTTCATATAAATTTTTCTTACGCTTAAATCATGGGAATTTGTTCCCTTTGCTTTAAATAAATCAATGGATTTTTGAATACCAGAATGAATCCAACATTTTAATTAGATATATAGTGTTGGAACCGTTTTATATAAGCTTGATTCTTTAAGGTTAGACTTTAAATTTCGTTTAAATCAATTTTTTTAATCAATAGAAAATCATTTAAAAAGAATAACAGAATAATAATATCTTAAGAAAAAATTTTTAAAGAAATTTACTTTAATTTATAAAATTTCTTTTATTAAATGAGGAATTTCCCAAGGGGTATCAGCAATTAAAGCTCCGCCCTCTATAAGCGTCTTAATTTTTCCTTGTGCTGTACCAAAATCACCAGAGATAATTGCACCTGCATGACCCATCCGTTTACCTTCTGGTGCGCTTTTTCCAGCTATATAGGCAACAACTGGTTTATTAAAATGATTTTTTATAAAATCAGCAGTTTTTTCTTCTTCATCACCACCAATCTCTCCTATTAAAACAATAAGTTTTGTGTTAGGATCTTTAGAGTAATATTCTACAGCTTCAATCATACTTGTCCCGCGAACAGGGTCTCCACCAATTCCGACATATGCAGAAACTCCAATTCCTGCATTTCCAACTGCTTTAGTAATCTCATATGATAATGTACCACTCTTGGAAATAATTGCCACATCGCCATAATGGCACATATCACCTGGCATTATACCCAATTTTATTTTGTCAGGAATCATCATTCCTGGAGAATTTGGACCCACAATATATAACCCGAGTTTTTTTGCCAATTCAACGAGTCGTAACATATCAAAAACAGGGACATTTTCAGTTATGATGCAAGTAGTTTTTATTCCACCTAATAAACTTTCTTTTACAGCTTCATAAGTAAATCTAGCAGGAACAAATATAATACTTGTATCACAGTTGGTCTGCTCAATTGCCTCATTGACGGTATTAAACACAGGTATATCGTATACTTCTTTTCCACCCTTGCCGGGGGTTACACCTGCAACAATTCTCGTACCATACTCTAACATTAAGTTTGTATGGAACATTCCCTGGTTCCCCGTTATGCCTTGAACTACAACTTTAGAGTTCTCACTGATATTCATCTACTTACTTAACACCTCTTTAACTCTATTTACTGCTTTCATAATATCTTGATAGGCATTTATTCCTTCATCATTCAAAAGAGCAATTCCCTCAGTATCTCTAGTTCCTGTTAATCTTATTACCATAGGGGGTGTATTTTTAAAATCCTGAAGGGCTTGGATAATCGCTTCAGCAACAATATCACATCGAGTAATCCCCCCGTATATATTGACTAAAACTGCCTTTGGATTCATTTTAAACAGTAATTTTAAAGCTTTATATACTCTTTCTTTACTTGCTCCGCCGCCAACATCCAAAAAATTAGCGGGTTTTAAACCAATATTGAATAAAACGTCTAATAATGCCATTGTGAGACCTGCACCGTTAGCTAAGATTCCAATCTCTCCATCTAATTCCACGAATGAAAATTCTGCCTCCTTAGCGGTTGTTTCTAGTTTCGAAAATTTCTTTTTTTGCAAATCCTTTACAATAGATTGTCGGAATGCGGAATCGTCATCTAATATCATTTTTCCATCTACAGCTATTAATCCAGATGGAGTAAGTACGAGTGGATTTATTTCGACTAATTGAGCTTCAATGTGTTTCGTAATATTCCATAATTTTAAAAATAATTCTTTTGCTGATTCTAGTAATTCGTGTGTGAAACCTAATTTAGTAGCAACTTCCAACGCTAACTCTTCAGTTAATCCTTCCATGTAAGAAAAATTCTCTTTAATAATAGCTTCAGGATTAGTTTTTGCCACTTCTTCAATATCTATCCCTCCCTCTTTACTCGCAATAATAAAAAATTGTCTCCCTGAAGCATCTAAAGTAATTGAACAATAATATTCTTGTTTGATATCTACCAATTCTTCAAGTAGAATTGCCTTAACAGAAAATCCCTTGACTTCTCTTTTAAAAAACTCATGGCACAATGAAAGAGCGTTCTCCTTAGTCTGAGCGATTTTAATAAGCCCAGCTTTCTTTCTGCTCCCAATTGCGATTTGTGATTTCACTATTGCGGGGAAAGTAAATTGGTTAATTTTTTTTTCAACATTTTCCCCTTTTTCAATAACTACATTCTTCACCAAGGGGATATCAAAACTACTAAAAATTCTTTTGCTTTCATATTCTAATAATCGAATAATTTATCTCCCTTCACTCAGCTTCTTTATAGAAGTATTATTTTCCTTCAAAAACTAAATTACTATGAGTTTCATTTTATAAATATTAAAATTTTTCTAATAATCTATAAAATGATATTGTCAATTGAAATGAGATTTGCTTATTAATCTGTTGTTTTTTTGAATAATTTAATAAATAATTAAATGAGGTACATTATTACGAGCTAATTGTATTGAGAACTTAAAATGGCATCTTCAAGAAAAGACTTTAATTCAGATGAAGTGAAAGAAACATCTACACGAAAGATGTTTATGTTTTCAATGGGGTATTTTTTCAATATTTTTATTATGATGGCTTTCAATAGTTATGTATGGACTTTCTACGAGGATAATCTTGGTCTTGTAGGTATCGTATCTTTATGGCCCATCTATATGGCTCTGGCAAACGTGATATATACAATATGGAGTATGGTTGTTGGTCTTCTTGTTGGATTTTATACTGATAAACCTTTAAAATGGACAAAAAAATGGGGTTTTCACACTCCATGGGTTATCATAGGTGGGCTTCCAACAATTATACTTTTTTTCTTGCTTTTTACACCTCCCAATGTTACGGGAGTGGGAAGCGTGATACCTGTTTTACTCTATTATATAATCATAGTCTGTGTATTTGATGCTTTTTTTTCCCTTATGCAAACTCATACTTTTGGGGGATTTGGTGCTCATTTTAGAGGGGAGTCTGATCGTAGAAAAGCAGGTTTGATGACTCAAATTTTTACATTTATTGCTAATTTTTTGACAATAGGAGTCTGGTCGTTAATAATTAAACCTGGGGATCCCACTTCATTTACACGTGCTGCAATGTTGAGTCTAATTATTTTGGGAGTCTCTCTAGTAGTTTTTTTCCCAGGCTCCAAAGAATCTGCTGAGATAAAGGAGCGTTTTATTGTAGGCTATAATAACGCAGAGAAAATCTCCTTATTTAAAACAATGAAAATAGTGATTAAACAAAAAAATTTTATGCTGGTTCTTTTTGCATACATTTTTTTTATGATAGCGATGGGGCTAATTAGCATGAATTCGGTCAATTTTGTGGATGATGTTCTTCAAGCAGATCAGGCGATAAGAACTATTGAATCATCCCTAATGCTTTTATCCTCTCTCCTAACAATTCCCATATGGTTTAAAGTGGCAAAAAAAATTGATCCTGCCACCCTTTTTTCATTGGGTTTATTTTTTTTTGGTTTTGTTGTGTTAGCCAATTTTTTTATTGTGAATATTCTCCAGTTATTTATAATCGCATTTTTAAGAGGAATTGCAATTGCAATGTTTTTGATTATGTTGTCCCCTCTGTTCGCTGATGTTTATGACGAAATTGCTGTAAAAACTCAGAAACACCACCAAGCAACATTATTGGGAATCAGGAATTTTTTTCTTAAAATCTCAGTCACTATTCAGAGTTTTATCGTTGCCATTATCCATATTACTACACTTTATAATCCAGATAATCCAAGTGGGAGGGCTATCTTTGGACTTCGTCTGATTCAAGGTATTTTACCTTTTATTTTTTGTATTATAGGAGCTTTAATGTTTTATAAATGGTATGATTTGAAAGGAAAGAAAAAACAAGAAACCATGCAAAAATTGCATGAAATGGGTTTATAGGATCAGAATTTCAACTAATTAAACATCTTTCTTAGATATTCTAAAAAAACTAAACAAATATTAAGTCAACTAACTGTATTTTAATCATTCATCAAAATTTATATTGAATTTTTTAAATTTATTAACAAATTACATCTATTAAGTTGATATTAAGATGTAATTAAATTACTAATGTTTACATTCAGTAAGATGTTTCACCATTTCAACCGATTCACTTAATAAACTCAATTCATCTTTTCAATACGGCATAATAATCCTCTGATGGGACACGATGCTGATACTGGATCAGTGTGTTGACTATCAGTGATCATATTTATATTCAACCTTTTCCAGCCATCTTTTACCCCATACCAATACCCATGTGGTGCATTCACTACTTTAGGGTGTATGTCTTCAAAATATTTTGCTTTAATTTCCACCCTACCCCGAGGTGATACAAGGTAAACCCATTCTCCATCTCCTACTTTAAGTTGTTCTGCGGTTTCCGGATTAATCTGAAGTTCTGGATCTGGAGATAATTTACGTAACGAGGGGATATTACGAAGGCCTGAATGATAATAAGCAATGTTTCGACCACCTGTAGTGAGTACTAAAGGATAATCCTGATATAGCTCAGGAGTGCTTATTGGACTCTCTGGTGGTTCTTTAAAACTAGGTAATGGTGGTACTCCAAAACCTTCGAACCCTTTTCCATAAAGTTCAATTTTACCTGACTCAAATGGAAATTTTCCCTGTTTTACGTATCTCTTCTCTTCAACGGGACCCGCATATTTTCCAACCTTTTTGAACTCTTCAAATGTCATTCCTATCGGTTTAAGTCTATAGTTAAAGTGCTCTTCAGTAGTTTTCCAGTAATCTTGTATTCCCATCTTTTTAGCAAGTTCAATTAGGATATGAGGTTCACTCCAACAATCTGGGATGGGCTCAACCGCTTTTGGTTGACAAAAAACCCAGTTTTTCATCATCAAATCCTCTACATCATCTCTCTCAGTCCAATGTGCTGCAGGAAGAACAATATCTGCCATTTCTGTTGTCGGAGTTTGAAAATAGTCAGCAACAAAAAGAAATTCCAATTTACTTAAAGCTTTTTTAATATTGGGGGAATTAGCAAAAGCACACATTGGATTACTGCCAAATGCCCCTATCGCTTTAACGGGGTATGGTTGTTCTTCTAAAATGGCTTCCCATACCAATTCTGGTGGTAATAATGAGTTTATCATACTTAAAAATGGATAGCGCTTTGTTCCTAATTTTTTTCGCCATTGTCTTCTGGGTACTGATGCCTGTAGAGCAAAATCGCCACCATAAATAGCTCTATCACCTAATGGGGTTCTGTATTCCATATTACCTCCAAAAACATCTAAATTTCCAGTTATAACAGGTAGGATCATTAAAGCCCGATTTAGATCATAAGAGTTAGTAGATTGACACGCACCCCCTATACCTGGTGTTAAAGAAGCTGGACTTGTTTTTGCATAAGTAAACGCAGCCTCTTTGATCTTATCAGCTGGGATCCACGTAATCTCAGCAACTCGATCTGGGGTATAAGATGCAACATGTTCACGTAATTTATCAAATCCTTCAGTCCAATTTTCAACAAAATCTTTATCATAAAGCTCATTTTCTATGATTACATGAATAAAACATAGTGCGAGAGCAACATCGGTTCCTGGTCTAACACGAAGCCAATGATCTGCTTTTTTGGCAAGAGCGGTTCCCCTTGGATCAACTACTATTAGTTTTGCCCCAGATTTAAGAGCCTGATTTATATCATACATGAAAAGGCCATGTAAGCTCTGTTCAGGATTATGTGCCCATAATACAATACATTTACTATTTTTAAAATCAGGGGGAAAGCATCCAATTCTAGCTATAGAAATAATTCCTAGCGCTAAAGGTCCTCCGCTATAGTTCACAGGGCCATAGTAATTGGGAGTTCCGAAAAGACCCGCAAACCGAAAAATCCAAGGTCTAAAACCCCGCGTAGTACCTCCACCAAAAACTACCGATTCAGCACCAAATTGATCCCGAAACTTAATCAACCGTTCCGAAATGATATCAAGAGCTTCATCCCAGGATATTTTCTCAAATTTTCCTTCCCCTTTCTCACCAACTCTTCTTAATGGATGTGTAATTCTGTCGGGATGATATATGATTTCTCTAACAGCTTGACCCTTTGGGCAGGTGTAACCATGACTAAAGGGATGTTCCTTATCTCCCTTGATCCCAACTACCTTTCCATTTTCTACTTCAAGGAGAACTCCACATCGGGAGTGACATTCAAAACAAATTGTTCTCACAGTTTTATTACTCATAATTTTTCTCTTATTTGATTTGTGTTATTTTAGGTTTCGATAAACAACTATAAATATTTTTATTTATTATTTTTGATAAATAAATTTTACTCACATCTAATCAAGGTTTTATTAAGACTTTCAAGGATTCGTTTGCGTTAGATGCTTGATCAAAAGCTTCCTTAGCCCGATTCAATGAAAATTCATGACTTATAATCTTTAATCGATTTACTTCTTTTGTTTCCATGAGTTCAATGCCTTTAGAAAAATCACTTGGAGACCAAGCATAGGATCCACTTATAGTGGCTTGCTTTGTTACAAGTAAAGATAAATCTAGGTTCAATTTTGCTCCATACATTCCAACAACTACGATCCTACCTGTAAATTCATTAACTATGTTTAGAGCTTGCTGTATGATTGGAGTTCTTGTCATTTCCTTCGTGTGACCCACACATTCATATATAATATCAACCAATGGAGAAACAATTGGTAATAACAGCATGGGTCGAGAACCTGCAAATCTCTTAATTTTTCTAATTGGATTATGAACGCTAACATTGATAACTTCATCAGCTCCTAGTTGTTCAGCTACATTTAAACGATAATCTGAAAGATCTATCACGATGAGTTTTCTTAGATTTAATTCTAGGGCTCTCAAGCATTGAATAATACCTAATCCAATTGTACCTGCCCCGAAAATAACAATGGCTTCATTATTGGAGGGATTTCCCTTCATCATTGCATGAATAGAGTTTAATAGGGGATCCAATGTAGCTGCTTCTTCATAACTTATTTCAGGAGGCAATTTAGCAACATTATAACCAAGAGCAACGTTAATAGGAATATACTCCGCCATACCACCAAATCCTATAGAAGCAACCCGATCTCCTACTTCGATATTTCTGACCTTCCTTCCTACTTCTACAACATCTCCACTAACTTCATGACCAAGTATTGGTCCCTTCTCTGATTGCCTGCTGGCAGCAGAATAAAGCCCTGATCTATATGTGTGAAGATCAGTACCGCAAATTCCACAAGCCTTAACTTTCACTAATATTTGTTTAGGTTCAATCACAGGTATATCTACGTCTTCCGTTTTAACATCTTCTGGTCCGTAAAATATAGCTGCTTTCATGTTCTTATAATCTTATAACTGAGTTAATTCTCACTATAAATTTTTCGTGAATATTTCTTGGGGATTACGACCTCTTTCTTTAAGAAATCTTATCGTTTGTTCTCTAGGATCTTTTGGAAAATCTTGTTCTCCATCACGATGTATTAAAAATGTTGCATGTTGTTTACATTTATGGACGCAAACGCCACATCCTAAGCATCGTTCTGGATTAAACAGCAATTTTTTATCTTTAACTTCAAGTGCTTTCATTGGACATAATTTAGCACAAAGACCACACACAATGCACTTTTCCTTGTCTACTTCTCGAGTATAATTTGATGGTTGGTGTCCCCGTGGTAGGATTCCTGGCATTTTCACAACAGACTCTAAGAATAAGCAACAGCATGAACAACAATTACATATTGTATCCATTCTACCTTCTGTGTTAGAAATTCCATGAACCAAACCAGCATCAGCAGCATTTCTTAATATTTTTAACGTTTCTTCTTTAGAGATTTCTCTACCTAATCCTTGTTCTACACAATATCTGCCAAGTCTATCAAAATGTAAGCATCTCTCTAAATTATGCTCACAATCACCAAAATTTGGATCAAGGTTATGCCTATGACTACAAGGACAGAATGATACAGAATAGTACTCAAAATTATCTATTACTTTTAATATATCTTCATATGGTATAACTTGGCGTGTGTCACGTATAGTTTCATTTATAGGAATTGCTCGTAAACCTTGAGTATCATGTCCAGCAAACTCTTTAGCATAAGTTTCAATATAATATTGATTTAAAATAGGAGATATTTTTCGATTAAATTTATTATCTTCACCCTTCCATCCAATAGTACGGTAGAAAACAAACAATGAGTCACTAAGTGAGTATCGAATACCAGAAGTTCCTTCTATACAAAATAACATTCCTTTTTTTGCTAATTTTTCCAACTTTTTTGCAAGTTTTTTAACAGGGATACTTAGCTTCTCAGAAAGTTGTTCAGTCGTATGAAATAGAAATGGAATTTTATAAAGTAGGTCCGCTTCTTCTGGAGTGAAACGTAACTCAATTAACGGCATTAAATATTCATCACTTGGTAATCCAAAAATCCAATCTTTTAGATGATTTACTAAATTTGTATAAGAATCTTTCTTTAACATACCAATCCTCTTTTAATTTTAATTTTAATTTAATTTAAAAGTAATATTACTTTTCAAAATTTTGCTCTAAATGTAAAGATTAAGTAGGTTTTATAATTAATTGAAAGAAAATTTGATTAAATTTATTAATAAACCAATAGACTTTAAAATTAGTTGAATCACCTTTACAATTAGAAGTTATAGAAATATCATGAACTCAAAAGAATTGACGTTATCAGCAATTAATGGCATTCCTGAAAAGATACCTTTTAATCCTTTCATCATGCATATGGCTGCCTCGTTAGCAAATATAGATTACATTCATGATTATTGCCAAAAACCAGATGTTTTAGTTGATTCACAAATCAAATGTGCAAATTTTTTTGGAATTGATCACGTGAATGTCTCAACAGATGCCTATAGAGAAGCAAATGCGTGGGGAGTTAAGATTAATTGGGAGAGTCACACCCCTGTTGCAAAAAGTTACATCAAAATTGAAGATTTTGAGTCAATAGAAACTCCTAATTTACTCGAAAATCAGAGAATCACGAATAGGGTTAATGCTGTTAAAAAGTTCTCTGAATTATTGGATGGCAATCAATGTATAGTAGGTTGGGTTGAAGCACCCTTCGCAGAAATTTGCTGTTTATTTGGATTAGTTAACATTCTTCTTGAGTGTAGAAAATCTAATTGGGTAGAAATAATAAAGGGATTAATTAATAGAATTTTACCCATACAAAAGGAATTCTCTAAATTGCAAATTGAAGCAGGAGCAGATATTATTGGAGCAGGCGATTCTGCAATATCCCAAATTGGTCCCATGAGGTATGAAAAATGCTGTTTAGATGAAACGAAGGAGTTGTTCACTTATATTCAAAAAAATGTACCAGTGTTATATCACGTTTGTGGTGATAATGATATTGTTGATAAAGAGGGAAGAGATATGATCAAATTAATCTCAAATTCAGATGCAGCTATTATAGATTTTGATTATCAAGTCGATTTGAAAAAAGCAAAAGAAAAGTGTGGGACTAATAACTGCATTCGTGGAAACACAAATACGCAAATTTTAGGTAGCCCTAGTTATTCTGTTGTAGAAATTATCCGTGCAATAACTAAAACAATAGAAGTAGGAAAGACTGGAGGCTTTTATATGTATGCAGCAGGATGTGAATGGCCATGGGAGCCGAAAGAGATGGCCATTAGAAATTTAGGGTTAGCAAAAGCAATAACCGAAAAATTAGGTTTTTATTAATGATAAATTTTGATATTCTATGCCTTTATACTATCTTCTATTAAGCGAATGAGAATCGAAGAATATGATGTTGTATAATAGAGTATAAAATATTTATTGTTGAAGGTGCTCTTTCTAAAGAAGATTGTTGAATTTATTTAAAATATCACTCGATATACTTCTAACATTATTTTTGGCATCTAATTCAAAAGCTTTAATGATATCCTTAAAATCGTTTTCAAGACTTTCCCAATTAAGGCGAAATTGAAAATATTTCCAATCCAGTGAGTCTTTATTAGCAATTATAATTTTCAATACATCGTCAATATCGACTGCACTACGATCACTTCTTGCTAGTTTCGTTAATAAATAATCTTCAACGGCTAATACTTTAACATCTCCAAAAAAAAGGTGTAGTTTTTCAATCATTTGGTCATCCCATTGGAAAGCATCGCAGGGTTTTAACCATATTTCTGCTTCACTACGCTTTCCAAATACAGTAAATAAATCATGATCTATTTTTGGTTTTTGTTTTGTATTTATCTTATTTTCCTTTAGACCTTTAACGAAGAGATTTAATTGTTTCTGAGATTCTATCTTAATACAGATATCAATATCTAGCGTTGTTCTTGCTACATTATAAGCAGGAAGAGCTAAACCTCCGATTACGGCAATTTTAATCTTAAGGTGGGACGCAACATCTAAAATAGTTTGGAGTATCCTACTGATCAACTTCAATCAACCTAAGCATATCCTTGAATATTTGTTCTGGGGTTTTTCCCCTCTCAATTAAACGTTGAAACTCTTCTACTTTTTTATAAGCTCTTTCAATGTCTGCAAGAGTGATATTAATAGGAGCTCGTTTCAGTTTTTTCTGATCCATGATGATTCTATAGAATAATTGTTATTAGTCGTATTAATAATTTTATGTTGTCTACATCTTTAAATTTATATATCCTTTTTCTATAGCCTTTTTTTATAGATTATTAGTAAAATCTTTTTATTCAATATAAGAATAATAATTTTTAATGAGAATCGAAGAGTATGATGCTGTTGTCGCAGGTGCGGGTTTAAGCGGGTTGAGAACAGGATTAGAATTATCGACTAAATGGAATATTGCTGTTATTAGCAAAGTTTATCCTGTAAGATCTCATTCTGGGGCAGCACAGGGTGGCATAAATGCAGCGTTGGGTAATTTAGAAGAAGGTAGAGATGACACGCCAAAAAGTCATGCCTTTGACACTGTAAAGGGATCTGATTACCTTGCGGATCAAAATGTTGTAATGTTTATGTGTGAAGAAGCACCAAAAATCGTTGTCGAATTTGAAAGTATGGGAGCCCCATTCTCTAGACTTGAGTCTGGACTTATTGCCCAACGCCCTTTTGGAGGGGCAGGGTTTCCCCGAACCTGTTATGCTGGCGACCGTACAGGGCATACTTTGCTTCATACACTATATGAACAATGTATAGGTAATAATGTCAAATTCTTTGATGAATACTTCTTAATTGATTTAATAAAAGTAGAAGAAAAGATTGTAGGAATAATAACCCTTGATATTTCTAAAGGAGAATTAGTAATTTTTAGGGCTCCATATGTTATTTTAGCAACAGGGGGATTTGGTCGGATATTTAAGCAATCTACAAATGCTCTCATTAATACAGGAGATGGTAATGGCGCAGCCTTCCGCGCTGGAGTTCCAATGCAGGATTGTGAATTTGTACAGTTCCATCCAACTACTTTATATGGTACTAATATATTAATGACTGAGGGTGCTCGAGGTGAAGGGGGATTTTTATTTAATAATATTGGAGAACGATTTATGAGTAAAACAGCTCCCAAAGCTATGGAATTAGCTCCTCGAGATATCATTGCAAGAGCAATTGATATCGAAATCCTTGAAGGTCGAGGTTTTGAAAATGCTTATGTTCATTTAGATTTGACTCATTTAGGCGAAGAAAAAATTAAAGAAAGACTTCCAGGAATTCGAGATATAAGTATGTACTTTGCAGGAGTTGATCCTATAGATGAGCCTATCCCAGTTCAACCAGGACAACATTATAGCATGGGCGGAATTGCTACAAAATACAAAGGGGATTTTGGTGAAACTGATTTATCTGGCTTATATGTTATGGGAGAGTGCTCTTGTCTGTCTGTTCATGGTGCTAATAGATTGGGAGGTAATTCTCTCTTAGAAACATCGGTATTTGGACGAGCCATTGGTAGAAATCTTTTGCAGAGAGGTCTACCAGAATTATCTTCAATTGAAATTGTGAAAAAAGCTGAAGATAATGCGATTAGTTCTATTGAATCTCTCTTAAAACAATGGGAAACTAACACTGGAATTGTTCCTGTAGAGATTCGAGATAAAATGGGTGAAACAATGAATAAAAATGTTGGGGTATTTAGGAAAGAAGAGGAACTTAAAATAGCATATGAAGATCTTAAAAATTTACAAAAAAGCTTCCTAAATGTTCATGTTCAAACCTCCGATCGAAAATTTAATTATGGTTTAGTACGTACATTAGAACTTCGGAATATGCTCGATATTGCAGAGGTATCTGCTTATGCTGCCTTATGGCGTAAAGAGAGTAGAGGAGCTCATTACCGATGGGACTATACAACGAGAGATGACAAAAAATATCTGGCTCATTCTTTGGTTTATAGATCAAAGGAGGGACTTAAGTTAAAAACAAAACCAGTAATATTAGGAATCTTCGAAGTAAAGGAAAGGGTGTATTAAAATGTCTGAAAAAACAAAATTTTTGGTATATAGAAATTCTGGAATGGGAGAAATTCGATATGTACGCTATGAAATTCCTGTACTTAGAGGTATGAGTATACTAGAAGCATTATTTTATATCCAAGATCACTATGATTCAACTTTTGCATTTCGATATGCCTGTAGAGGCGCTATTTGTGGCTCTTGCGGAATGACAGTTGACAAAGTACCTATTTTAGCTTGTAGACAACAAGTGTCTACTGTAAAAAAGACAAAGAAACCCGTCAATCTTCCTGAGTTTAATTTTGGAGATCATTCTGATTGGGATTCAGAAAATGAGATTTTAATCGAACCACTACCTAATATGACAGTACTTAAGGATTTAATTGTCGATATGGACCCTTTCTGGAAATTTTATAGAGAAGTTGAACCCTACTTCACCAGAGAATGGGATGATATAGCTCCTGAGTCAACACAATCTCCTAATGAAATGAAAAAAATTGAGAGATTAGTATATTGTATTTTGTGTGGAGTGTGTTGGGCGTGCCCTGTCAACAAAAGTAATCCTAAATATTTAGGACCTGCTCAACTAGCAAAAGTAGAAAGGTTCATAAGTGACTCAAGAGTTTCTAAAGAAAAACAAGAAATTATAATTTCACGTATACTAAAAGATGATGCCGTTCCCGCTTGTGAAAAGTATTTTGTATGTAATAGAGTTTGTCCAAAAGCTGTCATGCCAGGAACAGCTATTAAAAATATTAGGGATAAATGGTTAGAATAAGTAAGAAATAGTGACGTAATCTCCTTTTTTTCTTTTTCACACTAACTCTATTTTCAGAATTCATTAAAATAAATATCAGATTAGATATTTATTGAGAATAATCTATCAAGTGTGTTTTTAAGTCCTATTTCCTTAGCTTTATTACTAATAAAAGGTATATTAATTCTTTCTTTATTCGCATGGAATAATGTTAGAAAATCTATTACATCTTGATATTCTAATAATTCAGAAGTGGGTATATCATCAATGGAACCCATATATAATAATTTTCCAATAAGTACATATTCTAATGGAGCTATGTATAAATCTTTTCCAAGTATTTTTCCTTTTATGGCGTTGGATAATACTTCACGTTCTTGTTTCTTATCAGCAACTTTTATATCTAATCTTAAAAAGCTCTTTTTGTCAAATATGGAAATATTTGTCTTTTCTTGATAAGCTAATTTAAATTGATCTTCTAATACATCAAATTCATAAGTTCTAAGCAATCCAATAATTTGAGTTATTTTCGAATAGTCATCTTCAATAATAATATCGATATCTTGAGTAGTTCTTATATGCCCATAATGGATTACAGCGATCCCCCCTACAATTACATATTTAATTTTTGTGGCTTTGAAGATAGCTTCTAAACGTGATAAGATATTTTCGATTTCAGCCAAATATTTTATACCTCTTTCGATTTGATTTAAGTTTCATTGTGAAAGAAATATTTTTTCTAATTATACTATTAATTTCTTCTTCAGTTAGATCTTTATTTCTTAAGGAAATTCCATCTTTTATTAATTCAAAAGAATTATGAATGAATTTATCAGCTATTTCTAGAATATCAACATTTTTTTTAATAAGCCTTTTTGCTGATTCAATTTCTTTTTGAATTTTTTGGATTCTCAGTATATATAAAGTGTCTCTAGAGTAATATTCATTTTCGTTTTTTTTAGAATCTGAATCCATAATGTTTTGATTCTCCATTTATTTTTAAGCTAATTCTTATAGAAAAATTATCTCTTCTCAATATATATTTATAATAAATTTATATAAATCCATTGGGAATACTCAACATAA
>Ga0209976_10001347_pt1 | contig 14578 bp, 16 predicted proteins | sample SumtaG_FD_182806 | JGI IMG/M metagenome (GOLD analysis project Ga0209976, IMG submission 182806) | Deep subsurface microbial communities from Indian Ocean to uncover new lineages of life (NeLLi) - Sumatra_00157 metaG (SPAdes) (version 2) | ecosystem: Environmental > Aquatic > Marine > Oceanic >...
CAATGACCCCCTAGTTCAGTACCAGATTTTTCAGATGTGCCAGGAACAGTGGGCGGATTTCCTGTCCAACGTGTACCTGGAGGCATTGCAGGCAGAAGATGCCCCATAAGATTCTCATCTCCCAGTATTTAGACACTGTGGGTGACGGATCCGGCACTAAGAATGCTATTGGGGATTATGCCACTACAGCGACGGTGCTGAAGATCGCTCCTGGAACGGGAGCCATCTACGACATACACAGACTGATCTTTTCGATCTCTGACACTGGAGCCATGACGACTGCCAAGTACGGCACGCTCAATGCTCTGACAGCCGGGATCGAAATTTACGTAGCAGACGAAGCCGGGATCAATTACTACTTGACTGATCCAGACTTCCCAATCAAAACTAACGGAGAGCTTTCGTACATCTGCTTCGACGTAGATTACGTGACTCTTGGCGGGGGCGATACCCTAGTCAACGGTCGGTTCTCTTTCGATAGATTCACCGAGGGACCGGACAACAGAGATCACGGTATCGTGCTCCACGGTAAACACGGTGAACACTTAGGAGTCGCAATTAACGACACACTGACGGGCTTGAATGCCCATCGCTTTCTCGTTCAGGGGCACGTCTTGGGTGGCGTGTTGAACGGGTGATAAGGTGGCCGAACCCAATACCAATTTACTCATTGGACTTGTCGCTGGAAGAGGCGGACGTTTCAGCCGGGGAATTCGGAGAAATGCTCGAAACCGGCGCGGGGCCAAGCATACGTATCGGAAGCCATGTAAAAGGGGATTGGTATGATTTGGTAGTCGCGCACGAAATCGTTCATGCGTGGCTCAGAACCACAGGGATAGTAGATAACATCATAACGGACATTAAGCAGGAGGAGCTAGTATGCAACGCACTCGCCCCACTGCTGGTCCAGCTCTTGAAGGAATTTGAAGATGGCTAAGATCGCTAAGCAACTAACAGCCTACACGGCCAGCGCAGACGGAGATATAATTCCGCCGAACGATGGCTTTATGGTGAACCTCGACGGGACGTTCGCGTTCCAGCCCAGAGCCAATGCAGCCCAAGTGGTGCTGCCGGTGCTGGCTGGCGTGGTCTACCCCATTGACGTTTACACTGGAGACCTGACGACTAACAGTGTGACTGTTACAGGTTTCTGGATTCTCGAAGGTCAGAATCAGTAATGTCAGGATTAGGCATAGGTATGTCCATAGGTGGCATGGCTACGATGGAAGCCGGTGCCTTTGGTGCAGCAGTGGGGTTTGACCCCGAGGCTCTGGGCACACTGATTTCGTACGTCAACATGGTCGAGTTCACTGAGGACACGGGCCGAGTACGAACGGTCACAGAGCAGGCAGCAGATGACGCCATCCCAGATCTCTGGGAGAGCGACACTGGAGCCAACAGACCTGTGGCAGTTTTGGCGGACGTAAATTTCAACGGACTGGATACGTGCAAGTCGCAGGTAGGAGATGTGCTACACATCGAAAGCCCTGGTCAGTTCACCTCGCCGCCACCAACGGTGATGGATCTGTCAGACTTCACGTATGCAATGACGGTCAGGTTTGGCACACTTGCTGCTGGCAACAGCGAGCTTTTCACCGAGGACTACTCGGGATCCAATAGCACCATCTATGTCGGCACAGCCGGAGACCTACTCTACTGGAACGGCTCAGGCGCTACCTCTCTTTCTGCTACCGGCGTGTTCTCAGATGACACGACGTACGTACTGGTCGTCAAGCGCACCAGCGGTGCATTCTTGGCGTACCTTGACGGAGTGGACGTTACGACTGGATCTCCCTCAGAGGCGGGTTCGATGGCAGCACAGATGCTATGCCGCGCTTCCGGTGGAGATATCACTTTCGCGCACGCACTACAGTTCAGCGAGGCAATGGCCTTGGCTGATATCAACACACTAGGTCAGGGCCTAACCGATGCCGTTGGCCTATCAGACACATGGGAACTCAGCTAATGGCGGGATTTTTAGATGGATTGCAGCGAGCCTTTGGACCCACAGGCGAAGCTGCTGGAGATCTGGTAAGTCAGATCAAAGCTCTCCTGGGCAGGGAAGGTGCACAAGATACCTTCGAGGCCGGGGGGATAGAGATGGGTCCAGAAGATATGAAGCAAGGCGTGATGCCACTGGATCCGTCCGGTGCACTAGGTCGGGCTTTGCAAGCTGCAGGCAGAGGTGGGGGCGGAATACAAGGAGTAGCACGACTACTCAAGGGTAGCAGAGAACTCCCACGAGCCGGTGTCCGAGAGGGAATGGCTCACGACGTGGGCGGTGCCTCAAGAGAGGCGAGTCAGCGTCTACAGGACCACAGGTTCTTCAGCGTCAACAAGTCAGGTAAGCCCGTCAGTAAGACGATCAACCCTGAAGATGGCGGTGTCATGAAAGTCATGGATGACTCGGCTGACACAGACTATCTCTTCTCTCGCGACAGAAACGGGAACCTCACTCCACAGAGTGACTTCACTCCCAACGCCAAGCAACTGGACGGGATCGAACAGACCAGAGAGATGGCGGTCAAAGAGTTCCAGCAGATTGACGAAATGAATGCAAGGATCGCCAAGCGCGATCTGCCCGATAAGTTCGCCCTGAACACTGACGACGACAAGCTGAGCTTGTTCGAGGAGTTGGGGATGGAAGATCTCGGCAAGAAGGCCGACGAACTACGAAAGAAGAACCTAACGAGATGAGACTAAAAGAGTGGACTGACGACCAGCGGCAGGACTTTAACCGCTCCCGAGCACAGCAGTACAGCATCAAGGATGCACACGCTAAGCTCGCGGCATTGCACGAGGATCTACACGTGTATCCTTATGTGACAGTCCACAAGTATACCCTGTCAGACCAGGGGAAAGCAGAGCTTGAGGAAGCATACAACGAACTCAGAACCGAGGTTAAGACAGAAGCATTTTCTCACCGAGGTTCACGAGTGTTCGCGCTGATCGAGATCGCCAACAAGCTGTTGGAACGGTTTCGCACAGGGCTAGAGAATAGAGATCTAGTCCTGCTAGGACGTGAGTTTCGTGAGATGATGAAAGCCATACGAGAGGAAGTTGACCCGTACGGAATAGCGGACGGTGTTGTAATCAGTCACTTTGACAAATTGCTTGCAGGTTACGCTGATCTACCAGAAGCGGACCGCAAGGTAATCATGGACGGTACTGAATGGCAACCGCCGCACTCGACCAACGAGACAAACTAAACGTCTACAAACGGACGCTCTTCTCTGATATACGCGTACGCGTAGGAGCGAGGTATGTCGAATACCTGTACGGTGTCGATTTACATCCCGGCCAAGGGCAAGTTCACTTTGAGGATTGGCGTTATGCTGTGCTCGATTGGGGACGCCGAACTGGCAAGACTATTTGCGCTGCTGGAGAGGCCACTGCCGAGTTGGGACTGCCTGATAGACGAATTTGGATCGTTGCGCCTAACTACGAGCTTACCCAAAGAGTCTTTGACTACGTATATCGATGGGTGGTCACGGAGGGGATATTTGGGAAAGACGCCGTAGTAAAGGCTAGTAATACACGGGACCGCAGGTACATTGAGATGGCCTGGGGTTCTTTCATCCAGGGGAAGTCGGCTGAAGCCCCCGATTCCCTTGTCGGAGAACAGCTTGACCTCATCGTGTTCGATGAGTGTGCGCGTGTTCCCGAAATGATTTGGCTGGAGTGCTTAGAGCCGACGACTATAGATCGCCGGGGCAGGGCAATGTTCATCTCCACGCCTAGAGGCAAGAACTGGTTCTATGAGTACTTTCTACGAGGATTCGACAATGAGACCACCACGAAGGGGTGGATCGCGTCGAACTTCAAGACTTATGAGAACCCGTTCTGCGACCGGCAATGGCTTGAATCGAAGAGAGCGCAAACGCCGGATATCATTTGGCGTCGGGAGTACGAGGGTTCCTTCGAGGACTTCGGTGGACTTGTCTACCAGGACTTCAGAGCCAAGAATATGGACGAAGGGGGGCACCTGTTTAGCCCTCACGAAATGCAGTTCTCTACTGACTACACAGACTATAGAGGAATCGATATTGGATTCCGTCTACCAACAGCTTGTGTCTGGGGTAAGGTAGACGACTGCAACAATGTGTGGATTTACCGGGAGTACGAGGAGGCTAACACAATCCATGAAGATCACGCGCAAGCAATCGTGGCACTCACTTCCGAGAACATATACCAAACGTACATCTCCCCAGACGCCGCAAGACGTTTCGGGAACCAAGTCACAGCCGACGAAAGAGCTACTTCCCCGCTCCAGGTTTACAGAGATAATGGGATCTTTGCTCGCAAGGCCGTGGATGATGTAATGCCAGGTATCGGCGTTGTAAGTAGATACCTACGGGCGACACTAGAGGACAACGCGGAGCACCCGCGCCTGTACATTAGTATGGATTGCCCGAAACTAATTCGGTCGCTGGAAATGTACCAGTTCGCAAATGTGAACAGTCGTGAAGAACTAGACCAGCCCGACAAGCCGAGGAAGAAAGATGACCATTTACCTGACGCTCTTCGCTATCTGCTTACTGCAAGACCTCGCTACCTTCGTGACTGGCGTGACACATCTGTTGCACGTTATGACGATGACATTAAGAGGTACGGGTATCAGGAAGCGGCGTTCAGCAGGAATCCTGTAAGCAAGAAGGGTAACGTGCGAAAGCCGGGACGACCTAGAATTTTGGGGATGAGTTAATGCCAAGCGAACAATTTAGAAGCAAAATTGACTGGACCGACGCGCTAGATAAGGATTGGAAGATCCAGGCGAAGATGGTCGAGGACAATTTCAATCGGGCAAAGGACGTTATCGAAGAGAACGAGGAGGACTGGGAGACGTACTACGGTGCGTACCGATCTTACTTCGAGATGCCCGAGGACGGGATGACCTCCGAGCTGGCTGTGCCTCTTATCTTTGCAGATGTAGAGTCATACATGCCACGCATCGCGGGTACTACGCCTGACATTGGCGTGTGGCCGCGTACACCAGAAGATCGAACTAGAGCGGCGAAACACCGTGTCTTGATCGACTACTGGTGGGACACGATGAAGATGAACATCAAGATGGTGGACTACGTTAAGTCTGCCAAGATTTACGGGACCTCGATTTGGAAGGTGGACTACCGCAAGGAAGTTCGCAATCGAATCACGAGGTCTGCAAAGCAGGAACCTATTACCTTTGCCGGTGGGTTACTAGAGACCGGCGAGACGAAGGAAATTCAAGAGTTTATTGAAGGACCTGTCGTCACTTGGGATGGACCCGTAGTAGATCTCCTCGACCTGGACGAAGTTTACTTCGATCCTGATGGTTGGGATGTAGATAGCTGCTCATGGATCATCCACAAGAAAACCTCTAACATTGAAGATGTGATCGCGTCACTAGACGCGGGTGAAAAGATATACGATGAGAAGGGTGTCCGGGAACTTATTGACTGGATGAAGCGGGGCAATCAAGAGGACAAGCAAGAAGGGCAGTCTCTAAAGGACTTTCGGGACTCTACCTTCAGGGATATGGTAGCTAGTGTGGACCCACATAAGCGTGTGTTCACTGAGCTAGAGTGCTGGTACGACGGTAAGATCTGCAGCATCGTGCTGGAGAACACAGCACTGCGACCGATCCAATACCGGATGAACCCACTGGGGCGAAAGCCTTTTGTCCGATTCACGCCCATACCGCTCCCCAAGGAGTTCTATGGCATCTCACTCGTTGAAGTACTTTACTCTCTCGCAGTTGAACTGAACGTCCTACATAGTGCAAGGCTGGACAACTTACTCTATGCCGCACATAAGATGTTCAAGATTCTACGGACCTCGAACATCAACCCCTCGCAGCTTACGTTTCGTCCCGGTGGGCATATCTACGTGGATGACATGCAGGATATCGAGGAGTTCGGGATCAGTGGAAACAACTTCAGCTTGTACAGAGAGACAGACGAAATTAGACAGTGGGCACAGAGAGCCGGTGGCTCTACTGACCCATTCCAGGGAATGTCAGCCGACTCATCCTCGACTGCTACGGAAGCTAGCTTGCTCTCCGAGGCGTCGAACTCACGGGCCGGTTTGATGTTCAAGATATTGACAGACGGACCCCTGACGGAACTTGCCGGTCTGCTCATCACGCTGAATGAAATCTACATCAGCGAAGAGCAGCAGGTTCGTATCGCGGGGGATGCTTTCGCGGAGGTTGGCTTCGAGACCGTCACTCCTGCAGATCTCATCAACCGTACCGGCCTCGATCTGGACTATAAGATCGACATTGCCACCACGGAACCAGAGACCAGAGAGCTAAGACTTCAGCGTTCAACAGCAGCTTTCCAGACCTTCGGTCAAACAGGGATGCCCCTGCAGCACCCGATCATGGAACGGATTATGTTGGATATCGCTGAGGGCTTTGGCTTTGAGGATGGAAGGCACCTTATTGAACAAGGCCGACAAGCTATTGAGCAGCAACAAGCTGCTGAAGCGGGACCGGGTGTAGAAGGGGAAGAAGCTGCCCCCGAACAGCCAGCCGCAACTCAGGCAGACCTGATCTCTAGCGACCTTGGCGCAGAACAGGGAGGATAAATGACAGACCTATTCGACACACCGGACCCGCTTTCAGAGGACGCGTACATACAGATCGCCAGTCTAAAGCACACACCGGCTGGACAAGCACTCACGGCTTACTGCAAGCAGAAGATGATTAGCTTGACCAACGGACTTGTCGCAATGGATCCCAGTGCAATCGGCGCGGTGGCGCAACTGCAGGCACAGATCGCCTGCTGGAGCATCGTCGTACAACTGATCGAAAAACAATATGATGAGGAGACCCCATAATGAGTGGCAACTTCGTCGGTGACAGACCAGGAGACCTTCGTGCCTTCGGTCAGCCCAACAAGGAAGGCCGAGTTGAGCGTGACGTAGGGGTAGAAGAAGTCCAAGACACCGAACAAGAAGAGGTTCTCGAAGCAGAACCACAAGGGCCAACAGGACTAGAGATCGACCAGATTCTCGAAGCAAGGAAAGAAGAAGATCCTGCTGAAGAGAAAGAGGAAGAGGTCCAAGAAGAGGAAGAAGAAGAACTGGATGAGCACCAAGCTCTCCTTACCCGCGTGCGTGAGAGGGATTCGGAACCCAAAGCGGACGAAACAGAAGGTGTTAGCGAGCAAGACTTCTACACTCAGAAGGGGCGACTCGAAGCCCTGGAAGAGCAGATCAAGTCTGGAGCCGCTGCACCTCAACCAGAAGCAGTTACGCCCGTACCCGAAGAGGATACAGGCATTAACTACCAGGACCCCGCCATTGTCGCAGCGATCCGAGACGCTATCGAGAATCCAGAGCGGTTAGGTCCGACTATACAAGCAATCACTCAGACGGAAGTTGACCGGGCCGTAAAGTCCCAACTCGATCCGATCAAAGCCCAGATCGAAGATGACCGTGAGGTGGCTGCTGTACAGCAAGCAAAGACAGATACTACCGATGGAATTGAGGCAGCACTACAGCAAGCCAGCAAACTGGGGGGCCTAGAGGCCGCTATCGTAGCTGATGCAAGGGAGAATCTTGAGGACTCGTTCCTATACGAGTACCTCGGGGAAAACCCGCATCTCGCTATGTCCCCACAAGGCATTGTTACTGGTGTTATCTCAGCCGCTAGGGTCGCTCAATTACTGGACGCAAGGGAGTCCGGTGAAGAGAGCGAGACGGTTTCTGCTCCTGCTCTATCGAGTGGAAGACGCGCAACCTCGGCAACAACGAGGGGGCGCAAATTAAAGAAACCAAAGTCCGAGCTATCGCCAGAGGAAACTGCAAAGCAGGAGATCCTGGCACAGAAAGAGCGGGGCCACAAGAAGCTCCCGTTCATGATGAAGTAAGGGCTTAATAGGAAGGGAACTACACAGTGCCTACTATTGTATCAGGAATGAGAGCTACGTCCGGAACGGTTGATATCAACCAGGATCGTAGAATCATTGAGATGGACGATGAGATTTTCTTGCTCGAACCGAGTAAGGCACCTCTGACTCTGTTGACCTCAAAAGTTAACAAAGAGGGAGTTGGCAACCCTGAGTTCAAGTGGCTCGAAGATGAGCGCATCCCCACCGTTGACAGAATCAACGCTGGAACGCTCACGACCACTGCGACTGAAATCACCGTCGATAACGCAAGTTATTTTCGGGTCAATAGCATCCTTCGCATCCAGCGTACTGGCGAAGTCATGCGCGTTTCCGCCGTTGGTGGAACCACGCTGACAGTTGCCCGTAGTTGGGGCGGAACCGCTGCTGCCGTTCTTCTGGATAACGATTCTATCGCTATCCTGGGTGGGGCTGCTGCTGAGGGCGCTACTTCGGAAGATTCAAAGACGACTCAGAGCACCACGGCGTATAACTACACCGAGATTATCCGGTCGCCCTTTGAGTTCACCAACACCGAGTTGGCCTCTGATCTGTACGGTCAGGGCGACCTCGCCTATCAACAGATGAAGGTTGGTATCGAGCATGCAGTCGATATCGAGAACAAGCTGTGGTTCGGTGAGCGTAATGCAGATGCCTCCATCGCGGCGGCTCGCAGATCAACTGGTGGGTTCGATCAGGTCATCTCGACCAACGATTCGGACTTCGGTGGTGTGTTCAACATGGTCACATTCTTCAGCTTTGCTGAGGATGTGTTCCGTTATGGCAGCGACAGCAAGGTTATGTTTGCTGCACCGTCTGTCGTGTCCAACATCAGTCTCGAAGGTATCAAGTACCTTGAGCTGGTTCCCTCGGATGAGACCTTTGGTCTTAGTGTCCAGCGCCTCCTGACGCCTCATGGTGTCCTGATGGTCGTCAAGCACAATCTGTTTGAGGGCGATACTTATGGCAAGCGTGCCTATGTTGTCGATCTTGACAACGTTGGCTACCGCTTCCTCAAGTCTCGTGACACGAAACTCCAAACCAACATCCAGGCAAACGACAAGGATGCCCGTAAGGATGAGTACCTGACCGAGATGGGTCTGGTTCGGCGTTTGGAAAAGACTCACGGCCGTATCAAGAACGGCGCGTAAGGAGTAATATTAGAATGCTTTATCTTTCACGGGGCAGATCTCCAAGCCTTCTCATGGTACCAGGCTTTGAAGAGATTGTCCAGACGATCCACGGCAACATCCCGCAGGTTAAGAAACCTGTATGGCTCAAGTTCACTCCTATGGATATGGGCTTTGAGGCACCGGGTTTGCCAACTCAGTGGGACTCTGGTAAAGCCTATGGCTATCTCGAAACCGAGCATGCAGCACTGCAGTCCGGTATGGAGGAAGCTGAGGTTATCTCTTTCCTGAACGACCACGCTAGTTACGGCGTCGATTTCATTGGCGTCAACGAGGAAGGCAAGGAAGTCATGAGTGCCGACGATGGCATATTCGTTCCCGAAGGAGAGGGTGGTTTCTTCTGCAAAATCTGTCAGATTCACCTTGCTAACGCTCAGGGGCTTTCGGGTCACAAGCGTTCCAAGGCTCACAGTGAAGCATTTGAGGTCGCTCTATCCGCTGCTCGGGGTAAGCTCACTTCTAACCTATAAGAAAGTAAGGAGACAAAATGCTTTCTGTTTCACGTTATCTGAAAGATTCAGTCGCACTGGGCGGGGCGGACATTAACGCTTACACCGTCACTAATGCTGCGCTGGATTACTCGGAGTCCTTTGCGCCTGCCGGAATGGATACTATTGGGATCGCTCTGCACACGGGAAGTACCGCTACTGGTACGTCCCCGACTGTTGCTGCGGCTCTGGAAGTATCGCTTGACGGTGGTACGCTTTGGATGCCAGTGTCCGATGGCAGAGGTGTCGTTACGGCAGCCTCCACGGGCGCGATTGGGACGGGCACTAATATTGTGTTCGCCTGCGAAGCCCCTGTAGTGGAGTCCGGTGTCGCCGGTTCGCCTCTGTATCGTTGGGCTTTCGTCTACGCTAATGCAGACAACGATTTCGTTGCGGTTAGCGCATGGCTGATTCAGCGCAAGTACGCGCAGATTCATCCGTAAAACCTGTGAAGGGGGGCTTCGGCCCCCCGACACTTTCCCCTAGGAGCTATAATGACAGAAGAGAAGAGTGAACAGATCCAAAGATCGCTTCACGTGTGCATGCCTGCCTACAGTGGCGTCGAACCGGCAACGGTTACTAGCCTCATGCAGCTTCGGCACAAAGTACCCTTCACCTTTGATCTCGTTGGTGTGGCCGATGTTACCATTGGTCGCTCTATCCTCGCAGAGAGGGCAGTAGAACGAGACGCAGACTTGATTCTGTGGGTTGACTCCGATATGGTGTTCACCCCAGAACAGTTCAACAAACTCCATAACGAACTCGAAGCAGCCCCACATAGAGGGCTGGTATCGGCGCTGGCTGTGCGTCGTGATGGCTCAGGGAGCTACACAGTCAACTGGAAAAAGGGCCGGAAGTACATGCCGCAGGAGGAACTTCAAGAGAAGGCGGACAAACTCCGCATTGAAGAGAAAGTTGCTCCAGTGGACGTGACCGGCTTAGCCTTCACTATTATGTGGACAGACGTTCTCAAGAAATGTAAGCCGCCGTGGTTTCAGCCCCATTGGTTGAAGGATGGCAACTTCGTTGGCGAGGACGCAGCTCTCATGAAGTCTATGCAGAAGAAAGGCTACCAGCCTTGCGTGGATTTCGGAGTGCATGTGGGACACATCGGTAAGACTATGTACCTCCCACCGATGAACGAACAAGGAGAAGAAGAGAATGTCGATAACCCTATCGACTCGGACACGGGACGAACTGACGACCCGAGCTAAGATTGTTGCCGGTGACTCGGAGGAAACCACATCTAGTTTGTGGACCACCACCGAGGCCCAGTATGCAATGGACGCTGCGTACCGAGAAGTTGCAGCGCATTTAGTTCACAGGCGTCATCCCGCTTGTAGATACGTACATTACGAGAACTCGGCAATCACCAACCCAGTCTGCACGTTGAGTTGGGGAACCGAGTCCGGTGCAGATATCGAAGCCGTACACGTGTCGGATTCAGGTGCAGACCTGAGTTCGGTGGACACAGATATGTATGTCCTGAAGCCTCGGGACTGGCAGTTCATGAGCACCAAGCTATACGGCAACGCTGCGCTATCAGATCCAGAATTCTACATTCTGCTGTCTGGTGGCTCAGCCAGCCTGGAACTGTGGATGGCGGCACCGCCTGACACAGCAGGCACAAACTCCGTCAGGATCATATCCTACGGCATCCAGGATTGGGCGGCAGCGACAGCTACCATCTGTCCCCTGCCCCACATCTACGATCAGCTCATCATCAACAAGGGCGCGATCTTCATGAGGATGGCTAAGGATATGGAACTCGGAGATCTGGTGGGGTTGAACTCCTCACTAGAGGGGCGCATGCTGCAGACCACTGCAGAGCCTCGCCAAGAGCAAGACTACAGCTTCGGCATAGCAGGCAGATCAAGTCTGTCGTTCGCCAAGCATGGCATTAACAGTGGGCGAATTCGGAGAAGTTAATGGCTAACCGAACCTACACTAACCGCTTTGATTTTGTCGAAGGGTGGCAGAATACCGTTCATCGGTACGCCAAGCCGGGGACAATCAAGAACCTTTTCAACTGTCTCCTGGACCCCTACAACAAAGAGGCGGTTCGACAGGTGTACGGTGCGCGTCCAGTCATGTTCACGAAGGAGTGGCATGGCACGTCAGACCTATTCAGACGGGCGTATCCGACCTGGATTGCTAACGATATGGGTAAGTTCCCTGGTGTGGCTCTAATTGAGCCTATCAAATTCGGAGGTGACGACGGTGATACGGTCCTTTCTGCGGTCAATTATGCTGTTGGGTCAACTGCCACAACGGAGTTCTTCTACAACAGCGAGCCGAACACCGCAACCAGAGTGTTTGGTGGCACGCCTTTCACCACCCCCATTCCCATCACCGTACCGCATGATGCGGACTACAAGGTGTTCGGAAGGAACTTTGTATCTATAAGAGGATACAATCAGTTAAGCACCGCAGCATATGAGTGGACTGTCACTGCTACAGTGGCCCCCACCTTTGGTGCACTGGCGTACGGCGCGAATGACGACAGCACATACACAGCCCCGGCGTCAGGTACTACTGACTCCTTTACGCTAGAGTGGACGGACGACAACAATGGAGACACTGCTGCTGTTGCTTTTGATGTTACACTGGTTGCTGCCGGTACTGTCGTGGCTAACGATCATTACGCTATTATACCAGCAGCAGGCCACCCCCATAGATACGGAGAGTACTTCTACTCCGAACGAGACCAGTACCAGGGAGACGACTACTCCCCGTTCTTCTCGTGGAGCAACAACAACTACAACGGAACAACGTGGTCGGTAACAGGCGGCGTGGGTGGAAGCACATGGACTCTCAACGCTGATGGTCCAGCTACCCTGTCCTTTATTTCGGGCCTCATGGCCCAGACTACGGCCTCGCCGTACGCTACTTTCTCCTACGGAGACGGTGTAAATACCGCCTCAGCTAGACTGACTGTAGCTACGTACCGCGAATCCATGTTGGATCCTGACAACGCAGACAGCTACATCAAGTGGTCTACTCCTATGGAGTCGATCTATACGATAACCGGCACGCACAGCATGACCGGGCCTATCGGCATTTGGCGAGTAGCTGCCATGAACGGGCAGGCGTACGTGTTCAACGGAGCGCAGACCCCCTTCAAGGTAGACATAAGCACGCCAGCTACGACAGGCACCATCGGACTGACGCGCCCAGACGCAACAGGACTAGCCTTCACAGCAACCACTACCACGGTAGAGGTGAAAGGAATCGTGCGGTATGCAGTCGCAACCATCGACGGAGATTTCCAGGAAGGTCCTACATCAGATTGGGAGCCTGGGCGCGGTAGCACTTACGCACACACCGCTACCGAGGAAGGGTTTGACGCCCTTGACGGACGGGAAGTTACGATTGATAACATACCTCTCCACGCTACCTCCGGTCGCGCTAGGCTTTACCGAACCATGTCCGACAGAGCGCAGCCGTACTTCTTGGCGGACCTTCTAGGTTCTCCAGGTGGTACCATGTCCTATGTGGACACCACTAACGATTTGGATTTGGGAGACCTCCCGTGGGTGCATGGCGACGTGCCTCCTGCTGATGCGTTCTCCCCTATAGCTTACTATGACAGACTATGGGTCCTTGGTACACGACCGGGAGTTGCTGGCGCACGACGAACCACACTGTTCTGGTCGGACATTAACGAACCAGAATCATTCTGGCACGACGGAAACTGGGCGAATGTATACGCTGATGATGGAGACGAAGTTACTGCTTTGGTGCGGGACAGAAGTGGCCTCCTCATTTACAAGCATAACCACATCTACCGCATGGCTGGACGAATACCGGAGGACCTAGCATTCGTAGAGGTCACGTCCTCTGACTCAGCCTCTAGCGTAGGAACCCCCTCCCCTGCCTCGGTGGTGAGCACCGACTACGGGGTATTCTTCTACTGGAGACGCGGCATCTACCGCTACGGCGAGGGTGCCATGAATAAGATATCCGATCCCATTAGCACGCTACTGGAGATTGGAAGCGACACATGGTCACTACCTGTCGAAGATTCGCAGGTAACTGTACACTTCGATTCACTTACCAAGTTCCTATATGTCTCAGTGCCGAAGAGCGTTACGCTCTCTAGTGCTGCCTCGGGAGAGGGTCAGACCGGCGATACCTACATCTACGACGTAGAAACAGGGCGCTGGATAGGACACCAGGCTGGACGAATCCAGTTCGGACGCCGAGTGAACGTCAAGATGTACAACGGGTGGGGCGCTGCGGCAGTCACAGGCGCACAGGTGAAGTCAGCATACCTGTTCAACAAAGGCGGGATAGAGCGGACTACGGCCCTCGACTTCTACAGTTGTGGGCACGTCCTGATGCAAGATGAGAAGCTAGTCGGCACTGCCGGTAGCGTCAACAAGTCGTGGCTACAGCTACACCCGGTGGTAGGAAACCTAGGGCCATTCGCTAGTAAGCGATTCATCTATGTAGACTACCTGCTAGACCCCAACGATCCCGGCTTCGCAGACGGGGTGGGAGGCGTGGTAGCAGCGTCCGGTACGCTACGATCAGACCTGTTTCTGGACGGTACTAACGAGTCCATGCAGGCTGACATAGTGGCAGACACGGGCCTGATCTACACCGACAGACTGAGACATAAGCTAGGGAATGTGGCTGCTGAAATAGAACCCATTCTCTATCTGGACCACACAGATAATGGAGAAATCTTTAACCTCTTTGAGTACTCCGTCACCTTCATGAACCTTGGCAAGCAGGGTACAGGTGGACACGGTAGTTCCCTCAAGGGTACGACCTAATGGCAACGCGCAGAGACAGAGGCAGGAGCATATCGGACGGTATCCAGGGCGTACGTAAGGGTACGTCTGAGGTATCTATTGAGTTCCCAAAGGCGGCAGGAGACCCCCTATCCAGCAAGGCCGGGATACTCCAGCTACCGCAGGTTGCTCCTGAACTGCCTAAGTTCACAGATAAGGTAGGGAGGGGGCCAGCAGCGCCTCATCCCAACAGACCAACGGACAATGCGGAAGCAGTACTAGACTAC
>Ga0209976_10001348_pt1 | contig 14575 bp, 10 predicted proteins | sample SumtaG_FD_182806 | JGI IMG/M metagenome (GOLD analysis project Ga0209976, IMG submission 182806) | Deep subsurface microbial communities from Indian Ocean to uncover new lineages of life (NeLLi) - Sumatra_00157 metaG (SPAdes) (version 2) | ecosystem: Environmental > Aquatic > Marine > Oceanic >...
TGCGACTACAGCCGCCGCGTCTGCCCACAGCGCCAGCATTGATTCGCGTCAGAATTGGCAGGCCAAGCGCATCGAGTCTGGGCGTCAGAGCGGTTCGATCACGTGGTTCGAAGGCTTGAAGCTTCGCGCAGAGCAACACAAGATCACTCACCGGAAAGCCAAATACCGGGCAGATGGCCGCCTGAGCTATTCGGAGCGCATGAAGCTGCAACGGCTTCAGCATAAGGCCAAGACGCACATCAGTAACGAAACGCACGACAGTTGGCGTCGCGTTTGGTGGCTGCCGCGCTTCGGACTGTAAAATCCTCCACTTTTGCCCCTGCAAGCAAACGGCAAGGGGCCGCCCCCAAAGCGGCCCCTTCTTCTTGCTCCCAATCGCTACAAACGACCGGTTCCACACGTTCGCGCCGCAATGGAGCAGCCGTTAGCCAATTGGTAAGGCAGGTTTCCTATGATCAGCATACTGGGTTTTGGTTCAATTGCGGGGTTGGTGATGGGCTCGTTGAAGTCGATTTCGATCGACGAGATCATGAAGCGGGGCAGCATCAAGGATGTCGATGTCCTCAGATTCAGGGCGGCGTTCTACCATGATGACGTGATTTCGGTTGAAGAAGCCGAGTCGCTGTTCGCTATGAACGACACATGCAGCGTGCAAGACCCCTCCTGGGTCGATTTCTTCATCGAGGCGGTCACCGACCACATCGTCGACCAGACGGAGCCTGAAGGGTATCTGACCGCGGAAAACGCCAAGTGGCTGATTGCCCATATTACCCGGGACGGCAAGGTTAAGCGCAAGACGGAGGTAGGTCTCCTCGTCAACGTGCTTGAAAAGGCCCGCTGGTCGCCCGTCAATTTGGTCCGCTTCGCGCTGGAGCAGGTGAAAGCCGCAGTCATTGAGGGCGAAGGTCCCCTTCGTCCCGACCAGTCGCCCCCCAAGGGTCAGATTAGCGAGTCCGAGGTCGAGTTGTTGCGCCGCATGCTGTACGCCTTCGGTGGTGACGGCAACGTGGCCGTAACCCGAGCTGAGGCCGAGGTGCTCTTTGACATCAATGACGCTACGGCCGACGCCGAGCCGAACCCGGCCTGGACGGATCTCTTTGTCAAGGCCGTCGCCAACGTCGTCATGGCGGCTTCGGGTCAGATGGTTCCGACCCGCGAGGAAGCCCTGCGGCGCGAGAGGTGGCTAGCCAATCGCGGTGAGCTGTCCCCCGTCGCCATGCTGTCGGCCATGGTGACCTCGAGCCTCGACGCCGTGCGTGGGGCCTATCACGATCAGTCGCCAGAGGAGCGCGCGCTCGCCCGGCTGGAGCATCAGCGAATCGAAATCATCACCAACGAGGTGATCACGGCGGCTGAGGCTGAGTGGCTGTGCGAGCGCATAGGCCGTGATGGACGCTTGACGCCCAACGAGACCGCACTCGTGGCTTACCTGAAAAAGGAAAGCCCCAATATCCATCCCGAGCTCCAGGCCACGGTGGATCGGCTTTCGCAGGCCGCTTAAAGCCGCAATTTCTGCCAAAACGCGGCGTTGCGACGCGGGCGGTCTTGGTGCTTGGCATTGGGTCAAGCTAACATTACGCAGTATCACCAACTTAACTTCGGGTGCGGTAATGTTTACCGTGCCCCTCAGGCCGTTTAGAACGACATTCCACACAACCGAACGGCCGCCTGGCTCAGGCGCGCCCAACCAAATTGGGCCACAAGGGGTTATGTTCAAGAAGATCCTGATAGCGAACCGTGGCGAAATTGCTTGCCGCGTCATGAAGACCGCGCGGAAAATGGGCATCAAGACCGTTGCGGTCTACTCCGATGCGGACCGCGACGCCTTGCACGTCGAGATGGCCGACGAGGCGGTGCATATCGGGCCACCGGCAGCAGCAGAATCCTACCTCGTCATCGAGAAGATCCTAGAGGCTTGCAAAGCGACCGGCGCGGAGGCGGTTCATCCAGGCTATGGGTTCTTATCGGAGCGCGCGGCTTTTCCCGTCGCCTTAGCCAAGGCGGGCATCGTCTTCATCGGGCCGAACCCGAAGGCGATTGCGGCCATGGGCGACAAGATCGAGAGTAAGAAGGCGGCGGCGGCGGCCAACGTCTCGACGGTGCCTGGCTATCTTGGAGAAATTGCCGACGTTACGCACGCCGTCAAGATTGCCGAGGAGATCGGTTATCCCGTCATGATCAAGGCCTCGGCCGGCGGTGGCGGCAAGGGCATGCGCGTTGCCTGGAGCAAGCAGGAGATCGCAGACGGGTTCACGTCATCACGCAACGAGGCCATGGCCAGCTTCGGCGACGACCGGATGTTCATAGAGAAGTTTATCGTCAATCCGCGCCATATCGAAATCCAAGTTTTGGGCGATAAGCACGGTAATGTGGTTCACCTCGGCGAGCGCGAATGCTCGATTCAGCGGCGCAACCAGAAGGTGATCGAAGAGGCGCCTTCCCCGCTGCTCGACGAAAAAACCCGCAAGGCGATGGGCGCGCAGGCTGTCGCCCTGGCAAAGGCCGTGAACTACGATTCGGCGGGTACCGTGGAGTTCGTTGCCGGTCAGGATCGCAGCTTCTTCTTCCTGGAGATGAACACGCGTCTGCAGGTTGAGCACCCTGTGACCGAACTCATCACAGGTATCGATCTCGTCGAGCAAATGATCCGAGTAGCAGCGGGCGAAAAGCTCCCCTTCAAGCAGTCTGACATCAAGCTCAAGGGCTGGGCGGTCGAAACCCGCGTCTATGCGGAGGACCCCTTCCGTAACTTCCTGCCCTCGATTGGCCGCCTCGTGCGCTATCGGCCGCCGGAAGAACAGGTCAAGGACGGCGTCACGGTGCGCAATGATACGGGCGTGTTCGAAGGCGGTGAGATCTCGATGTTCTATGATCCCATGATCGCCAAACTCGTCACCCATGCGTCCACTCGCGAGGCGGCAATCTCGGCCCAGTCCGATGCGCTCGACGCCTTCTATATTGATGGCATCCAACACAACATCCCCTTCCTCTCGGCGCTGATGCAGCACCCGCGCTGGATCAAGGGCGATCTCTCGACGGGCTTTATCGCGGAGGAATACCCGGACGGGTTCAAACCACACAAGGCGGAAGGGGCGGTGCTGGAGGTCGTGGCGGCCGTTGCAGCCGTGATCGACCACCTCAGCAATTCACGCCGGCGCGAGATTACCCACCAGATGTCGGGTGAGCCTGTTTCCTTTGCCAAGCGGCGCGTTGTTAGGGTTGGGGACACTGAACTGCGTCTTGAGGTCTCCGGCACCAGCGAGGGTCCCAACTTTGTGTCATTTATCGACTTGATCGATCGGCCTGGTCGGACGCTGGAAATCACGTCCTCGTGGCGGCCTGGCGATCCTGTTTGGGAAGGGAAGGTTGGAGATAAGAACGTGGCGCTGCAGGTGCGCCCGGTGCTCAATGGCGTCAGTTTGGCCTTCCGCGGCGTTCAAGAGCGGATCTACGTCTACACCGAGCGCGAGGCGGCGCTTGTGGCTTTGATGCCCGAGAAGCGCGCAGCCGACATGTCCAAGTTCCTGCTTTGCCCGATGCCAGGCCTGGTGAAGGCCATCCATGTGAACGAAGGGGACGATGTGCAGGTTGGCGACACGCTCGCGGTTGTCGAGGCCATGAAGATGGAGAACATCCTGCGCGCGGAGCGGGACGGTTTAGTCAAGAAGGTCAACGCCAAGCCAGGGGACAGCCTGGCGGTTGACGAGGTGATCTTAGAGTTCGCGTGATCTCCCGCAGGGTTGCCGACGCAAACTTCCGTTGTTCGACGCTTTTGTCCCCTCTATGAGCAGGGCACTTTGGGGAGCGGCCTTAAGGCCGGCGCCTGAAGAGGCCGCGCGCCCAAAGCCGTATGATATGGACTAGAGCCTGCTCGTTTCACTTGAAAACGCCTGGGTCGCGTCCAAGTGAACCGTGAATCAGTCTCTACACTTTTGATTGAGAGCAAGATTCACTTATCTGTTGGAGCCCTCCCGGGCTTGGTGAGTGATTCCATCAAGAACGATCTTGCTCTAGCGGTCGGCACGAGATTACCGTTACCTGGATGAAGAGACGCACTATTCAAGTCGGGATAGAGGGGCGGGTACAAGGCGTTGGCTTTCGTGCATTCATCGAGATGAATGCCCATGAGCTCGGTCTTGAGGGATGGGTTCGCAATCGGCGGGATGGATCCGTCGAAGCTGTGTTTCAAGGAGCGTCTGACGCGGTCGCAATCATGCTGCAACGGTGCCAAGAGGGGCCGCCGGCGTCACGTGTGACTCGGGTTGCGCCCATCGGCGAAGGTGTCGGCGCCTTTGAAGGATTCGAGGTCCGCCCGACCGTTTGAGCGGCGATCAGTTGAACTTTTCCGCCTTGTGCCGAAGATCATCGAGGATCGGCTCGTAGGCTTCCTCGTCGTGGGCTTCCGGGTAGACCATGTAGACGGGATAGACGAACTTGCGCGCCCGTTTCGGTTGCCTGAGGCGGCCACGCGATAAGTATGAGCGCACAAGCCGCAGGGGAAAGTAGCCCGAGGACTCGTTGGCAAGCAGATAATTGATCCCAGCCGAGCCCAGATCGAGGTTCAGTCCCGGATTCGTCAGCTCAGGGTAGGCGGCGGCGTGGTCTTGCTGGAAGTCGGGGCCCCAGTCGATGAACACATATTCGCCCGACCCGCGCCGATGCGCCGTCGGGACACTGGTAACCAGCACGAATTCCTCATCGAAGAGATGCTCGATGGCCAGACCCGGAGGCTGAGCCGGCCGGTACATGACGGCAAGGTCGAGTGTGCCCTCCAAGAGGCGCTGAGTTAGCACGGCCGACAGCCCCGAACTGGCAGAAACCGCTATATCGGGGATATTCGACCTCAGCCAAGAGATCCATTTGAGAAGGAATCCGTCCCACAACGCGACGGGAGCACCGACGGCTAAGTGGTCGCGATGCTGGTCAGAAAGACCAACCTCGAGCTGCGCATGCTGCCAGACCCGGACAAGCGCAAGCGCGTGCTTCTGAAACTGTTCACCAGCCGCTGTGAGTTCCGCACCCGTCCTGGAGCGGCCGAAAAGTGGTCGGCCGAGCTGATCTTCAAGGCTCTTGATGCGGGAGGAGACGGTCGACTGCGTAATGTTCATCTTACGCGCCGTGTCGATGAAACTTCCCGTCTCGGCAACCATCAAGAAGGTACGCGCGAGATTGACGTCCATGAGACTCACTTGATCGTCGAAACGCTGCAAATGATATCTATCGAAATTTTCGATAGGGGTCACCGGAAAAATCCGTTTGTGGCGAAGTTTGATTCTAACCAGATTGTGAGCGTCCCGATTGAGTCAGCTCGAAATTGACTCGTGTTGTTCGGGGTCACAATGGAAGGACAACGATCATGAAGGCGAAAGCCAAAGCGAAGAAACCGGCAAAGAAGAAGAAGCCGGCCGCGAAGCGGAAGCCCGCTGCGAAGCGGAAGCCGGCTGCAAAGAGGAAGACAGCTGCGAAGAGGAAGCCGGCTGCGAAGAGGAAGACAGCCGCGAAGCGGAAGCCGGCTAAGAAAAGAAAGCCTGCGAAGAAGAAGAAGAGGAAGTAGACCTCTCACACCGCTTTTTAGGAGTTGCCGCGATGCCGAGCATGGTCTTTGCGGCGTTTGCAATCGTAGCTCTTCTCTGGCCTTCGCCTACGTTAGCAGCGTCGGTAACTAACCGTGATAACAAGGATTATATGGTCACGATCATCGAAGGCGAGGCGAAGCAAGACCACGTTCTAAAGCCGTCTTTGGTGCTAGAAGGGGTTTGTCAGAAGGGGTGCGTTATCCGTTTCACCGACAGCGAGAACGACGAGTACAAGTTAGATGGCTCGGAGTTGGTGTCGATTGAAGACGGGGTCCTCTACTACGACGGGCCGGCCGCAGACGCGGCCTCGGGAGTTGGTGATGCGGGCCAACCATCCCTGCCCAGGCGGAAGCAGAGGTAGAAGAAAAACCAGCAGGTTTTGAGCGCCCGGCCCTCATCATTGGGCCGGGCGTTCTGCGTCTTAGGGGTGGGCTTCGCCCAACGCTGGCGATGCTAAGAGCCTTGACGAGAGCGGGTCATCGGCGTCGTGTGTTGCGCCGAAGCGGTACTCAAAAGCGGTTCGCAGCGCGTTATCCACAGTTTCCATCGGTGCAGGTGAGCCAAGATCAGCGAGGCTGGTGACACCGTGCTCGGCGATTCCGCAGGGAACGATCCCGTCATAGTGTCCAAGATTGGGATTCACGTTGATGCTGACTCCGTGCAAGCTCACCCACTTGGAAACGCGCAGGCCGATGGCTGCAATCTTATCTTCCCCGCCGGCTTCCCTGTCCTGGCGGCGCACCCAGACGCCAACCCGCCCAGGTCGCGTCTCGCCCTTCACGCCGAGAGCGGCGAGGGACTCTATGAGCCACTGCTCAAGCGCGTGGACGAAGGCGCGCACATCGGCGCCGCGCCGCTTCAGGTCGAGCATAACGTAGACGATGCGCTGACCCGGGCCGTGATAGGTGACGCGGCCGCCTCTCCCGGATTGATGTACGGGAAACCGTTGTGGGTCGCGTAAGTCGTCGGGTTTTGCGCCGGTTCCCGCCGTGTAGATTGGGGGATGCTCCAACAACCAGACGAGTTCGGGTGCCACACCGCGCGCTATGCGCTGGGCGCGATCGGCCATGGTGCGCACACCAAGAGGGTAGTCTACCGGAAGCGGACTGACGGCCCAGTCGACCGGTTTGAGGTCGAGCGGCACTCCGCGGCCGTCAAAAGTGGTGTGAAGCAGTTTCATGGGATCAATGTAGGGTGCCTGGCAGTGAACTGACTAGGCCCGTCACCTTCCCGACCACGCCTTAGGGCAAAACGACTGGTTCGGGGAGGGCTGGTACAGCACGTGAACAAGGGTCCGCGTGTTGGGTTGTTCCCGCAGACTGAGTTGGCTATATGAGGCGTTCGTTATCGTCCCTGGCATGCGGTCGTGGCGGAATTGGTATACGCGCTACCTTGAGGTGGTAGTGGGGGAAACCCCGTGGAGGTTCAAGTCCTCTCGACCGCACCAGTCGAACGCTACGGCGTTGGCCGCGCCCAACCTCACTCATCACTCGGATACACACGACCGGCGCTAGAAGTGTTCGTACCCAGCCACGCCGCCTGACCGTCTCCGCTCGTTAAAGCGGCTCATGAAGGAGGCGGGCGTCTATGGTGGCCGCATCGACGGTTCGTTCGGCCCTGTCGCCACGAACGCGGCCTCAATCCAACTTGGCTGCTTTGGGTATCGTGACGTCACGGCACATGCAGAACAGCGATCGCTAAGTTCCTAAATGCTTGTTGCTCGTGGGGGGCTAGGGCAGCCCTTGAGACGCTCATCGCGGCGTGCGTCTCGCAGCGAACCCAAGCAGGAGGGACAAGTGTGTGCCGGTCGAAGCGAATTCGTGCCACATCAGACCGAACAGCAGGAAGGCGTCGGCATACCGGTCGAGGACCGCATCGAACCAGCCGCCAAACTCGCTCCGGGAATGTTTCAGCCGGGCGATCTCACCATCGCAGCCGTCGATGATAGAGGCCATTTGCGCCAACACGCGCCCCCATAGCGCGCGCCGGATAGCCCTTCATCGCCATCAACCCTGCGGCAATGCACGATAGTCCCCAGGAGGCCAGGGATATCTGGTTGGGCGTCGCGGCGTTCGGTCCCCAACTGCGCGTTTTTCCTCAGCGTGGTTTGCAGCGAAAGTTTGGTGGCTTGCTGAACAAAGACTCCGCTCAGCTGACATGAGAGCGTGCATCAGGGATGCTCGCATTAACCCCAAGAGCAGCAGACATAGGGACATTGGCGCGGCATGTTCGGGTCGTGCCAGATTCGCTCAATCAACATGGAGCCGTTTTAGGGGGGCAGGCGATCGTATGGCCAGCCCCCAATAGGCGGTCCAGTCGGAATGTTCGTTCAAGTGCGGGCGTGGAGCTAGGCGCGGGGTAACTGGCTGCGTACCAGGCGAGGTCTGCGTCGTCCTACGTAACGCTGGATAGATCATCTCGATGAGAGTCCGGTGAATCGTGAAGCTCCTGAAACTGTAGTTTGTAGAGGCGGGCATAGCGATCATCGCGGCCTAAGAGGTCTTTGTGCGTGCCAGATTCCACCACAAGGCCGCCGTCGATGACGTGTATGCGTTGAGCTCGCAGAACGGTTGCAAACCGGTGGGCGATCACGATCGTCGTGCGCCCTTGCATCAATTCAGCCAGCGCCTCTTGAATCTTCTGCTCCGCTTCACTGTCGAGGGCGGAGGTTGGCTCATCCAGCAGAAGGATCGGAGCATCCTTTAAGAATGCGCGTGCGATTGAGATCCTCTGACGTTGTCCGCCAGATAACATGTTGCCGAGCTCGCCGACGGACGTATCGTAGCCGGACGGCAGCTCTTGGATAAACTCATCCGCATAGGCTGCGCGCGTGGCGGTTCTCAGCTGGTCTTCACTCGCATCGGGCCTCGCTGCGATTATGTTGTCGCGGATGGTGCCTTCAAATAGAAAAACGTCTTGGCTGACGAGCGCAATATTGCGTCGCCATGAAGCCAATGCGGTCGCATCGATCGATTGGCCGTCGATAAAGATGTTGCCGGTATCAGGTCTCCAAAACCCTTGCAGCAAGCTAAAAATTGTTGTCTTGCCGCCCCCAGAGGGGCCCACCAGCGCGGTCATTTCGCCACCCTCAGCTGCGAATGAGATGTCGCGCAAGACAGGTTTCTCAGGGGAATAAGCAAAACTGACACGATCGAAACGGACCTGGCCCCTCTCGACTCGGAGCGGAGAGCCCAGGGCCTCTTTAGACTCGGCTACCGGAGTATCAAGAATCTCGAACATTAATTCGACGTTGACCACGAACGCTCTCATCTGGAGATGGAATCTGGCGAGGCGACGTGCTGGATCGGCAGCGAGTAAGAGCGCGGTGATAAATGCAAAGATGTGACCTGGGGTCTCGATCCCCAATGTTGTCTGCCAGCCGGCGTAGGCAATGACACCGGCGACCGAAAGCCCGCCGAGCACTTCGATCAGCGGGTTTACGCCGGCACGCACCTTTGCAATCTTGTTTGTCGTATCCTCCATAGTCTTGATGGCAGCAAACATATGGCCGCGCAGCATATCCTCAAGCTGGAACGACTTGATAATTCGAGCACCCTGAGACGTTTCCCTGACAATTCCGATCGTTACCGCTGTCGTCGCCGCTTCAACTTGCGCGCCCTTTTTGATGAGGTGCCCCATTTGGCGCACTAGGAGGGCAGCGATCGGTCCGGCAATGAGTATGATGATGGACAACAACGGATCCTGGATCACCATGACTGCGATCAGGCCCACGAGTGTGAACAGGTCCCGACCGACGCTCACGGCTACTAAGTTGAGCAACCCCCGCGCAGCCGCAGCGCCCCTCGAAATCCGCATGATCAGGTCATTTGATTGGTGCTTGTGGAAGAAGGCCATGTTCATCTGCAAGAGATGATCATAAGTCTTCCTCTGATATTCCGCGACCAAACTGTTGCCGATGCGGCTCAGCCAAATCTCTTGAAAGTAGGTTGCCGTCCCCTTCACAAGAAAAATAGTGGCGACGACGAACGGCAGCCAAACCATGGCCGCTTGATCGCGGTCAACGAAGATGTCGTTTACAATATCCTTCATGATCCAGGCGGTGAGGGCTGTCGCACCCGAAGCGATCGCCATCAACAGCAATGCAGCCGCATAGCGACCCGCGTACTCTCGCCAGCGCTCGCGGACGAGGCGTTGAAGAACCTGCCAGGGGGATGCATCAATGTGAGAGGTCGATTGCTGCTGCTTTGGTCCCGGAGCGCGCGACCCTACCTTGTCGAGCATCATTCACTTCCCCACGCGATGACGCGGCAATTGATTGCGAATTGGAGCCTGAGACTTAGGCTTCCATTCCGGTTGGCGCAAGCCAAGTCGCCAGCCTCAACAGGTTTGTGCCAAGGACCCCGAAAATGCCCTCAAGCGGGCCAATAGGTACGACGGTCGCTTGTGGCAGAATTGCGACGAACAGTCCAAAATTCTGCCTTCATTGAACCGGTCCCTTTACTTCGATCAGCACACTAGTCGACTCATCGCGCCGTGTCTCTCGCTTAGGGGGGGAGAGAACATGGATGGGCGCATCTTGGTTGATCGCGTGCCGGGTGTGCGTCGATCGACAATCAGTACTCATCGTATTCAACCGCTACCTACCTGAGCTACCGTCGACCTCTAATTCAACAGAGATCGCGACAACGGCCAGGGCGTTATTGGGATGGAGGGGGCTTCTGTTGCGGTTTGCGTTTGCACGCGCCGTCGGCCAAAAATGCTTCGCGCCTGCCTCGACTCGCTGGTCGTGCAGAGTCCCCCAGAAGGTTGGGCGGTCGCTCTGATAGTCGTCGAGAACGACGATAGTCCGCGCTGCTTCGATATTGTTGCCGAGGTAAAAAAATGTGCCCCCTATCCAGTCGAATACGTAAACGAGAGGGAGCTTGGTATCCCGTTCGCTCGAAACGCGGCGATCGAAGCATCACGGGCGTTGGGGGCGGAATGGGTCGCCTTTATCGACGATGACGAGGTGGCTGAGCCGGATTGGCTTGTGCGGCTGTGCGGGCGCGCTGAGCAAGAAGGGGTCGATGCCATTCAAGGCCCATCACGGTACGAGTATCCTCCAGGAACTCCCGACTGGCTGCCCCGCCGGCCGTTAGCGCGCCGGGAAAACGGTCAGGTCCTTCGGACGGCCTCGACCAACAACGTGATGTTTCGCCGGACGCTGACCGAAGAGGCAGGGCTTGGGCTTAGGTTCGACCCGTCCTTCCGCTTCACCGGGGGCTCGGATTCAGATTTTTTCAATAGAGCGACCCAGCGGGGTGCCCGCATTGTATGGGAGCAGTCGGCGGTGGTCTCAGAAATTGTTCCCCAGTCTCGGCTCCGGCTAGGCTGGCAATTAAAGCGTGCCTTTCGCGTTGCGACGAACGCATCTGAGGGCGAGCTCCGACGTTGTGGTTTCATGCGAACGTTCATTAGAAGGATGCCGAAGAACCTCCTTCGTCTGATACGAGGCGTGGCGGTGTTGCCCGTAATGCTGCTTTGGCCGCTTGGCGCACCATTTCGCCGTCTCGCCTTTACTGGGATGAAGAACTGCGCATCGGGCTTGGGCGGGATTGCAGGCGTTACGCGATTTCGCGTAGAGCCCTATCGCCTGATCGAAGGTGAGTAGGAATTGATGGTGCCGGAAACTCGGCGTGGCCACGCCGTGCTTTTCAGCTCAGTCGGCCTTTTTTTTTGAGGCTTGTTAGAAAACGAATGCGCTGGACGAGCCTTGGCCAAGGTGCAGTGCGTTGTCCAAGTTGCAAATCCCGAAAATGGCGGCGACCATTCGAGTAGCGTTGGTCGGGTCCATCTTCAATAGTCGGCCTAGGGCGCAACATTGCATGCGCTGACGAGCGTTCGGCCGGTTGCCGACGCATTCTGCTTGCGACAGCCTTTCACGGCTTCAAGGCATTCGTCGAACATGTCCAGATACACATCACGAGTGAAAGGCCGTCGAACATCTTGTTCTCTAGGAGGAAGACATCCCGCATCATCTTGTAGGCGACGTCCCGGCTATTGCATCGAAATCCAGATCGTAAAATAGATCAGCAAAGCTTGAGTTTTTAGCGCAAGCGTCCCGCGGAGGTTAGAGCGCAGTCTTCGTTCGCGCCATCCCACGGCACGCCGAGCGTTGCAACGACGTTGAGAGTCATGTCTCGCTCTATCCGGTGGCGATGCCGCAGCTTCGCAATTAGGCAATCGCCATTGTGGCGACGTGGCGCTCGGCGTCGGTAGCGGACAGGAAGTGCTGGATGGCCCCTATGGTCTGCTGATCCTTCAGCAGTGGTGCGTGGCCCTCGTTGTTGACCGTAAAGGAAACAAGCGCTGGATGGCGCCGGCGCATTTCCTCGACGGTTTCGGGTGAAAGAATGTCGGAATTCTCGCCGCGAAGGACAAGCACAGGAACACGCTTCAGTGCCTCGAACTGTGGCCATAGCTCGGGCATGGGCCCATCGAATATGGATAGCGCATTACCTAGGTTCGGGTCGTAGCCGTAGGTGGGGCGGCCATTCTTTTCATTGTACCACTGCCGGGCGAGCTCCTCCCATAGGTGCTCGCGGATCTCGGGAAAGTGCCGGCGGTTGAGATCCCGGACCATTTTCGCGGCATCCGACCAAGAGATTGGAAGCGGCATTCGCCCGACGTATCCTGTGATGCGGGCAAGGCCGTCGTACTCGATCACCGGGCCAATGTCGTTCAACACGACGACGCCGATAGCGGCCGGTTGGACCGCCGCAATCAGCATTGCAATGAGCCCCCCGCGAGATGTACCGATGACGGCGACGTTGTGAAGGCCGGACAGGGTCAAGAAGTCGAGGAGATCGAACATCTCGACCTGGATCGTGTAATTGCGCCAGTCAGGATCGAAGGCCGAGAGCCCGCGCCCACGGCAATCGACGGTGTAGACGTCTCGGGCGTCGCTCGGATGATTGCTCAGCGCAACGGCGATGTCGTGAAAATCGCGTCCGTTGCGTGTGAGGCCGGGCAGGCAGACAACGGGCCGATTTTGCGCACCGCCTGCGGCTGGATAGTGGCGGACGTGCAGCCGCAGTCCGTCGCGTGCGGTGAAATAAATTTCCCGGAAGGCCTCGCCATTGGAGGTCATCGGCATATCCCTCGTAGAATAGTGGCCTCTTGCGGCGAGAGTCTGCCGTCTGGGTAGAGCTATATCATAAGGATTGAAGGCGTGCGGGCGGCCTCAGCCGCCGGTTTTCACCGTATTGGTTCTGCCACCACTCTTTTTTTGGCGAGATGGTGCCGAGGCAGCCCGAGCCCGATTTAGATCAGTGCTGATCCGCAAGGCTGTTGCCTCGTCGCCGAGGCGGGCGCGATAGACTTGGATGTTGGCGAGCACCTTGGCGACGTAGCGGCGGGTCTCCTTGATCGGAATGCGTTCGATCCAGTCTATGGGATCGATCTTAGAGGTGCGCGGGTCGCCAAACTCGCGAATCCATTGACGCGTGCGGCCGGGGCCGGCGTTGTAGCTGGACAGCCCGAGCACGTAGGAGCCCGAAAAATCCCGCAGCCGGTCGGCGACATAGGCCGACGCGATCATGGTGTTGTAGGAGGGGTCGGTGAGGAGGCGCTTGTTGCTACACTTGATCTTGTAGTCTCGGCAGACGTGTCGGGCCGTAGCCTTCATGACCTGGAGAATGCCGCGTGCACCAGCACCCGATACGATTTGCGTGTTGAATTCCGTCTCCTGTCGCGCCAAGCCCAAAAGAAAGGCGGTCTCCGGGGGCGAGCGTAACGGTTTGTAGTCTGGTAGCGCGTGCACCGGGTAGCTGTAGTAGATCAGGTTCTGACCCCGCGCGATTGCAGCCTTGCCGATGCGTACCGATGTCTGCGTGTCACCAATTTCGCGGGCAAGGTGCGCAACCATCGCCGACCAAGCTTCATTCTCCTCCAGCGTGCGTATGTGGTGTAGAAAAATGCGGGCAATGGAGCGTCCCGCCTTCGATTTGTGCGCGATCGCAACGGCCTTTACGACGTCGAGCTCATTGAAGCGCGCGATCTGCTGTGGCGTGGGTTCGGCCGGAGCTGTTATCGGGAAGCTCTTGCGCCCAGGGTCCAACTTCTGCGCGGCAAGGAGGCCATGGAACGTGCCGCGCTCGCGGGCGGCGGCGCGGTAGTGCTGCGCGGCCAATTCCGAATTGCCCTTGGCCTCTAGTGCGCGAGCGAGCCAGTAGTTCGACTTGGCGCGGCTGAGGGGCCCATCGGCCGATTTGGTGTAAGCGGCAAAATACTTTTCGGCTGCGGTCGCGTCCTTCAGATAACGCAGCGCAATCCAACCAGCCATGGAGCGCTGCTCGTTAAGCGGGTTGACGGAGAGCGGTCCGGCATTGCGGACGAGCTTGTAGGCAAGCTTAGGATTGTTGGCTTTGAGTGCCTGATAGGCAAGCTTCAGGCGTTCGGTCCACCACTCATCGAGATTGGCGATGGCCTTGGGATCTGTCGGCGCCGAAAGCACGAGCTTGGCGGCCGCAGACGTCTTTTTCGCCCGGCGCAACAGCTGGGCCTTATGAAATACGAGGCCCCAATCTTTAGACTTGGCATTCGGGTTGGCCTTGAGCCGAGACGCTGAAACACGCGATCGCATGAATACCGCAAGGCGGGCTTTTGCCCGCGTCCGCTCGCGAGCAGACAGAAGCGGAATGACGCGTTTGGCGCGGGCAGCCCGCGATTTGCGGCCGCTCTTCCACCGCACGTCGCCGACCAGGAGCCGGTCGAGCCGCCACTTATGGTCGTCCTCCGTTAGGAGCGTACCGAAACGCGCAAGGAATCCCTTCTCGAGATTTCTGGGTAGGTCGTGTTGACGCCAGACTTCGGCAGCCAGAATCTTTGCCTTCCCGGTGTCGCCGTTTGCCAAATGAACCGACGCGAGCGCAGCAAGGCCAGACGCGCTCTGCGGCTTACCATCCTTAAAATAGCCCTTGATAGCGATTGCGTTGCCGCCGTCGAGAAAGAGCCTTTGCTCCAGACGCTGCCAAAGCACATCGCGGCTGGGCCAAGTG
>Ga0209976_10001349_pt1 | contig 14573 bp, 16 predicted proteins | sample SumtaG_FD_182806 | JGI IMG/M metagenome (GOLD analysis project Ga0209976, IMG submission 182806) | Deep subsurface microbial communities from Indian Ocean to uncover new lineages of life (NeLLi) - Sumatra_00157 metaG (SPAdes) (version 2) | ecosystem: Environmental > Aquatic > Marine > Oceanic >...
ATTTTGATATTCTGTATGGACATAACGAAAAAAAGTTGACGAATAAAATAATAAAAAGCTGTTTTTTAATTCTGAAAAAACTGAATTTAAAATCCAATTTTAAAAATCTAGTTATAAAAATTAAAAAATTAAATAAATCAAAATTAAAAAGAGGGAGTTTTACTACAACATTACTTTGAATGGAAATTCTTTTTCGGCTTCTTTATCGTCGTATTCTATTTCTATGTTTAATCATTTAAAAAAAAATTTGTAGGATTAAACTAAAACTTGAAAATTCACTTATAATTCTTTTAGGGACTTAATCCCTCCTATCATTGATAAAATACCGCCGATTAAAATACCGTAGAATCCAATATGGAGAATATAATAGGTACGTGGTACACATATAACACCAGTCTCGAAGTATTCTAAGAGAAAGCAGAAAAGAAAATCATTTGTAAATACATATCCAATTATAGCAATTATTGATAAGATAGCACATATTAATGTATTTTTACCATTATCTCGCGTACTACTTATAATGATTAAAATTCCTGCAACTAGTATTGTACAAGAAAATACGATTGTTAGCATTATAATCATATACTCCCACGAATACCTGACATGCTGTAAATTCTGTAAAGTGAAATAAAATTCACTATGCTCTGTTCCATTAAATACATAACGAAAATAAAAAATTCCAAATAACCAACTGTAACTTTCATAATCATATTCTACCCATGATATATATGATATTGGGAAAAGCATCGAAATCAATATTAACACTCCTCCTATTTGACCTAACTTATATTTAGTCATTTTTTAAAACCTCCTTTATTTTTATCTTTTTGTTTTGAATTTAAAAAATTCAAATAAAAATTAGTTTTTAATATATTTAAATGATCTTTTTTTAAATTTAAAATCATATAGAGATTAGGAAGAAACGGGATAGTTTTGAAAAATAAAAACTTTACTTTACAAATAACTTAACATTTATTCTCTAAATATCAATAAAAATAAATTTTTAAATATAGAATAGATATTTTTAGTAAAATTTTGAAAATAATATATTCTATTAAGAGTGGTTAAAATACCATGAAATATGCATTAATGTTCAACGTATTAAAGGATGGAGAAATTGAGCCAATGAAATGGCGCAAAGACATTTTTACATCAGATAGGTCGATAATTTTGTTAGAAGAATTAACTCCTGCTGTATGGTTGTGGCATGGTGTTAAACGGAGTTTAATTGAACGTAGAATTGCAAGCAGACAGGCAGAAGGCCTTAAAGGTTATGGGTATAAAGCAAGAGATACAATTATAGGAAGTAGGACAAGAATTATAAAAGAAATAGACCAGAGGAAAGTTGGAAAAGATGCTGAAACAGATCAATTTAATCAAGAATTTCAGGTAATTTTAAACAAAGAACACAATCCTATTGATGATATTATCGTAGACCTGCAAATGGATGAGTTTGAAATCGGAGAATTGAAATTACAACCTGCAGCTGTTCCTGAGACCATAGCTGAGCAGGTACCTACGCCCATTACTAAACCCAAAGCTGAGAAAATACCTAAAAAAACGCAAGAACCTAAAGTTAAAGCTGCTATTTCAAAGACGGAGCAAAAACCGAAGATCAAACCATCTCCGGCCAAAACTAAGCGAGTATCAAAGCCTCCTAAACCAATCAAAAAACCGGAATTCACATTTGAAGAGCAAGTAAAGGAAGTTAGTTCAAATACAAATGAAATAATAAAGAGCGTACTGGAACGAATTGAAAAAATGGAAGTTAAGTTAGATACCCTTTTAAAAGAATTTCAAGAATTCAAAGCAACATTTCAAAAAGAATAAAGAACAATCTATTTCTTTTACCTTATTATAATTTTATCAAATGGTTATTGATTTTTAAAATAAGAAAATTAAAGCCCTTAAAATTTTAAAAAATTTAATCAGAAAAAACGTTTTAACTTAAGAGAATTTCCCAATTAATATTATCTTCTACCAGCCTCAGAGCTAAATTTATCTCGTCTTCTTGGATCCCTGGTTTTAACCTCATCATGTTCCGAATAGTTGTATATGTATCAGATGGTGATAAAATTATAGGAATTTTCCTTTCATTAGCAGCAACTATTACACTAATATCAGGTTGAATGAACCCTGTTAAAATTAAGCAAGAAACATCTTCGTTTAATGCTGCTAATGCTAAGTCAGTTCGATCGCCACCAGTTATTACGGCTCCTCTTTTAACTTGCCGTAAATATTTTAAAGCTGCTTGAGGGTTCATAGCTCCAACTATATAAGTTTCTACTCTATGATTTAGACCTGATGCCGCGGCCTCATTTATTAATTCCCCTCCAATTGCTTCTAACACTTCAGACACTCTAGCAGAAATTAATTCCATGCTTTTTTCAACAATTCCAATAACTGGAATGTTATAAATTTTAATATGATTCGCCTCTAATTCTTGTATTCTAGCAACATAATCGTAGTCAATTTTATTAAAGATAACTCCTTTAAAATTAACCCCTCTGAAATCAAAGTATTTCTTAGTAAAGAATAAATTATCTATGCATTTATCGGATGATTCTGGGCCTATATAAACTAACTCGTTAATTCCTAACTCTTGAGCAATACTAAGATCATCCAAGCCTACTCTAATAAATTTTCTGATACTTGGTGACCCTTCAATTATTACGTAATCCATTTCTTTTGAAACTTCTTCATAAGCAGATTTAATTTTATTTAGATTATCGTCTTTTTTAGTAGCATCAATTAAATCTACATAATAACAGTCTGGAATAGATACTGGAGAAATAATATCATATGGTTTTGAGGTTGTAAATATAGTATTTAAGATAAAACCAACATCTGGATCGGCTTTTTGAGTAAAGGCAGATTTCGAGATGCCAACAGGCTTAAAATAGGCGACTTTTTTACCATCATTTTGTAATTTTTGCATTATTCCTATTGAAAGAATACTTTTTCCTACGCGTTCTCTTAATGAACATAAAAATATTGGTTTTGCCATATTCATCTCACTTTTTATTTTTTTTCAAATTTTTTTTTTATTATTTTCTTATTTTTTAATTTTAGTTTTGCGTTTTTAAACGCGCAATTGTTATTTTTATATCTACCGCACTATACTCTTTAATAAATGATAAGAGTGGATTAATATCTAGCTCAACGATCTCAGGAAAATCGTTGACTAGTTGAGAAAGCCTTAGTAATACCTCTATAATTGACTCGATGTCAGATCTACTTTCTCCTCTAACTCCTTCAAGAAGACTGTAAATTTTAGTCATCCGAAGCATTTTTTTTGCATCTTCCTCTGTAAATTTATATGCTAATGCAAAAGATACGTCTTTTAAGAAGTTGGCATATATACCTCCACTTCCGATCATTAACATGGGGCCAAACTGAGGATCTCTCGACATTCCTATAATTAGTTCATTAACTTTCTCCTCAGACTTAAAATCGATCATTTCTTGTAGTTCTACTCCATAGATCTTAGCATTCTGTGGTCCATATTTTTTCGCATTATCAACAATCTGAATGTAAGCTTCGAATGAATCTTGAGGCGTTATGATGTTTAAGGCAATCCCTCCAACATCTGTTTTATGGATGATTTGGGGGCTCATTATTTTCATAACAGTTTTTCCTGTTGCTTTTGAAATTTCTTCCTGTAATATCATTGCTTCTCTTGGTGTTCGAGCCAATCTTGATTTTGGAGATTTTATACCATAACAATCAAATATTTCACTTGTCTCATGACTCAGAAGGACAGTTCTGCCATCATTCCTCGCACTTTGAAATATCTCTCTTACTCTCTCTTTATCCACATTAAATATAGGAATTTTCAAATCATCTATTGGTACTCTCTGCAAAAATTCACGGTGACGAATTAGAGTTTTAAGACAATGTGCTGCTCTATCTGGAAAATGATAGCAAGGAATATGATTGTCTTTTAAGTATTTTCTTCCTTCCGCTATGGATCTACCTCCGATAAATGAACACATAACGGGTTTACCATCCAAATTTTCTGAGGAAATTCTATATATTAACTTAGCAACTTCGGTTGGTTTAGTTTGAGCTTGAGGAGTAACTATTATTAAAGCTCCTTCGCTATTTACTTGATCTTCCTCTGTAAATGTATCTGTTTCAGAGGAATTCAAACCAAATATGGTTTTTATTGTAAATTCATATCGTTCTGGCGTTGCATCACCAACAATATCTACTGGATTAAAAATTGACGCCTCTAATGGTAAATTATCTCTTAATTCATGAAGCATTTTTTCATTAAATTGAGCAAATTTTAGATTTTCTCGTTCAAAGGCATCAGTAGCCACAATTCCGGGTCCTCCCGCATTGGTAATTATGGCAAATGAATTCTCTTTCGGAATGGGTTGATAAAGAAAGGTTTCACCAAAATCAAATAGATCTTCTATTGTTTTAGCTCGTATTACACCACATTTTTCAAACGCTAAATCATAGGCGATATCTGAGCCTGCTAAAGCTCCAGTATGGCTTGAAGCTGCTCTTGCGCCAGCTTCACTTACTCCAGATTTAATAATAACAACAGGTTTCTTTCTAGTGGCTTTAGATGTAACTTCTAAAAATCTCTCTCCATCTTTTATGCTTTCTAAATAGCATAATATAACTTTTGTATTATCATCATTTGCTAGATATTCAATAAAATCAACTGCTCCAAGATCAGCCTTATTCCCCAAACTAACATTAACAGAAAACCCAAAGGCTTGATCCATAGAATAATCCATCATTCCAGTAAGCATTGCTCCTGATTGAGATATCATTGCTATATGGCCTTTCTTAGGCGTTTCAACGGCAAAAGATCCATTGTAATTCAGACAAATAATGCCTAAACAGTTTGGACCAAGAATCCTCATATTATAATTCTTACCAATTTCTATCAACTCTTCTTCCCGCTTAATACCATCTCCCCCAATCTCTTTAAAACCTGCAGAAATTATAATTAGCCCTTTCACACCTTTTTTCCCGCACTCTTCTGCCATGGGAATTACATGTTTACCAGGAATAACAAAGATCGCTACATCAATCGTATCTGGCACATTTAATACAGATTCATATGCATTTAAACCTAAAATAATTCCTCCTCTTGGATTGATAGGATAAATTTTTCCTTGATAACCCGATGTAGCAATATTATTTAAAACAGTATGGCCAACTTTACCTTCTTTGTTACTAGCACCTATAATTGCTACTGATTTAGGATTAAAAAAAAAATCTAACTCTGTCATTATTTACCAATAAAGAAATATTTATCTTTGAAAGATAGTTGGTCAAATATTTCATGAATTTTTATAAATATTATATAATGGAATTATTGCAATTATTTTTAAAGTTTGCACTAATTTTAAGTAAGATAAAAATTCTGATTTATCAAGAATAGATGATAAAGATTTTAATGAAAAACATCATTAATCTAATCTATGACTAAAATTGTTATAGTTACCAATAAAGGTAATATTAATCTTAATTTATTTGATGAAGATGCACCTATGACAGTTGCGAGCTTTTTATTTTTAGCAAACCAAGGATTTTACAATGGTATTATCTTTCATAGAGTTATCGCGGACTTCATGATACAATGTGGAGACCCACTTGGGAAAGGGCATGGAGGCCCGAAAAATAAAGGAATAAATGCTTTTCCATATAAAGGCCAAGAAATAAGCTATCCATTTCCAGATGAGTTTCAGAGTGGAAAAAAATTTGATAAGCCAGGATTATTGGCCATGGCAAATGCGGGGGCAAATACAAATGGCTCTCAGTTTTTTATAACACACGTTCCTACACCACATCTTAACAATGCGCATACTATTTTTGGAGAAGTAATTAGTGATAATGATCAAGCAGTTGTAAATTCGATTAGAGGAGGAGATCAAATGCTAGAAGTCAAAGTTCTCTAGAACTCGAATATATGGATTTTGATGTATTTTTACTAATTATTTTCAAATAAATTTATAATAGCGTTGCTTTATTATCCTACATAGAAAAGCACAATTTAACATAAACAAATTTGATAAACAAATATTAAAATTCTAATTAAGTTATATTAACGAAGATGTCTCGAGACTTAAAGGATTTAATTAATGCATTAGAGGCCCAAGACGAAGTGCAAACAGATTATGAATTAACTGTCCGAGAGCTTAAAGAAGAAGTCGGAAGATTGAAATTTACTAATAAAGAGCAAAAAATATTAATTCAAGAACAAAAGGAAAAGCTTTCAAAAAAATTAGAAGTTCCTGAAGATATACAACTTCTAAAAGATGTGATTGTATCACAGAGGCAAGAAATAAGGAAAAAAGAAAAAGATATTGAGATACTAGAACAAAAACTACAAGATTTAGAGATAAACTCTGAATTCCCTAATAATTCTGGAGAAAATGAAGATTTAATCAATGCTCAAAAGTTAATTATCCAATTGACAGAAGAAAATGAAATGTACCGGTTAAATGAGTCTAGTGCGAAAAAGCTTATTACAGAATTAAATGAATTAAATGAAAAACATCGCCGTGATAGTGAGAAATTAAAAGCCCAACTTGAAAAATTAGGAAAGTATTCCTCAGAATCTGATTCTATAAGCACGCCATCACCCGGGATTGATATTTATTCTATTCAAAAAGTTGATGAATCAAATAAAAAAATATTGGAATTAGAAGAAGAAAAGGAAAAATTAAAGAAAAAGTTGGAGACTGCCGATATTACACACAATAACCTAATAGATGAAATTAACGTCATCTCCAAAGACAAGTCTGATCTAAATAAAGAAATTAGTGAAAAAAATATTAAAATTAATGTATTAAACGAAAAACTTGAAAGTTTAAAGCGTCAAAATAGCGAGTTAAAAGAGAATTTAGCAAATATTCAAAATTTAGAAAATATAACTAAAGAAAAAGCTGAAATTGGAGAATTAGAAAAATTAAGAAGCGAAAATCTTGAACTAAAAAATTCAATTAATGAATTCTCTGAAAGAAAATTAAGTATTGAAAGTTTAGAAGCAGATAATATAAACCTTAATAATGTAATTTCGGAATTAATTCAAAATCAAACCCAGCTAGTTAATTACAATTTAAGTAGTGATCAGTCTTTGCCTAAATACTATCAGACTAATCTTTTCATGAGAATATTTAACATTTTAGATAATCCTAAGAAAGATCTCATAATCAGAACCCTGATTCAAGATTTAATAACAACCCCAAATAATGATATAAAAAGGAGTGTTATAAACCTTTTAAGCAGCATAAAAGATAATAGAATATACAATGCTCTAATAAAAATGATAAATGATGAAGATTGGTTGATTAGATTATATATTATTAAAACCCTCTATAAATTTGATGTAAATGAAATAAAAGATCATTTTACGGAACCCTTAAAAGCACTTTTAAAAGATAAAGATTCAGATGTAAGAGACGCCGCTTCTAGAATATTAAATTATATGTATAATGGAGGATAAAGATTTATTTTTCATTAAATCCAGTTATATCTTTTATAAATTATCATTAATAATACATGAAAATAAATAAAAAAAGAAACAATTATTTAAATAATAAAGATTGTACATTTTTCTTGAAATTAATTATTCAAAAAAATTACAAATTATAAATTGAGAACAACATATTGAGAAAATATACACTGGATAGATGGAACTGGTCGGAACGTTCTGGAAAGTGGGTCTATGTCACGAAGAAGAAAGATGGAACGAGGGATTATAGCTATAAACTTGAACCCCCAAATGAATTCGTAGAACTTACAATGCAAATAAAAAAAATAAATGATAAACTAATGAATACAAAAGATCCAGACGAAAATAAAAAGCTTTTTTTAGAATTGATTGAAATTTCAAAAAAAATGCAAAATATGCATACAAATGAACAATAACTATTTTTTGCCGCTTTTTTTAGACTTATTAAATTAACATTTATAATTTTTACATCCTAAAAATCCAACTAATTGTAGAGTAATCATTATATATATATTCCACTTACAGCTGGAATTTAAAATTTTTGTACAGTGAATATAAAATCTCTTTCAGTAGTAATACATTAATAATTTTCTTAAAAAAAAATATAAGTATTTTCATATAAAGTTTATATCAATAAGAACTGTTATTATATTTCTTTTTTATGTAATCTTTTAGGTATTCGAGACATGTCTAGAAAACTCACACAAAATAGATGGAATTGGGATGATAACTCAAAACAATGGATTTTTATAGAATTAACTGAAGAGGGAGAAAAATATTACCGTCAAGTAGACCCTCCAAAAGAATTTATAGCGCTCACAATGAAAATTAAAGAATTAAATGATAAATTAATCTTTACGAAAGATCCTGAAGAGAATGCTAAGCTCTTTGACGAAATGATGAAAATTTCTAAAAGACTTCAATGTATGCGTAAAAATGATGAAGAATGTAAACTAAATCCTATTTTTTAGGATATTGATTTCTTTTAAAGGGGTATAATAATTACAGTTATGTTCATTTATTTTGAATATAGCTATTTAAATCAATATCTAATTTGCGTAATATCATTAAATCTATTTTGAGTAATAATTTCAAAGCAGATTGAAGCGAGATATTGTTCCCTACGGAAATATAAAGGTAATTTTTTGAATTTGGTTTAGGAATCGCATATCCAATTAAAGAATCCTGGGAATAAACTCCCGGGATATTAGGATTTTGCTTATTTTCTCTTAGCTCTCCAAATAATAATTTTTTAGTATATCCAATGACGGGAGTTTTTATTTTTAAACCAAAATCGCAAGCACATCCGTATAAATAAGGATGAATTTGGCCACTAGAATTGGTTACGTAGCAATCAAGTGGAATATCTAAATCTCTTATTAAATCCAAATAGATGTCAGTTTGATTTAAAAATAAAATCGAAGGAAAATATTCCGTAAATTTTGGCTTTAAACACTTAAATTTTGTATCCAAAACTTTCTTTTCTTTAATATTATATATTTGAATTCCTGAATAAGCTAAATCACCGTTGAGTTTTATCTTAATTATACCAATTAAGTAGTATTCTGATTTTAAATCAATAAGTTTAACATTTTGAGCATTTTTTTTTTGATATTCACGAATTTCTTCTAAATTTGAAAAATCTGTATTTTTAAGCCTTAACTTAATGCATTCTGAACATACATAGTAATATTCTATGTTATGATATTTACAGGTCTTTAATTTAATGTCTTATCATCCTTAGTTCTGAATAATTCGTTTTTATGAAAATTGTAGATTTTATGAAAAATAAATGAGGATAATCTCAAAGTTATTAATATTAAAGTTCAATAAAGTCCAATAACAACAAATTATATATTTTTTTAGTTTTTATAATCAAAAGAATTAATAACAAAAGTTTATTTTATCATTTAATAAGAGGTGACCAACCTTTAAAATCGCAGTATCTGGTAAAGGCGGCGTTGGAAAGACATTAATCGCGGGTACATTGGCAAGATTGTTTGCTAAAGATGGATACAACGTCTTGGCTATTGATAACGATTCAGCTATGAATTTAAGTTATACATTGGGAATTGAGGAAAATATTAAAGCTAATATTGTGCCTATTTCAGAGATGAAAAAACTTATTGATGAACGTACCAGCGTCGCAGGGCAAGGATCTGGGATATATAATATTACTCCAGAAGTAGCTGATATTCCGGATAGATTCAAGGTATCTGGTCCAGATGGATTGCAATTGCTAGTTTTAGGAACTGTTCAAAAACCTGCTTCTGGATGCCTTTGTCCTGAGAATGCCATGATTAAATCGTTGGTGTATAATTTATTAGTTAAAAGGGACGAAGTTATTATAGTCGATTTTGAAGCAGGTTTAGAACATCTTGGACGAGGCACGGCTAAAGGAATAGATGTTATGCTAGTAATAACAGAACCCTCTAAAAAATCATTGGATCTCTGCTCAAAAATAATAAAGCTTTCAAAAAGGTTAGGAGTAATTAATATATATTTAATCGCAAATAAAGTATATGACGATTCTCAGCTAGATGTAATATATAAAACTATTGAAGATTGGGAAGTGCCACTATATCAGACAATACCATATGATCCTAAGATAATTAATGCTGATTTAAAAGGAGTCTCTCCTATAGATTATGACCCTGATTCCAAGGCAATAGAATCAATAAAAAGCTTATATCAAAAGCTAAAAAAATTAAAAGTAGAACTGTTTGATTTATAACATATCAGAAATATCAAGGTTCTGATCCTCAGCAATTTCTTTCCATTGGTTTATAGCTTCCATAGCTTCTTCTTCATTAATCTGTTCGATGGCATAACCAGCATGAACGATTACATATTTTCCAATCTCAGGATTTTGAATTAGAGCGATAATTACGTTTTGTTTAATCCCATCAAAATCTATTAAAGCAGTGTTTTCATCAATCTCTAAAATTTTACCGGGTATAGCAAGACACATGATAAACCTATAGAAAAAATTATTCTATAATTAAGTTGTATAATTTTACGAGCTAAAAAAAATTAATGAAAATAAAATTAAACAATAAGGTTTTATTTTATAATATCTAAAAGTTATACCTTAAATCATAAAAATTTAAAACTTTCAAAAAAATAAATAAGTCTAATTAATTAAAATTTGAAATTACTATAAAATTCAGATGGAGGATGTGGAATGTCTTTAGAGAAATTAATAGAATTTCCAAAAAATAAAGTAGTCGTATTAATTACAATAGCGGCCTTTATTCTTGCTTTGTTAATAAGCCAGTTTATAATGGCCCCAATCGAAGCTGAATTGAAAGGCTCAACTGGATATGGAGTTATAGAGTTTGAATTTGCATGGACTTCAGAACAAATTAATACAATTTTTAAAGCATGGGGATCTGAGGGAAAGAAAAAAGAAGCTTTTGTCACATATGTAGATTTTTTATTTATACCTTGCTACAGCCTATTTATGGCAGGATGTGTTTTATTGGTGACACGTAAGTTAGAGGGAAAACTACAAGAAGTTGGATTATATATGACTATCATGCCCTTCATTGCTGGAATTTTTGATGTTATTGAAAATATAAATTTACTTCTAATGTTAACTGATGAATCATTTGTATGGTCATTAAGTCCATTTATCGCGTCTATATGCGCGACTATTAAATTTAGCTTACTATTCATTGTAATAATATTCTTTTTATTGGCGCTAATAATCATACTTATTAAAAAATTAAAATAAACTATTTACTTTTTTATATTCTACCCCTAAAAGAAACCGATATAATAAGTTATTCTCATTAAGGATCTTTAGATCTTAAAAGACAAGAAGAAAATAAAAAAAAAATTAAAATTTTGTAATTAGAGATTTTCTATTGCTGTATTTCTACGAACTCGATGATTTTTCAACCCAATATCTTCAGAACTTATTCCCATAGCTAAAGCTATTAATTCGGTTACATAAAGAACAGGAACATTATATTCTGAATCATATCTCTTCGAAACATCTCTTTGGGCTGTATCTAATCGTTGAAAACAGGCAGGACAGTTTACAATAATAGCATCTGCACCCGCTTTCTTAATACTGTCGAGTTTTTGTTTCAAAATTGCATCCCCATGTTCGGGGAATGGACCTGCTACAGCGTTGCCACAGCATAATGCTAACTCGTCATAATCGACAACATTAGCACCTGTAGCAGCAACAATCTCTTTCAAATTCTTAGGACGTAATGGATCGTCAGATTCCATCCATTCAGTAGGACGCATGTAGTGGCAGCCAGGATGGACAGCAACTTTTAGATTGCTCATTTGTTTAGTAATAGCGCTTTTTATACCACCTAAGTTATCCTTTAAAACATCAACGAAATGCTTTACATCAATAGAACCTTTGTATTCCTTTCCAATTTTGGCTAATTCTTTATTAATAGCCTCCATTTTATTGGAATCATGTTTTAATTGATATTTTACTCCTCGTAAGGTGTTTGCGCAACCATTACATAAAGAAATGATTGGTTTTCCTTCTGCTTCCGCTAAACATAAATTAAGAGCGCCCATAGCAAGCCAAGCTGTACTATCAAAGCTTTTCATTCCAGTTGGATCGGGACAACATGCGAAAGGAGCATCTGAAACCTGAACTCCAATTTTTTCTAAAACTTTTCTCGAAGATGCTTCTAAAAACGGTACTCTGTTTCCGATTACACATCCTTGAAACATTTTATATTCTGTCATTTTCTAACCCTCCGTTTATAATTTCTTATCAACACCTATGTTTTTTAATAAGGTCTGCACTTCATTAACATCTGGTGCAGCTACGGCTGGTAAGCCCATTTGTTCTCGTCGTCTCTCGATCGCAGGTTGCGGTGGAATAGCTTTTCCATTTTCAAAAATTGCTTTTGCTTGACTGATGATATTATCTGGTGCTAGTCCTGCTCCAGAAGTTACGTTTTTAGCTAACGCTATTATTTCGGTAACTTCAATCGCCTGTGGACAAACTGTATCACAAGTATCACACACAGTACATCCCCAAGGTATCAGAGCTGCTTTTGTGCCAGCTACCGCCATCGTTACATCTTTATAGCCAAGCAATGTCACTAGAACAATCAATCGGGGGTCAAACGAATTAGTTACCTCTTTATAGAAGGGGTTTTGGACTTCGGCCACCGGACAGTTATCAGTGCATCGACTACATTGATAGCAGTACTTGATTTTCTCACTAGATATATGGACATCCATTATAAGCTTCCTAAATTCAAAATCTATTGATAAAGGTAATGCCATTTTTTTTCACGTCTTTTTTGAGTTTTTTTCCATTTCATTTATTATTATTATTATTTGTTGGTTTTTAACCCATGCAAGGGCAGTCATATCCAATCTATAATTTTTATTGGATATTTCATCCTAAACCAACGTGCATCGCACGAGAGTAAATCTCTTTACCATCCTCATCTACAACTGTGATGTGAGCGGCACACGATAGTCAGCAATCAAAACAGCGGACTACCATTTCTAAGATATTTACTACTCCTTCTGGTATATCACTCATCTTTTTTTTCACACTCTATATTAATTTTGATTTAGTTTATTTTATCCATGGATCTGGTAATTTTAATCCTTCTAACGCCTTGTCTTCAAATACCTGCTTAGCTACATGCATTAATGTCTTCTCGATTCCTGCGATATTATGGTTCGTTGCGACTAACATATTTGCTTTCTTGACAATTCCTTCGCCATCACCGAATAAGTGGTATAATAGAATACCTCGCGGAGCCTCTACTAAACCTACTCCATCTCCTTCTCTTGGCTGAACATCCAATGTTTTACAGTCAGGATTTACAACATCCGGATCTTGAAGTAAAGTTGCAATCATTTCAATAGATTCGACCAATTCAATTAATCTGGCCCAGTGATATGCGAATGTGAAATGAGGGGTATTACCAATTTTAGCCCTCATTGCTTTCAATGCTTCATCTGCTAAAGGTGTAGCCATTTTATCAGCACAGTTAATCATAGCTAATGTATTTGCACGATAAATACCCTCAGGATATCCCGCAGGTTTGTAATACATGTGGGTTGCATAGGAATGTTCAGGAATATGTTCTCCTAAGGCATCTAAATATTTCTGAGGAGCATAATCGGTTTTCACCCCATCTGGAGATACTATTCTTAAATCTCCTTCATAGATATCATGAACACCATTGTTCGTCATCCCAAGGTAGTACGTAGGAACAACCCCTACATTAGCGACGACATCCCAATAATCCTCTACAACCTTTAATCCAATGTCTACAGTCTTTTTTGTCCATTCAACCTGATTATTGATCTCAGCAAGAAATTTATCTCGAACATCCTCATCTAACGCCTTTTTCATTCCACCAGGAATACCTACGATAGGATGAATAGATTTACCACCAACTGCAGCGCATAGTTTTTGTCCAAAATCCATCATTTTTAAAGCCATTGCGCCAACTTCAGGCATTTTATTGATTACATGCACAACATTCCTTAAAGCCGGATCTGCAAAAGGTCCTAATAAGAAATCAGGTGCCGCAAGAGCATAAAAATGAATTGCGTGAGAACTGTATTGCTTAGCATTCATTAAGAGTTGTCTTAATTTTCTAGCAGGTTCAGGAATCTGAACACCCCACGCATCTTCTACGGCTTTAATTGGTGCTAAATGATGTGGTATTGGACAAATTCCGCAAACTCTAGGAGTTATTCTTGGAACATGTTCCATATAACGCCCCTCAAGGAATTTTTCAAAAAACCTCGTTGATTGGATGTTAAATTGAACATCTTTTACTGTTCCGTCATCTCCTAAAACTATTTTTAATCCGCCATGCCCTTCTAACCTTGTTACGGGTTCTACTACTATTTCTTTCACCATTTTTTTAGCCTCCTTTTCGTGATGCTACTGTAAATTTCTCAAACGTACCGTCAGGATCTTTAACTTGAGCTAGTAAACTTTCTTTAGATAAGCTTACGTTAAATCCTTTAAGTACCGTATCAGCAAACCTTTCTGCTTGATTAACACCCCATGCTGTTTGACCATAACAGCCTGAACATGGAGAATTAACTCGAACGCATAAGGCTCCACAGC
>Ga0209976_10001350_pt1 | contig 14565 bp, 13 predicted proteins | sample SumtaG_FD_182806 | JGI IMG/M metagenome (GOLD analysis project Ga0209976, IMG submission 182806) | Deep subsurface microbial communities from Indian Ocean to uncover new lineages of life (NeLLi) - Sumatra_00157 metaG (SPAdes) (version 2) | ecosystem: Environmental > Aquatic > Marine > Oceanic >...
AAATTCAGAAAAAATAAGCGGAGTATTTATTGATATGTTTGATAAAACCGAAATTTAATTCATCGGGCTTGTTACATCAAAACCTTCATCCCAATCAAAAATAGATTTTAATTCATAATCAAGATCTATCTGATCTGGGAATTGTTTAATATTATGAAAAAAATCACCTGTATTAAAAATATCAATCTCGTTCTTTGATTTATTACTTTTAATCTTATACCATAATTTCATTGTTATTATCATTAAGCTTTCATCATAACGGTAATTTTTTAAAATTAAATTTTTAAAATCATTCGGTATTGTAGGGGGGGAATCTTTGTGATATGCTATACATAACAAGATGTTTTTTAGAATAAGTAAATTATCTGCTTGTTCTATCCAAAATTTCCATTTAGAATATGAGAATTTATTAGTTAACTTTAATTTTAAAATAAATTCGGTTATAGCTAGCTTTTCCTCGTATAATCTTAGTAATAAAATTGTATTTATTTTAAACCTCCAGAATTCAAAATCATCATTAAGTTTTTCAGGATTTTCTTGATAAAAACTCCCTAACAGATGAATTAGATAAGCTATGTCATTTGGGTAAATTTTCCTTGAAGAAACTTGATCATTCCTTTCAAGAACTTCCATAGATAATTCTAAAAGATCCTTTAACATATCGATATGATTGTATCTAAATAACAATAAACCGATTAATCTTACTGGAAAAAAGAATTGAATTAAGTCAAGAACCTTTAATAATACTTTATCAGATTTGATGTATAGTTTAAAGTATTTTATCCTCGTTAATCTATAAATCAAATATTTAATCAAACGTATTGAAAGTAGAAATTCTTCATTTTCAAGTCTGTTTTCTTGATCTACTATCTTTAAATTATCTTGAAGAATTTCGCATTTCAATATTTCTGAATGCAATAAGTGATACATATTAAATGCAAATTTTTCACATTTACCCAACCATTTTTTATTCCTGTTTTTAAAATCATTATTCAAAGGAACTTCATCTAAAGATAAAATATTTTTATTAAAATTTATTAATTTTTTTTTTTTTGAATTAATGTCATGGATTTCAGTTCTAAATTTTGTATCTTCCAGTTTTATTTCGATCAATGAAACATAACGATGTAATGCTTTTGAGGTAAGTTCAACATTATTTAATCCCAACACTTTTGAGATTAAGTTTGCTAATTTTTTTAGATTTTCTTTTGCATCATTTTGGGATTCTTCTAGCTTAATTAATACTAAGCTTAAACCATGCTTTATGGGATTTATTAAATTGAAGTAATTCCGGGTAAATCTCTTAAAAATTTTTTTATGCTCAGTCTTAAATTCAAGGGGATGAATAACATCTAAATTATATTTTTTTTTTTAAATTTTAATTCGAGATCACCTAAATTTTTTATAAGAAATCCTTTAAACAGATCCTTGTTTTCTTGGTTATTATCTATGTTAAGTATTATCTTGATGTCATCCATATACCTAGCATAATCGATTACGTTACTATTGGATATTATGTTCTCATCAAGGGGAATTAAATATAAATTAGCAACTAAAGGAGAAATCGCAGAACCAACAGGAATACCTTTCTGATCTCCAAGGCAATTAAATATAACTTCTATAAGCTTAGGATTGAGCCCGTTTTTGATAAAGATCTCTTCAATTCTACTCTTTAAAACTTCTCTATCAATAGAATCATAATAATCTTTAATATCTGCATTACATAAGAGTTTGTTTTTATAACTCATTTTCATTTCAAAGTTAAAAAATTTTGAATAACCAATAGTAAAAAACTCAAAAAATCGGTCTATTCTTAACTTATCACAGGCCCTTGAGCAGTAAATTGATTCTCTTAAACTTTTATCCAATATTACCCCTATTTCCATTAATAATAAGAAACTCAATACGGTATATGGAAGAGTTATTAAAGTTATATCTCGAAAGTTATTTGGTTTTAATCCTTTTTGAGTTTTATAAGGAAGAAATCGTTGTAATTTCAAATTAGGGAGAATTTTTCCCATGATTTTATATGTATATTTCAAATCATATTCGAATAGAGCAATACCAACATGGTCAACTAACCTTTCCTTCATTAACCAGTGTTTAACCTTATTATAAATGAGTAACGTCTCTTCAAATGATAAATTGAAACCTGTTTTGTTTAATAAATCAACTATTTCTCTATTATGACCTTGAAGAAATATAACTTTATAATTACTATATATAGCAAGATAGGGTAAATCAGTCCCAGAAGGTTTTTTACAACTGGTTTCAAGACTTATTTTTTTTATAGTTAGTCTAGGAAATTTTGAAAATAAGCGATTTAAATCTAATCCTGAATGAGATCTCGAAGTTTCTATAACAAATGCATTAAAAATTGAATTTCCCGAAAAATTCAAAACTTTTCTAACAATACTATTGAAATTTCTAATTCCAGATGACATACTCAGAGGATAACATAGGAAAACATAATCACCTGGATCTGACAAAAACCATTCCTCAATATAATTTTCAACGTCATCAAAATCCCCATTATCAAATTTCATTTTTAATTCAATGGTGATACCTTTATGTTTAATCTTTTCTCTGAATTCGTTTATGATATCTAATCCAAGCATTAAAGATTCACGAGATTTGTCAATTCCGAGAATTCTAATTTTATAAGCTCCACCACCATAAAAATTTGAGATCTCAATTATTTCTTCAAGAAAACCCAAACTAAAAGTGAATGGTCCACAACCAAAATCAATTAAATTTATAATAGCACATCCATTTGGAAGAGTTTCAGTTTCTTTTAAGATCTTTCTTACTTTAGGATAATGTAATGGAAATTTACTTACTAAATAATATAAAGCTTCATCTGAATTGCTTGGGCAGTTTATAAAAGATTTTTTAATATTTTTTGTATTATAAGACTTCGATGTTATCTTACCATAAATTTCTGCCAGTTCTCTAGAAAATTCCATTTCAACAAAATTTCCCTCTATGAACAACTTATTTATGATTTGAGCTTCATGATAGGCATCATCGAGTGCTCTATGACATTCAGTATATTTAGCTTCAGGAAAAAAAAAATTTTAAGCTTGTTGCATTTTCGGCCATTTGTACCCATTTCTTATTGAGGGAATCTTCATTACTCGAGCTGAAACCTTCATTATACAAGGAAACTCGAGACTAATTTGAAAACCTTTTTTTCTTAAAAAAGTTAAATCAAATTCTTTATTAAAAGCAGTAACATAATAATTGTCTAAAATTTTTTGAATCTCATCAAAAACATCCTGAATAGGTGGAGCAGAGAAATATTCTTCTTTTTTAATATAATCCTCTTGAAAAATCCATGAACTATAATGATTTTGATTAAACTCAGGTTCCTTTATAAGGGAGTTAAATAATTCTATGATATTACCGTTATCCAGATCTAATTCTACAATTCCAATTTCAAGTATAAGATCTTTCTCAAAATTGAGTCCTGTAGTTTCAATATCAATTACTAAAATTTTTGCCATCAAAATCCAACCAAAATTTTTTAATAAAACATAAAAAAAAGATTAAATAACACAAACTTAATTCTTTAGAATCTTTATCTATAAATTATTTATTTACTTTATGCTATTTAAACTCACTGTTAAACCTTAAGGAAAGATCAACTAAAGATATCACCTTTTAAATTTGTCTTAATCCTTTTAATATCCCTTAATTTCTCTAAGCAAAGTAACAAGAGCATTTTCACTCTCATCATTATTCAACATAATTAATTAAAGGAGATTTAGATTATTACCAGTTAATACAAACATAAAATAAAATATTATTCCAATAAAGTTCTTATATACTTTATCTATAAGGATTTTTATAATATTTCGCTATATCTTTATTAGTTATATTCCTTTTATTACATTTTGGACATCTTGAGGGTGCTCCCATTCTTTTTCGAGATTCCCATAAATTACCGCAGCTTTTACAAGCATAAAGTAAACCCATATTGCATATTAATGAAATTTACAATATTAGATAACGGAGTGTTAAAGATTTTTAATTTAAAATAATTTAATCCCTATATTTAGGAGAGGGTACCATTACTGATGAGAGATAATAATTATTGAAGAGAATTGGGAAAAATACATATTTTTGTTGCATTACTTAATAGTTTACAGTAGTATAAAATATTTACCTTTTATATATATTCAAAAAATTTAGGGAAAGTTCAAAAAGAAAGAATTAGAGAAAAGATTTTTAAGTTATTTATAAAGGCAAAATCGTATGAAGCTTAAAATAAAAACTTATAAACACATAATCATATATAATTGAATAGATGTGTAATTACTTAAATTTAGACATATACAATTTATGAATACCCTAATTAGATTTTTAAAAATAGATTTTCTCAATAAATATGCAAACCCATTTGTATTTTTATAGGAGATTTATTAAATAATATAAAAATCGACGAATATTCGTATATATAAAGCATTCTCAGGTATATGAAAGATAAAAATATTGAAAAAGAAAACAATTGTCAAGAAGAAAAAAAAAGAGATTCAAAGGGAGTTGTATTCCAGAATGGTTTATATATTAATGGTTATTCTAAGTATGATAATCAAGAATTAAACAATATAGATTTACGTTATCCTAATGATAAGATCCCTGTTTCTAAAGAAATTATTGATTATCTAAATTTGGGGGATAATGAAATTCAAGATAATAATAAGAATTTTTGTATTAAACAACAAAATCAATTAATTGAAAATAATGATGAAATAAAGGATGGCTTTAAAACAAGCCAATCATCAGAAAACAAAGAGTTAAATATCTGTAAAAAGTCATTAAATTCGGATTGTGGAGAGTATACTAGTAATATTGTAAAAGAATCCTTTGGAGTCTCAGTGAGTCTAAAAGATAAATTATTTGAAGATTTCTTGGTCCTGAAAGAAGATATTGAAAAAGGTAATTATATCCCTAAATTTGAGGATTTCCATAATATACCTAAATATGAAGGACTTACGAAAAAATACTTTGATCATATCAGAAATGAATGGTTTAAAGAAATATTACATAGAAATAGATTTATAGAATATCGCAATGAAATTAAGTCAAAAAGATTCTTTCAAAATGATAAAGAGTTGTTTAATTTAATAAAAACTAATCAATATCCTGAAGGTGTTCTAATTTATAATCTAATCAAACTTTTGAATTTATCATTTCCAAAATTAGAAAAGGCAATTTATGGAACTAATTACAATAATATAATAGGAGTATTACAAAAGCGTAGTGTCTTTAAATGGGAAGGTTTAACCTCAAAAATTAAGAAACTAATTTTATCAGAAAAGAATGTATCTTTAAAAGAACACGCTATAAAAGAGCTACAGAAATATTTAAGAACAAAAGTTTACAATGGATTTAAGAGAAAAGATTTTCCAAAAATTGAAAATTTTAAACTCGAGAATTATCCAGAAGGATGGTTAATCTTAAAATTATGCGAAATCAATTTAATTTCTGATACAAAATTAGGAAAATTGATTTATTATAGTGATTTACCTTATCATTTAACAGAATTAAGAAGTTTCAAAGGAAACAGAATTGATAGTATTAAGAATTTTCTCTCTAATATAAATGATAAAGAAAAAAAAGAGAAATCTTTTAGAATCTTATCAAAATATACTGAGTTTGTTGTATTTTCTCAACTTAACAGAGAGGGAGTACGAGAAACCGATGAATTTTTGGATAATAATCCAAAAAAATGGTTAGTTATTAAACTATGTGAAATATGTTTAGTTCCATTACGCGATCTTGGTAGATTGATAGGATATGAAGAAATAAGTAAAGTAATTAATAGAAAATATGATTTTTCTGATACTATTGTGGATAGAATTCATAATTTCATAGCAAGCACAATAAATCAAGACCAAAAAGAACAAGCAGATAAAGTATTAAGTCAATATTTAAAGAGGAGCATTTATAATAAATTTAAAACTATTGATTACCCAGAGTTTGAAAATTTTAAGAGTAAGATTAATCCTGCATTATGGTTAATAATCCAAATATGTTCAATTTATCAAATTCGTGTAAACCAGTTAGGTAATTTTATAGAAAGTAATGAGCTATTCAAACGTTTAAGAGATATTTCATATTTTACGAATAAGACAATTGCTAAATTTAGAAGATTCGTAATTAAATACGGAACTTCTAAGCAAAAATCAAAAGCACGATCAGCAATCGATAGATTTTTGCAGGTTCGAGATTCAAGTTTTCTAAGATATTTTGCCCCCCAAATAGCAAACATAGATAAAATTTCCAAATTTCCACATCTCTTAAATCATTTAAAGCTTGTGAATAAACTAGGTAATTTTCCAGATGAAATTTTAGAAAATTATCATGAATATCCTCGAATTTCTTCTTTTAATAAACAATTTAGGCATATTGACCCAATTTATAAGAAAAAATTTATCAGTAAAATGATCTCTAATGAAATTATCAAAGTTATAGATGTAAAGAATTGTGAAGAATATAGGAGGATCTACAGTTTAATTGAATTTTCAAAAAATAAATATTATAATCTATCCCAAATATATTCTTCTCATGATAGTCCTGGGCATGAATATATACTGCCTAATATTTTAATAGAAAATCAAAATTCAGTTGGTATTGAGATTCCTGTTTGGATGAAACATGAAAATCTCTTTTTAACTGGTCATATTGATTTGATTCAAGTCATTAATGGCATCATATATGTTATAGATTATAAACCTGAGGAAACCCCTTATGTAACATCAAGGATCTCATATTCATTTATGAGATCTTTGCCTCAAGTCGCGTCTTATGGATTATTACTAAAAAGAGTTTTTGGAATTAAAGATTTATTATGTATTACTTTTAATAAAAAAGGGGGGTGGGTATATGAACCAGAGATTTCTCTAAAATTATATAATTTATTTATTAAAAAATTAAAGAAGTATAAGGTTCATGATCGTCCATGGGAAAAATATTTTTTTTAGACTTCTTTAACTTTTAAATATTTTTCTTTAATTTCAATGTACTTTAGAATTTAAACACAAAATTTCTAATACAAATATCAACTAACATTATTTCTTTGCTATAATTTTACGACAAAAAAGTAAAATTTATAAATATTAGACTTTATTAAATCATACTGGGCTTCCAAGTAAAATACTGAAGAGTGTTGTTTTTAATGAGTTATGAAGAAAAGGAAAGAGATTTAATAGAACAAAAAGAGAAATATTTAAAAAAATATTCTGAACAGAAGAAAAATATGGTGATTCAAGCCGATAAAGCCTTTGCCGATATATCTGATACAATTAATTCTATTAAAAAGAAATATTTCGAGGACGAAGAATAAGGGAGGTGTGAAATTGTGAGTAATGTAATTGCTCCAGTAAAATTAAATGAGATAACAGATGGTTTAGATAGATCTATTAAAAGATTTGAAAAAAGTATTAATCGTATAATCAAGCAAATTAGAAAGAGGTTTGTTGGAGAATTAATTGTGGTATTATTATTATTAATACTAACTGCGATATCTATATGGATTGGTGCTATAATGATAGATGGTGAGAATATTGAAACAATTATTGGTAGTTTTGTAAGTACCCTTGGATTAGGTGGTTTAGGGATTACGGTAAACATTAAACGGGCTTATAATTATTGGAAACAATTCAATACTAATAATGAAGGACTCCAAATTATAATAACTGGTTTATACTTAGAGGTTGACCAATTTGGTCAAGGTATGACCGAAACAGTTGTTCAACAAAAATTAAATGCTCTTAATGCAAGGAAAGTATGTTACTATAAAACCTATTCCAACAATGCGACAAATCCTAATCAATTAGTAGCAGAATTACTAAAATGTTAGATATTCTTTAATTAAAATAATTAATCTTTTTTTTTATTTTCTAGATTCTTTAAATTAGAAATACGATTAATTCATTTACCACCTCTAGTAAAATGCGTTTCAATTGCCCTCTATGAAGTTCTTTAACAGCTTGTTTTGAAATGCTTTGGATTGCAGGTGCATATTCCGGCAAATAATATCTCATCTATATCATGGGGAAGAATAGACGCAATAAGTATAGCCTTCTAATGATATAATTGCTGCGCTTATAATATCCGAGTTTGCTGCTAATAATTTCTTCAAAAGCTCTTTTCTATTGTTTCAAAATGAACTTCCAGTAAGCGCTCCATGTTTATCTTATCTACCTGAATCACGCATATAAAAGGATTTCTATCAGCTTTATTATTTAATTTTTTCCAGTTTTTCTTCAAAAAACGTGCTGCCGCTATCGTGCCGAAGTGAGTAATGCCACCTATAATGAAAGCAAAATCACCTTCACTATGTTTATTCTCTATTTTCAATATCAGACCGTAATCTTCTGTTTTAGTACTAGTAAATTCCTTTCCGCTCTTTAATTGTAACAGCTGATTATATGGATCTTTTGGTGTTTTAACCCAACTCAAAACTGATGGTTCGACATCTTCCATCAAAAGCTTTGCTTTTGAATTGGATAGGGGTGAACCAATGCAAATAAGACAACCATCCTCATAATCCAGCGAGTCCTCGTCTGTAATTGGTTCTTTGGCTTGTGGGGTTAAAGGTTCAAGTAAAGACATCAAACTTGCAGCTGCTTTGATGTCCGCTACTGCCATAACATTTTCGGGTCCCGACCAAGCTTTTATTTCATTATCGAAAGGTTTCTTATAATGATATATTACTTTTCCATCTATCACGTCTTCCCGTGGATGAAGCACGGGTACTATTAACTTAATTTGGTCTGGATTGTTTGAACTTTTCCCGAAGAATTGTTTTAAACGCCGTATCTTCAATTGGTTTATAATCCACCTAAATCCGCTACCCAGAAAGAATGCCCCAATACTTGTTATAATGTAAATAGCAATTCCCTCAATAAGAGAATTAAAGAAATCAAAAATCATATTTCTCAATTTTTTACTTTTATAATAAATATTTTTGCTGAGCATTTTTTAAAAGATTAATTCTTATTTAAATGTTTTTACAAAAATGTATGAAGAAAATCCTTGAAGTCCAAATAAATTAATTCTATTTTTTGCGTTAGATATTCCTTTCCATCTTGAAATGATTTAATGTATTCATCTTTATTTATCAAGCTCTCATTATGAACTAAAGTATGAGTTTCTGGAGTAAAAGCACACAGATTATCAAGATAATAGAACGTTCCTTCTCTTAAAATAAAAATGAGCAAAAGCATAAAAGTAGAAACTTAAAATTATTGGGATACAAACCGAATTAGAATATTCAGGAAAAAAATTATGCCAAAAATGCCTCCAACCTTGAGTAAGAAAAAAAATCTAAATTTGGTTTGTACAGCAGTAATTTTATATATTCTTCAATTCGATATAGTCACTCTTCAAGATTAAAAAACATGTTGTTAGGCAGTGTCTTAACGAATTCATAATAACTCTAATCACTATCGATTTCCCAATAAAAAATATTCATAAATCTGATGTAAGTCTCAAAATATATTTTCACGGATTCTGGAATTTATAGAGTTCTTCTAAACAAAAATTTAATATTCATACTTCTTTATTTTTCATATAATTCTTGAGATTCCATTAAATTTGTAAAGAATCCAAATTCCTATCATTTTTGTGATAGATTTTTTAGAAAAAATAAATAATAAAAGGATATCAATTTTCATATCTTAATCAATCAAAGGGAATTTAAAGATGTCATTTATTAAGCCTAAAGTGAGAGAAACTGTTTTTGGGGTAATAGTTGGTAATCGCGATGTTTTTCCAAATCATCTCACAGAAGAAGGACGAAAAGAAATCGTAAGTGTCTTAGAAGATTTGGGGTACAAATATATTATTTTGAATGAAAATGATACTAAATACGGAGTTGTAGAAACTTATGAAGATGCAAAGAAATGTGCTGAGTTATTTAAAAAGCATAGAGATTCAATGACAGGTATTATTGTTGTGATGCCAAATTTTTCTGATGAGAAGGGAATCGCAAATACATTAAAATTAGCGAATCTCAATGTTCCTGTTTTAATTCAAGCGTCATCTGATAAACTTGATAAGATGGATCGTTCAAATCGAAGGGATGCATTTTGTGGCAAAATCTCGGTCACAAGTGTATTGTATCAACATGGAATTCCATTTTCCCTTACCAAATATCATACATGCCCTATAAAATCAGACATTTTCATGAAAGATCTCAAAAGATTTGAAAAAATATGCAAAATTGTGAATAAGCTTAGGAGTGTTAGATTGGGGCAAATCGGAACAAGACCTAGCGCGTTTGAAACTGTAAGGTACAGTGAAAAAATATTGGAATTCAACGGTATAAGTATAGAACCAATTGATTTGTCTGAAATCTTTGGTTTAATTGATAAATTAAATGATGATGATCCAATAGTAAAAGAAAAAATCGATTTTATCAAAAGTTATACCTCAACTACAGCTTTTCCAGAAGACGGTGTCCTTAAATTAGCAAAGTTAGCTGTAGTGGTTGAGGATTGGGTAATTGAAAATGAGTTAGACGGGTTTGCCTTTCAATGTTGGCCTTCAATTCAAGATAATTTCGGTATCGTACCTTGCGCCGTGTTAAGTATGTTTAGTGAGGGATTAATACCAGCAGCTTGTGAAGTAGATATTTCTGGATTGATTAGCATGTTAATTCTACAGATTGCCTCTGGAACACCCTCTGCTATTTTAGATTGGAATAATAATTACGGTGATGATCCTAATAAAATGGTATTATTTCATTGTAGTAATCTTCCTATTTCCTTTTTTAAAGATACTAAAATGACGATTCACCCTATTATTTCTGATTTAAAGGGAGGTGAGGTAAGTTTTGGAGCAATTCAGGGTCGAATTAAAGCAAAACCTTGTACATTACTTAGAATTGAGACAGACGACTTATTTGGGGAGATCAAAGCTATAATAACTGAAGGTAATTTCACTGAAGATCCAATAAATACTTTCGGTGGATTTGGAATCATTGAGGTTCCTAATTTACAAGAATTATTAGGAGTAGTGTGTGAAGAAGGATTTGCTCATCACGTTGCTGCTTCACTAAATAGTGTTGGGGATATTGTGAATGAAGCTCTTTCGAAATATTTGGGGTATAAAATAATATATCAAAATAAATGATCCTAGAATTTTATTTTTTTCTTTTTATTGAAAGATCTTTTTGAAAAAACCCTTTATCTATAATGTCTTTTTTTTCATCATCTAAATGAGTTATTAAATCAAAATGACAATATTTTTGGCGTTTTTTGTGATAATCCAAAAGACGCTTGCAAGTTAGGTATATTGAATACTCAGAAATATCGCATCCGATCCATCTTCTTTTAAGCTTGTCTGCCTGTATCAAAGTAGTCCCGGAGCCACAAAAGAAATCTGCAATTAAATCATCTTCATTTGATCCTAATTTAATTATTCTTTCCAGTAAAGCATGATGTTTTTGGGTCGGGAATCCCGTCCATTCCTTTGAGGCTGGTTGTAAACATGGGATTTTCCAAACATCATCTAATTTCTTATCTGTAACGATACGATATTTCACATGACCTTCCTCGTCTTTTGCATTCTTTAAAACACCATTAACATTAACTCTCATTAATTGCTTTCTGGGTTTTTTACGAGGTATTCTGATTTCATTAAAAGTGTAATGTTGGGATTTGGAATAGACTAAGATGTTATCGTAAGCACGTGGCAGATTTTTCTTCCCAGCAGAATATTTATTATAATAGTACCATATGATATTATTTACAAATCTATTTTTTCCAAACACTTCATCTAATAATATTCTTATATAATGACTTGCATGCCAATCAAGATGAATAAATAGTAAGCCTGTCTGTGAGAGAAGTTTTTGGAATAGTATTATCCGTTCGTAAACCATTTGCAGGTATAAATCTAGATCTTTGTTCCATCTATCATTGTAAGCAATTGAATCATACACTTTATTTTCTTCAAAGACTTCTATTTTGTAATCTACACCTGAAAAGAAAGGGGGATCAACATAAATAAGATCTATTTTGTTCTCAAAGTTATTTAACAATGAGTATAAAACTCCTAAATTTTCACCCCAAAATAATTTATTTTTCCATCCACTAAATTTAGAATTAATAGGGACTTGCTCGTTACCGAATGATAAATTATTTACGAAATCTTCAAAAAAATTTGAATATTTTTTTTTAAGTTCTACACGATTTATGTTAGCATCTTTCTTTTTGTCCCAAGTTAACTTAACCATTCTAATAATAAAAAAGAATATATTTATTTTATATCTAATTTATGCAGAAGATCATCGAATTCACGATCGCTTAAGAATCCTTTATGAGCCATGATATCTTTAATTTCGTCCATAAGTTGAGGTGCTCCCTTAGCTTCAGAGATAGCCTCTTCAAGGGATTCAATTTTTTGTTTTAGACCGGTTATCTCTGTTGATTGGGCATCTTTTTCGTTTTTCAGACTTTCAATCTCGACATATTTGTCTGAATTTGCTGTTTGTAATTCCTTTTTTAAGTCTTCAATCTCATTTTCTTTTTGTTGTAAATCTTCTTCAAATTTGGTTTCTTTTTGCTTTAAATCTTCACTAAATTTTGTTGCCTTTTGCTCTAAATCTTCTTTAAGGTCGGTTTTTTCCTTTTCTAAATTAGTTTTTATAGCGTCCTTTTCTTTTTCTAAAGTTTCTGTTTTTAATGAAACCTCTTTTAGCTTAGTTTCCAAGTCTGGAATCTTACTTTCTAATTCTGCTAATTTTGTTTCGATTTCTGATTTTGAGCTTTTTAACTTGGTAATTTCTGCGTCACCAAATAATTTCTCCTCTTTTGCTCTTTCGAAATTTTTCTTCGTTTCAGTATAACTTCGAGTCTTTTCCTCTGCAATTTTCTTTGTTTCTTTTAATTTTTCTTGAGTAGTTTTTAAATCGGTTGCTGTTTGTTCTAAATCTTTTGTTTTTTGAGCTAATTGTTTTTCTATACTATTGATTTTGGATCTAAGATCCAGTAAAAATTTCCCCTCAACAGGTAATTTTTTATCCGGTTTTGATTCAGCTTTTTCCCAGTCAATCATTTTTCATCATTTCTCCTTTGAGTGATTGAAATTTTTTAATTTTATATTACTATTATATATTTATTCTCTTAAAACCTATTTTATAAATTTTACATCAAAATGTTATACACTTCTGAGTAAGTATATGAAACTTTTTAATGCTTATTCCTCTATTTCTGTGAGAAAAGATTCAAGATCCTTGTCCGATAAAAATCCCTTAATTCCTATTGAATCTTTAATTTTAGTTATTATCCTTAATACATTTTCAGCCATTATTATTTGCGCTTCAATAGATTCAACCCTTTTCATTTGATAAGACGTTTTTCCTTTCTCTACTTCTAAGTTCTTTTTAAGAAACTCAATTTCTCTATCACGTTGATCTATTGTAGTTTTAATAGATTGTATTTTCTTTTCTTTTTCTAGTATCTCTTTTGCTTTACCTAACATCTCTTCTTCTTTATGTTGATTGTACTTCTCTTTTATCAAAATCTTTTTCTCGATTTCTTCAAATTTTGTTATTATATTATTTAATTGAGCTTCTAATGTTGAAATTTTTTCTGTAGATTCATCTAATTTTTTATCTAAATCTGATTTTGCTGCTTTCAATTTTATAACTTCTATATCTGCATGCAACTTCTCTTCTTTAATTGTATCAAGTGATTTTCTTGCTGAAGACCTTTTTTCAGTGAGTCTAATTAAACTTTGTTCACGGTCGGTCAATTTGTTTTTAGTTATTTTTAATTCTTTCAGCAATTTTTCGAATTCGCTTGATTCTAGATTTTGTTCTAATTCTTTAATTTTTGAATTGAGGATTAGTAAAGCTTTACCTTCAATAGATTGTTTCTTATTTGGCTTTTGTTCAGCTAGAATCCAGTCAATACTTATAAAATTTCACCTATAGATACGTTATCTCTTTAATCTTCTTAAAAACACAATCAATTTTATATATAAATTTATTACTTCAAATTAGAAAAGTATTGAATCATTAAAAAAAAATAAGGTTTCATATTCTTTCTCATGGTTAAAATCAAAATTGGAACTGCTGGATGGGATTACAAAGATTGGGTTGGCCCGTTTTATCCAAAACAACTTGAAAGAACTCAACATCTTCCCTATTTTTCGAGGATTTTTGACATTGTTGAAATTAATTCCACTTTTTACAACTTACCCACCAAATCAATGGTATTAAATTGGAAAAAACGTGTTCCAGATAATTTTCGCTTTATCATAAAAGTCTGGCAAAAAATAACCCACAATCTTGATGATCATGATTCCGGATTTCTTATTGACCAATTTTTTTCAACAATGGCATTTTTATCTGAAAAAACAGAATATTTTCTCTTACAGTTTCCACCTTGGTTTAAATATACAGAAATCCATCTTCGGAAATTAGTTTCATTGCTTACAAGAATTCCCTCTGAATTTAAATACATTATAGAATTAAGAGACAATTCCTGGTTTAATCCAATCATTCTTTCTAACTTTATTGATGGTAAGAAAATTATATTAGGGACT
>Ga0209976_10001351_pt1 | contig 14557 bp, 16 predicted proteins | sample SumtaG_FD_182806 | JGI IMG/M metagenome (GOLD analysis project Ga0209976, IMG submission 182806) | Deep subsurface microbial communities from Indian Ocean to uncover new lineages of life (NeLLi) - Sumatra_00157 metaG (SPAdes) (version 2) | ecosystem: Environmental > Aquatic > Marine > Oceanic >...
GAAAACATTAAAGAGTTTATCTAAGGTTAAAAGAAATTAGAAGAAATAAAAAAAGAAGTTAACAGCTTCTTTTTTTTAGATAAAAACTATCTAATGTTTTTTACTTTTTTATTCTCTTGATATTTGCTCCTAATTTTCTAAGTTTTTCATCAAAATTTTCATAACCTCTATCAATTTGATAAACGTTACTAATTTGACTAGATCCTTCCGCTATTAACGAGGCTATAATTAAGGCTCCCCCTGTTCTTATATCTGAAGCAGTGATTTTATTTCCAATGAGTTTTGTTTTTCCAAAAATCAAAGCTCTATGGGGGTCTGTTATTTCTATGTCTGCTCCCATTTTTCTTAATTCTCTAAGATGTAAAAACCTATCTTCATAAAGAGGGTCATGGACTAAAGATCTACCCATGATTTGGGTTAATAAAACAGATGTTTGAGGTTGTAGGTCTGTAGGAAATCCAGGATAAGGAAGGATTTGAATTTTAGTTGCTTTTAAGCTTTCTGATTTTTTAATTTCTATTGAGTTTTCGTGGGTAATAAAATTTACTCCGATGTCTTTCATTCTTTCTAAGAAAAACGTTAAATGATCAGGATTAACGTTTTCTATTATTCCCTCTCCTTGAGTTACGGCAAATGCAATAAAAAATGTTCCTGCTTCTGTAGGATCATAACAAATAGAAAAATCTACACCGGATAATTTGCGTTTACCCTTAATAGTGATTGTGTGAGTTCCTTCTCCTTTTATTTCTACTCCTGTTTTCCTTAAAAAATTAGCTAAATCTGTTATTTGGGGTTCACATGCTGCGATTTCTATTTTGGTTGTTGCTTGAATTCTGGAAGCTAACATCATGACATTTTCTGTTGCTGTTACAGAAAATTCTTTTAATGCTATCTTTCTATTTTTTTCTTCTTTAGGGGCTTTAAAACAGTAAACATTACTTGATTCTGTAATTTGTACTCCTAATTTTTTGAAAGCGTCTAAATGGGAGATAATTGGCCTTAGCCCAATCTTATCTCCTCCAGGATGAGGAACTTTAAATTCTTTAAATTTAGACAATAGAGGTCCTATAAGAAGAACAGAAACTCTCATTTTCTCAAAAATTTCAAAAGGAATATTGAGAGGATTAATACTAGAAGTATCTATTTTAATTTTCTTTTTTCCTATCCATTCAACCTTAGCTCCCATTTTTTCTAATATCTTGATTAAATTTAAAACATCTGTTACTAATGGTAAATTACCTATAGTACAAGGAGTATCACAAAGAATAGTGGCAGCTAAAACCGCCCCAGCTGAATTCTTATAGCCCGACATTTGAACTGTACCAGAAAGAGGACCGCTTTTCTTTATTATAAATTTTTCTTCCATAAATTCTTAGAGCAAAGCTCTATTTTAGTTTTCATTAGCAGTATTTTATGATATTTTAAAAGAACAACTTTGTCAAAATATGATAAAAAAAGTAGTCATTGCAGCTGCGGGTAGAGGTTCTCGTATGCTCAATCTCTCTAAAAACAAACCAAAGCACTTAATTGAAGTATGTGGTCATCCTTTTTTATTTTATCTACTCAACAATCTTTTGGATGCTGGTTATGAAGATTTAATCTTAGTCGCTGGTTATAAGAACGAAAAGATTAAAGAGTTTCTTAAAACCTTTAAACATAAAGATAGGGTAACTCTTGTAAATCAATTTAATGTTTTAGGGGAGGATGAATATGGAACAGCCTGTGTTTTAAAGTGCCTTAAGGGCGTCATTGGCACCGATAACTTTTTGACTGTTTATGGTGACAATTTATATTCTGTAGAAGACCTTAAAAGTTTTAGTAATATTAATCATAATTATAGTTATGTCGCAGGGTTTTATCATGATTATCCAGAAAAGTACGGGGTCTTAAAAGAAGAGAATGGTTTTTTGGAAAAAATCATTGAAAAGCCCAAACAAAATGTTGGTAATTTGATTAATGTCGGATTGTATAGTTTTACTCCTGAAATTCTTGAAAAGGTTGAAGAAATTCAAAAATCAGAAAGAGGGGAGTATGAGCTACCAGACGCTATTAATCTTTTAGCTAAAGAAAAAAAGGTTAAAGTAAGAAAAATTCGGAATTATTGGTTAGATTTCGGAAATCCTTCTGATATTGTATCAATGTCTAATTTTTTAAAAAACAAAAACTTGGAAACACAAGAAAAATAATTTGTGTTTTTTATTATTTATGAAACAAGAATTAAAAAAGATTGTTTGTTTAGGAGGAGGGAATGCTATGCCCAAGGCTGTTTTGTCTGGCCTGAAGAAACATCCAGTTAAAATTTCTGCTATTTGCGCTATGTTAGACTCTGGAGGATCTTCAGGAAGATTGAGAAAAGATTATAATATTATTTCTCCAGGAGACATCAGAAGAGCCTTCATTGCTTTAGCTAACACTTCTCCGGTGGTAGAAAACCTTTTTAATTACAGATTTCAGACAGGAGAATTAAAGGGTCATAATTTTGCTAATTTGTTTATCACAGCATTAGAATTATCTTCAAATAATTATGAAGAAGTATGTGATGAAATGTATAAAATGCTTAATATTTCTCATCAGGTTCTACCGATAACTCTTGATAATTCTCAGCTTTTTGCAGTTTTAGAAAATGAGGAAGTAATTATCGGCGAAACAAATATTGATATTCCAAAACATGATAGTTCTTTAAAGATTAAAAAAGTGTTTTTGAAACCAGAAGCTAAAATTTACCCCAAGGCTTCTAAGGCAATTCAAAATGCAGACTTAATTGTTATTGGTCCAGGGGACCTTTATTCTTCTTTGGCTCAAATCTTGTTAGTTAAAGGAGCTGCTCAAGCTATTGCAAAAAGTAGAGCCAAGAAAGTTTATATTTGTAATTTGATGACTAAGAAAGGAGAAACCAATAATTTTAATGTTATTGATTTTTCTAATGAAATAGAATTTTATTTGGGATGCGAACTAGATTATGTTCTCTATAATACAGGAGAGCTAGACCAAAAAACATTAAACGAAGTAAAAGAAAAACATCCAGAATTAATTGAAATGGTTGATTTTGATAAGAGTTTGGATAAAGATAAATTTATTGGCAAGAATTTTTTAAATTCCTCGAATATTTCTCATAATTCAGAAAAATTATCAAAAGCAATTTTTTCTTTAATATAAATAATTTCTATAATAAAGGAAATTTTATTTATAAAAAAACCGAGGCCAATAAAAGATTTTTAATAAATTATTTTTCTTTTATTTTTTTCCTCGATAATTAACCTTTTCTTTTGTATTCTTGCATTACACCAAGAGCAAAGATATTCTCCGTTGTCCTGTCTATCTTTTTCCTCTATACCTGTTAGGCAGTAAGGACAAAAATATATTGTAAGTTGTCTTTTTGCTTCCATCTGATCCCATTTTCTCATAAATGTTTCAGCTTCGAGAGTTTCTTTCGTTATTCCTGCATTCTTTAATAATTGATTAACGAACCTACTATTAAACAGGTAGTCGTAATCATCTGCTCTTTGAAGTCTTTCGCTTCTAATGCTCTTTGCTTTTATATCAATTTCTGCGCTTGTTGGATGTAATTGCTCACTTTTTTTCTTAATATCTTTACTTTTAACGATGGGCTGGTCGACATTTTTATCTGCCTGATGATCGGGAAGTGATAATAATGTATTATCAGCTTTCTTTGCCTTTTTTTCTCTTCTCTGTTCTTTTTTCTTTTTCGGCTGTCTGTACTTTGCCTCTTTAATAAACATAAATATTCCTTCTATTATCGTTATTATTATGGAAATTAACCAAACAAATTCCTCCGCATTAGTTTCTGAGGGAATAGGAGGACGAATAAGAAGAATCATCATTAATACAATTATTATAGTTATCCAGACGCAAAATATGAACAAAGCTGAAATAAATATTCCGACTCGAATGATTGACCCAGCTAACATTAAAGCAAGGCATACGTAAATAATAAAGATTGGTAGTTTTAGAATAGGTATCAATATCATGGTGAATGCCCCTAAGAAAAAAAGAATGACTCCTACATATGTTCTGGATTCTATCATTTTTTTACAGTCTCTTTTTAAAAGTTCTATATTAACAATCCATCATTTTTGCTTTTTGTCAAGTAAGCATAGTAAAAGGTACAGTTTTTTATGTGAAGCAAAAATAATTGAAGCTAAAATTTACTATAAAGCTTTCAGCACTATCCGGAAGATCAATTTGACTATTATTAACCCAGAATTTGTTCTTTTTTAACCTAAAATTATTGATTAAAGGAATTTCTCAAGTTATTATAAAAATAGAATTCTGAAAAATTATCAAAAATAATTCTTTCTTTAGTATGGTTGAAAGTCTTTGGCCAATTAAAAACGTTTTTTCTTTCCGTATCATGGGAACTCCCTTGTCTTTTTATGAAGAAAAAGATGGTTTTGATTTAAAATATCCTTGGGATTTGTTAAGAGTAAAAAAAGAATTGTTTGATAAATACCTTGAAGCAAAGATGAGTAGCTCTGCTAAGGTTTGTGCGAACGTTGTTATCAAAGGAAAAGTTTATATTGGAGAAAATGTGGAAATTAAAGAAAACGTAGTTATTAATGGTCCATCTTATATCGGGGATAATTCAATTATAGGAACTAATTCTCTTATAAGAGGATATTCTGATATAGAAAGCAATGCTTTAGTTGGTTCTAATTGTGAAATTAAAAATTCTATTCTTCAAGAAGATGTTCATCTTCATTTGAGTTATATAGGAGATTCTATCATAGGAAAGGGTGTTAGGATTGGAGCGGGAACTATTACTGCAAACACAAGAATAGACAGAAAAAAAATTAATTCTTCTATTTCAGATCAGAGAATTAATACTGGACTAAAAAAGTTAGGCTCTATTATTGGCGATAATGTGAAAATTGGTATTCATTGTTCCTTAATGCCGGGAGTTTTAATTGGCGCTAACTCTTTAATTGGTCCTCATTCTTTAATTATGAAAAACGTAGAAGAGGATTTTGTTTTTTATATTAAAAATTAGAAAGAAGGTTTAGTTTATAAAAAAAAGAGAAGAAAAGATTTTTCTATTTCTTCTCCACAAAGCGTAGAGTTTTTCATAAAAGCTCTTTCAAGCTTCTATTGGGGTCTTCTAATATTTTTTGAAGATCCCATATTGTTCCTCCTTTTGGAGAAGAATAATATTTTAAAACATCTTTTTTAGGAAGATAATCTTCCGCGAAAAGAGGTCCTACTTTAAACTTTTTCCCCAATTCTTTTTCATATAGAGGAAGAATCTTTTTTAGGTGATAAATCAAAGATGAAACTTTGATTTCCACTATTTCAGAGAATGTTGTTCTTGATAGCATTATAGTTGCTATTTGAGCGTTCTCCTCTGAGGTTGCTGAAACTTCCTCGACCATGATTTGATTCTTTTTTATTCCATGGTCCATCAAAAACTTTCGACCGCAATTAGCCTCAGACTCTTTTTCTCTTGCCTTTGAAAAGGCAGAAAAAGAAAAATCTGCTTTCGTTATTTTTTCTTCATCGTAACGAACAGGACAATTGTAGCCCCCTTGAAGTAAAATCCAAAAATCAGGATTTTTCTCCAAGAACCTAGCCACTGCACGAAGTTTTAATTCCGTATGGATGGCTGGATACCATTCATTTCCTATCTTCTTTATTCGAGAAAGAGGAAGAATTATCAATTTTTTCGTTTTCTATCATCTCTTGAATGTTTTATAGAGACTCTAAAGCTTTATTTTTAAATTGTCAAATAAAAAAACTATTTAAAATAGTTGTTTTTGTTGTGCCGAAGGTGGGATTTGAACCCACAAGGGCATAAAGCCCATAGCATTTTGAGTGCTACGTGTATACCGTTCCACCACTTCGGCAGCTTCTTTAAGCTATCAATTTTTATCCTTTTTGTCTATAAATTCCTTATAATCACACTTTTTATTAGAGCAATTAATATAACCTCTTTTTTTCTCTAAAAGAGACTCACATTTAGGGCATATTTTGCCTGTTGGTTCGTTCCAAGTAGCAGCGTTACATTTTGGCCAACTTGAACAACCATAAAATATTTTTCCTTTTCTAGTTCTTTTCTTTGTTATAGTTCCTTTTCCACATTTAGGGCAAGCTATTTTAAGCCCATCTTCTTTTAATGGCTTAGTATATTTACACTTTGGCCAGTTAGAGCAAGCGTAAAATTCACCATATCTTCCAAGTTTAATAATAATAGGAGATTCGCATTTGGGGCATTTTTTATCTGTCTCTTTGTGCCTTTCTTTTTTATGAGGAACTTCTTTTTGTTTTGCTTCAAGATTTTTTTCAAAGGGGACATAAAAGTCTTTTATTACAGATTTCCATTCTTTTTTGCCTTCAGCTATTTTGTCTAAGTTTTTCTCCATTATTGCTGTAAAGTTTGTATCGACAATTTTTTCAAAATGTTTTGAAAGTAGATCATTAACAGTAGAACCAACTTCTGTGATTTTAAATCTTTTCTTTTCATCTTTTTCAACATAATTTCTTGTTTGAATTGTTGAAATAATCGTTGCGTAGGTAGATGGTCTTCCTATACCATTCTTTTCAAGAGCTTTAATTAATGTTGCTTCGGTATATCTTGCTGGTGGTTTGGTAAAATGTTGAGAGGGTAGGATTTCTATCAATTCTAGTTCTTCTTTTTCTTTCAAGTTGGGGAGTATGTCTTGCTGAAATTTCATAGGATAAACTTTTAAGAATCCATCAAATTTTAGAGTTTGGCCAGTTGCAGACAAAATATATTCTTTTTCAGAGGTGGCTTTAATATTTATGCTAACTGTATTAAAAATAGCAGAAGCCATTTGGCAGGCTATAAACCTTTGCCAAATTAATTGATAAAGACGAAATTCATTTCTTTTTAGATCTAACGATTCAGGTTTTTTCCAAACATCTGTTGGCCTTATTGCTTCATGGGCTTCTTGAGCTCCCTTAGTTTTTATCTTATATACTCTAGTTCCTTGCCAATATCTTTCTCCGTATTCTTTTTGAATAAATGTTTGGGCAGTAGAAAGAGCTTCCGTAGAAACGTTAAAAGAATCTGAGCGATGATAAGTAATTAATCCTTTTTCATAAAGAGCTTGAGCTATTCCCATTGTCAGTTTTGATGGAAAGTGAAATTTTCTCCATGCTGCTTGTTGGAGAGTCGATGTTTTAAATGGTGGAAACGGATTATTTCTTTTTTCTTTTTCTTTAATTTCAACAATTTGATAATTAGCTTTTTCTAAATCTTGAACTATTTGAGAGGAGCCCTCTTCGTTTTTAATTCCTTTTTTACCAATCTTCTTTTCTTCGATTTGCGTTAAAGAAGCGCTTATTTCACCCTCTTCTCCTTTTAAAAGAGCATTAATACTCCAGTATTCTTCTGGGTTAAAAGCATCTATTTCTTTTTTTCTATCTGCAATTAATTTAACTGTAACAGATTGAACTCTGCCAGCAGATAAGTTTCTTAAAACTTTTTTCCATAAGAAAGGAGAAAGCTTGTAACCAACAAGTCTGTCTAGAACTCTTCTTGCTTGTTGAGCATCAACTAATTGCATATCCATTTCTCTAGGATGCTTTAAAGCTTCCTCTATGGCAGATTTTGTAATTTCGTGAAAAACAATTCTTTGAGGATTTTTTAGTTTTAAAATTTGGGCAAGATGCCAAGCAATAGCTTCTCCTTCTCTGTCTGGATCCATTGCTAAATAAATTTTATCAGCCTTTTTTTGTAGTTCTTTAATTTCTTTAATAACAGATCTTTTTTTCGGAGAGATTACATATTTAGGAGTGAAGTCTTTTTCTATATCAATTCCTAGCTCTTTTCTGGGTAAATCACGAATATGACCTACTGTTGCAGCAATAGTGTAGTCTTTGCCAAGAAATTTTTTAAGCGTTTTTGTTTTTGTTGGGCTCTCAACAATAATTAGATTCATTTTTTATTTCTTTTAAGATGTCTTGGGACGTTTTAACAATTTGTGTTTGTGAAAAATGAGAAGAATTAATAGTGAAAACTTTTTTATTTTGCCTTAAAGCTCTTCTGATAGTTGCAGATGTTCCTGATCTTTCTTTGGCTTCAATAGCTAAAACAGCTAATGAAATACCAGAGATGATTCTATTTCTTTCAAGGAATCTTTCTTTTACTCCTTTTGTATTAGGTGGATATTCAGAAATTAAACATCCTCCAGTTTTAATAATATTTTCAGACAATTCAAGGTTTTCTTTAGGATAAATTACTTCTTTATTAAGTCCGGTTCCTAAAACAGCAATTGTTCGTTTTTTCTCATTAACTGTAGCTGTATGAGCAGAAGTATCGATTCCTGAAGCTAGGCCAGAAACAATTATAAAATGCTTACTTAATTCTTTCGCAATTTTAAAAGCAATCTTTTTGCTCTCTATTGAGCATTTTCTTGCTCCAACAATAGCAAAACAATTTTCATTTGGCAAAATTGTACCCTTATAATAAAGATTAATAGGAGGGTCGGGTATTAGTTTTAGAAGAGGGGGATATTCTTTATCGTTAATATTAATTCTTTTGATTTGGTCAATCATTTTGATTAAACTTGTTCATTGCTCTTTCGATTCCTTCTTTTAATGCGAATTTTAAGATTTGAATCGTTCTATTGGTAATATTTTCAAGAGTTTTATCTTCTTTTTTGGTAAATTTCTTTAAAACAAACTTAGCCAAGTTTTCCGAGAAAACAATACGAGATAAAGGTTTAATGCCAATACGAAAGCGAACAAAATCTTTTGTTTTTATTTCTTTAATAATTGACTCTATTCCATTATGCCCAGCAGAACCTTTGTCTTTTGATATTCTAATAGTTCCAAAAGGAAGATCTATATCGTCATGCACAACCCAAAGATCTTCAGTTTTTTTAATCATTTTTTTAACTGAAATTCCTGAAGAGTTCATAAATGTTTCAGGTAGAGCTAAAACAAAACCACCACCTTTTGTAGTTAAGGCGTTGATTTTAGTATTTTTTTTAAAAGGAGATAAACCTTCTTGTTTTTGCCAATCATTAAGGATAATTCTACCTATGTTATGGCGTGTGGTTTTATATTTTTCTCCCGGATTGCCTAAGCCAATAATTTTTTTCATTTAGGTATTATATCACTTTTATTATTTTTGATAATAATGTAATTTGACAAAACATACTTTTTGTTATATTAAAAGAATAATTGTTCTTTAATAAATATAGGAGATGATAGAAATGTCTAAAAACAAAACAAATGATTTGAGTAGTTTTGGAGTTCAGGAAATTGAACTCAAGGCTAAAAATCGGATTTTACAAATTCAAGAAATTAAAAAGAAAGAAATCTCTTTTCTTAAAAAAAAGAATAAGCATTATTTTTTAAATTTTAAGAAAAGAAAAAACTTGAGACTTGAATTAAAACTTAAGTTAGAAAAAATCAAACTTGAAGCTGGAAGGCGAATTATAGAGATTAGGAAAATCGAAATAAAAGAAATTCGTAATGAAGAAACAGAAAAAATTAAAATTTATAATAAAACTTTTAATGATTATATCGGAGCTAAGAATAAAAATTTTGATATTTTTTGTGATATAGAAGCATTAAATCTAGAAATTAGTAAAATTTCTAGAATGATAGATGAAAATAAGAAAAATATAGCTAAAGATCCTCCTAGCCAGGATAGTCCAGGTTGGATGTCTGAAAATTGTCAAAACCTTTTAGATGTAAGGCTAGAATTGTACAATAGGCTTAAGGAAACAAGAATAAATAAACGTAAAACGCAAACCTTTTTTAATAAAAATAAAAAAGAGCTTAATGGATTTTTAAATATTTTTGATGAGTTTTTTATTGACATTGTTTCGGAAAATAATGAATTAGAAAAAAGAGATAATTTTCCCTCCGTCATTTATTGTCCTTATTGTGGGGTAGAAATAGATAGAACAAGGCTTAGTAATTTATTAGAGGCTTCTCAAAAATTTTTTTGTCCTTATTGTGGAATAGAAATAGGCGCAAATAATTAAATGGTTTATTGGAAATAAAAAAATAAAAATTTTTATTTCCTTTTTTTATTTTTAATATAATTATTTTTCTTGATTAAAGAGAAAAAACCTGTTAAAATATGAATTATAAGGCTAAATTATTATGAAAAAACAGTTTTTTAGTATTAAAAAAGAATCTTTTTGGGTTGAAATAATCAAAACTTTAATTTTAGCTGTTCTTATAGTTCTTCCCATAAGGTATTTTATTTTTCAACCATTTTTTGTTCAGGGATCATCAATGTATCCTAATTTTGAAGATGGAGACTATTTAATTGTTGATGAAACTACTTATAGGTTTAGAGACCCTCAAAGAGGCGAGGTTATAATTTTTAAATATCCTGAAGATACTTCCCAGCTTTTTATTAAGAGAATTATTGGTCTTCCGGGAGAATCTATAGAAATTGAAGATGGTGAAATTATTATTACTAATGATTCAGGAAGGCAGATTCTGGAAGAAGATTATATTTCTTCAGATAATAAGACTTTAGGGAATATTAAAGTAAGTCTTACAGAAGATGAATATTTTGTTTTAGGCGACAATAGAATGTTTTCTTCCGATTCACGGCGTTGGGGAACATTACCAAAAGAGAACATTATAGGTAGAGCTTATTTTAGAGCTTGGCCTTTTAATTCTTTAGATATTTTTAACTCTCCAGTTTATTAATTATGTCAAAACTTAAATTTCAAAGCCCAAAAGGGATGCGTGATATTTTTGGTGAAAATCAAGAATATTTTAATAGGATTTATGAAGTAGTCAAAAAAGTAGCTACTTTTTATGGTTTTAAAAGAATAGAAACGCCTATATTAGAAGAGACAGAACTTTTTTCTAAAGGAATAGGATTATCTACAGATGTTGTAAAAAAACAGATGTTTTCTTTAAAAACAAGGGGAGGAGATGATTTGACATTGAGGCCAGAAGGAACAGCTCCTATTGTTAGAGCTTATATTGAAAACGGAATGAAGAGTCTCCCAAGCCCTTCAAAGTTTTGGTATTTTGGACCAATGTTTAGATACGAGAACCCTCAAGCGGGAAGATTCCGTCAGTTTTGGCAATTTGGACTTGAGACTATGAGGGAAGCCAGTGTTGTTAGAGATGCTGAAATTATCACTATCTTTTATGAAATTTTAAACAGATTAAAAATTAAGGATTTAGTTGTTGAGGTAAGTAGTATCGGTGATAAATGCTGCAGACCAGATTATATCCAAATTTTAAAGAAATATCTAAAGTCTAAAAAAAATTATTTGTGCTCTGATTGTTTAAAAAGGCTAAAAACTAATCCTTTAAGGGTTTTAGATTGTAAAAAGAAGAAATGTAAAATTATTGTTTCTCAAGCTCCTAAAGTTATAGATCATTTATGTAAAAATTGTCATAAAGATTTTAAAGATCTGCTTGAGTTTTTAGAAGAGTTAGAAATTCCTTACATGTTAAATCCTTATTTAGTAAGAGGGTTAGACTATTACACTAAAACTGTTTTTGAAATTTTTTCTGTGGGCAAGGATATTCAGAATAATTCAACCAAACTTGCTTTAGGAGGTGGGGGAAGATATGACCATTTAATTAATCTTTTAGGGGAAAAAAGGGAGGAAGGAACTCCAGCTGTTGGAGCAGCATTAGGAATTGATAGAGTTATGGATTTAATGAAAAAAAGGAGAATAAGTGTTGGTAAAAAACAAAAACCTCAGATTTTTATAGCTCAAGTAGGCGCTTTAGCTAAGAGAAAAAGCCTAAAATTAATGAGAGAATTTGCAACAGCAAGACTCTCTGTTCTAGAAGCTTTTGGTAAAGACTCTTTAAGGGTTCAATTAAAAATGGCAGATAAGTCAGGAGTAGAATATACTTTAGTTTTGGGCCAAAAAGAAGCTTTGGATGGTGTGATTCTTGTTAGAAATATGTCTACGGGCAAGCAAACTAAGGTGGCGTTAGATAAAATTGTTGAAGAAATGAAAAAAAATACTTAAATGAATGATTGTATTTTTTGTAAAATAGTTAAAAAAGAAATTCCTGCTGATATTTTTTACGAAGATCAGAATTTAGTTGTTTTTAAGGACATTAAGCCCAAAGCCCCAATTCATTATTTAGTTGTTCCTAAGCAGCACATAGAATCAGTTAATCACTTGGAAGAAGAAAATAAAGACTTAATAGGACTAATGTTCTTGACTGCTAAAAAAATAGCAGATAAGCTTGGATTAAAAGATAAAGGTTATAAATTAATATTCAATGTTGGTAGAGGGGGAGGGCAAATAATAGACCATCTTCATTTGCATATTCTTGGAGGATGGTAAAATTTTTCTAATAAATTAATAAAATTATGGCTTTAGAAGTAATAAGAAAAGAAAAACAAAGCTCAAGAAGTCTAGTTCGTGATTTTAGTAAAAGAGTAAGAAAAAGCGGTATTTTGGTTAGAGCTAAAAAGAAAAAACACGTGATAAGGAAAAAATCAAAACAGCTGAAGAAAAGAAAAGCGTTGAGAAAGCTAGAAAAGATAGAGATTTATAACAAGATGAAAAAATTAGGAATTCAAAAATAATGTTGAAAGATTTAATTCAGCAAGACTTCAAAGAGGCTTTTAAGAACCAAGAGAAAGTTAATCTTTCTGTTTTGAGAATGCTTAGAGCGGATATTGTTAAAAGACAACAAGAAAAAAGATATCAATTAAAAAAAGAACATCAAGAATTAGAGGGAGAAGAATTAGAAAAGCAAAGCGTTCTTACTGATGAAGAAATCTTAGGTGTTATTATTTCTAAAATAAAAAAATCAAAAGAATCTATCGCTGGTTTTGAGCAAGGAGGAAGAACAGAGTTGATAAAAAAAGAGAAAGAAGAGATTGAAGTTTTGCAAAAATATTTACCAGAACAACTTTCTGAAGAAGAAATAAAAAATATAGTTGAAAAAGTGATTGTAAAGGTTGGAGCTGAGGGGATGAAAGATATAGGAAGAGTGATGACAGAGTTAATGCCAAGAGTAAAGGGTAAGGCAGAAGGAGAATTGGTTATTAAAGTTGTTAGAGATATTCTCTCTTAATTATGGTTGAGGTTAATAATTTAAGTTCTGAACCGATTAATAAATTGCTTTTTAAAAAAATTGTTCAGTTTATTTTAAAAAAAGAAAACAAGAAAGGTAAAATTTCTATTGCTTTGGTTGAATCAGAGGAAATAAGGAGACTAAACAAGGATTATAGGAAGAAAGATTCTATTACTGACGTCTTATCTTTTGCCGATAAAGATGATATTATTGAGGTTAAAGATAAAAGAAAGCGTTTTATAGGTGAAATTGTTCTTTGTCCTGAAAAAATTAGAGAAAATTCTCAAGAGTTTAAGGTTGATTTTACGAAAGAACTTTATTGGGCTCTAATTCATGGAACTTTGCACCTTTTAGGCTATAGGCACAAGAATTTAGAAAGCACTCAAAGGATGAAGGAGAAAGAAAAATATTATTTAAGTTTTTTTAATAAACAACTCTAATGTCAAAAGAAAGTTTCGTCGTTGGTTTAGATATTGGAACTTCAAAAATCAAGGCTTTAATTCTTAAAAAAGATTCTAAGGACGAATTAGAGCTTGTTAAAACGTTTGAAGAAAATTCATTAGGAGTAAGAAAGGGGACGGTGGAAGAGCCTGAGAAAACTTCTAATATTATTAAAAATCTTTTCTTAAAAATTACTCAAGAGCTAGACGAGGAATTTGATTCGGTTTTCGTGAATTTAAGTGGCAGTCATCTTTTTGCAAAATCATCTCATGGTTTAGTTTCTGTTTCAAGGGCTGATCATAAAATATCTAAAGAGGACATAGAAAGAGTTTTAGATGCGGCTCAAATTATTAATTTGCCTTCGAATAACCAAATTTTTGATGTTCGTCCTAAAAGTTTTTCTGTCGACGAAAGAAAAGATATTAAAGATCCTTATGGATTGGATGGAGTAAGATTAGAAGTTGACGTCTTGGCATTAGGAGGTTTTTCTCTTTATATCCTTAATACAGAGAAAGCAGTTGAGAGCGCTGGGTTGGAAGTAATAGAAAGCGTGCCTTCTCCTATTGCAGCAGCAAGAGCTGTCTTAACTGAAGAGCAAAAACAATTAGGCTGTGCTGTTTTAGATGTTGGAGCTGGAATTAGCACTATGGCAGTTTTTAAAAATAGCCATTTAATTTATTTTTCCGTTTTACCCATAGGTTCAGATGATATTACTTCCGATATTGCTGTTGGGTTAAAAATAAGCCCTGAAATGGCAGAAAGGATTAAGCTTGAATACGGAGCTTGTTATCTAAGAGGAAAAGATGTGAAGAGAAAAATTAATATCGGGGAAGATGAACCTCTAGAGTTTCCTCAAAAACTATTGGTAAAAATTATTAGTTCCAGGGTCTCAGAGATTTTCGAAGAAACAAATAAAGAAATGAAAAAAGTGGTTCCATGTAAATCTTTGCCTTCGGGGATAGTTTTGACTGGGGGCGGAGCTAAATTAAACGGAATTTTGAAGTTGGCTAAAAAAGATTTTTCTTTGTATTCTTCTTTGGGAAGTTTCCAAGGTCCCTTAAAGGCAGAGGACAATTTGAGCTTGGCTACGGTTTACGGCTTA
>Ga0209976_10001352_pt1 | contig 14546 bp, 13 predicted proteins | sample SumtaG_FD_182806 | JGI IMG/M metagenome (GOLD analysis project Ga0209976, IMG submission 182806) | Deep subsurface microbial communities from Indian Ocean to uncover new lineages of life (NeLLi) - Sumatra_00157 metaG (SPAdes) (version 2) | ecosystem: Environmental > Aquatic > Marine > Oceanic >...
TTGGTTTTTAGAACAATGGATACCTTTTGATTATGCTAATCAAGCCACTAAGGAAACTTCTTCAGATCAACCTGATGTATCTTATGGAAGATTTGGAGATTGGAGAAAGTCTCCGAAGGAGTGGAAGATTTATCATCCTGATCATGATGATTATCAATTAGAAGGAAAATGTAGAAGGTGGATCGCTAGATGTCTTAATATTGAGGCCAGACATGGTCAAATAACTATTGATGATTTACGAGATGGATTTAAAAGAGCTGAATCTAGCAAACCAACTCTGATATCATTTACCAATCATGATTTTAGAGATATTAAGACTGAAATAATTAAAATTAGAAATATGATAAAAATCGTGTCTGAAGAATATCCTAATGTTAAATTTAAATATTGCAATGCTGTTGAAGGAATGAGGAAAGCCATCGGTATAATGAATCTAGAAAAACCAGATTTCAATATTAAAATTGAACATAAACACAATTCCACAATTTTGAAAATTAAATCAAAAAATGATATTTTTGGACCTCAACCTTTCTTTGCTATAAAGACTAAAACTAATCACTATTATTGGGAAAATCTCGATTTTCAGAATGAACATCAATGGAGTTATACTTTTGACTTTAACACATTTAATATTGATGCAATAGATAATGTTGGAATTGCGGCTAATACAAAAAATGGTGTGACTGAAGTAGTTGTAGTAGATGTAAGTACTAATAAAATAATAAAAAATATTTTAAACCAAAATCCAAGAATGGAGTAATAGTTTTGAATTCTGTCAAACAAATATTAATTACTGGTATTTTTAGATCTGGAACCACATTAATTGCTCAGATAATAAAAAATCATCCTAAAATTGAAATGGTCTATGATTCAGTTAATTTTATGCGTTTTAGTTTCGGGATGTACGATCCTCTTGAGAAATTTGAGAATGTAAAATCACTAATTAAAGAGATCCATGAGAGAATTGCCCAGAGATGGGATATGCATTTTGATTATGAAAAAGTACTGAATACATTAAAAAAACAAGAGATTTCATATAAAACAATTTACAACACTTTGATGAATAATTTATTACTCACTGGATCTAATGCCATAATATGGGGGGAAAAGACGACTTTGGTTTGGTCTAAAATCCCCCATTTCTTTGAAATGTTTCCAGATGGAGGTGTTATTCATATAATTCGAGATCCTAGAGCAATTATAACATCTTGGAGCAAAATGACTCATGCTCCAGGCTATGATTATCTAGACGCTATCTTTAATTGTTTAGATTCCATGGATAAGATGAAAAAGTACAAAGAAATATTTAAAGAGCGACGATATATTCCAATAAAATATGAGGATTTAGTCATGGAACCAGTTAGGATAGTTAGTAAAATATGTACTATATTTGGTATAGATTTTTATGAAGAAATGTTAAATTATAATCATTTTATTGACAAATCAGGTCAAAAATGGAAAGGAAACTCTATGTTTACTCAGGATATCAAAGGAATTTCCACCCAAACGATGGATTTATGGAAAGACCAATTATCAGACTGGGAAATCTGGTTGATAGAGTTTTTTAATGAAAAAATGATGGACTATTTTAATTATAAAAGAGTTAATGTAATTCCTACTGAAAATGTAATAAAACAAGTTATGAAAAATATTAAATCAAGCCCTCTCCTAATTGATGGCGTTTTGAATTATTTATTTAAAGGTAAAGGAATAGAAAGATTTCCAAGTGATCCTCTCGATCCGAAGACTTGGGACAACGGAGAAAAAGAATATTCAAAGGTAAAGTAAAGTCTAGGGTGGTTAAAACAATATAAAAGAGAAACTTTTAGCTATTATTTTGGCTCGTGGCGGTTCCAAAGGTATTCCTAAAAAAAATATAAAGGAATTAAATAGGAAACTCCACTAGATCATTTGAAAAAGATAAAGATAAAATTGTTAAAGACACTATTGTAGTTAGAGAGGATAAACTACTTTAATTTATTAAAAAACGCTGATATACTTATCGGAAATTCTAGTAGTGGATTATTTTTTTTCTCTATATTATTTTTAAAAGTGAAGTCTTGATATATTAAGACTACTTTTTTAACTTTTTATCCTAACGGAAAGACTATTCATATTATCCGTGATCCCCGAGATGTTTTAGCTTCTTATAGGGAATATACTGTAGAACCAAAATATCGGTATTTAGATGCTGTTTTTGCATGTTTACATTCTATGAATTGGATCTCAACAATAGGAGTAGCATTACCAAAGGATCGATATTATATCCTCAAACATGAGGATCTCGTCTCTGAACCTGAAATTACTATGAAAAAGTTATGTAAATTTCTTGAAATTGAATTCGAGCCTTAAATGTTAAATGTTTCAAGATTTACTAATCGGAGTAACAAAAAAGAATGGGTATCTAATACAGCTTTCAATGATATTTCGCTTATCCAAGCTTTAAGCTCCTCGATTTTTGCTGCTATAGGTGAGAGTCCTACATCTTCATAGTCAAATTTTTTTTTTTTTTACTTCCTTTGTATAAATAGTTGTTAGTCTTCCTACCATTAGAGAGTCTAAAATTACACTGTGCCCTCCCATGGTAAGATGACATCTGATAATGTAGATAAACTAATTGCATGAGAATTATCTATTATCCATCGCTCTCTTTATTAAAGCATTGCATATATTCCTTTAAAGGTTTAATATCTTGCCTCGGATGAGGTTTAATGATGATTATTCCTCTTTAAACAAGATTATATAGATTGTTTTAAAAAATATTAAAAACCATCTAATACCTTTTAAATAAAGGAATAAAAGTACTTGTTTTTTCGTGAATATCATGTTCTTTTATGATAAAGTAAAACGACCCTTAAATTATTGCTTCGTTATTGCTGAAGCAGGAGTAAATCACAAGCTTAATTCAAACGACTTAAAGAAGTTAGGTGTCTCTTCAAGTCTAGAAGTTGCTTATAGGATGGTTGATATTGCCAAAAATGCTGGTGTTGACGCGATAAAATTTCAAAGCTTCTATGCTGAGAAGTTAATTTATGAAGGCGTTGAGAAACCAGAATATCAAAGATTAATTCTTGGAGATGAAAAAGAAATAAGTTATTTTAACTTGATTAAAAGTCTTGAAACAAGTGAGGAAGACCAAATTAAGATAGCAAATTATTGCAGGGAAAAAGAAATAATTTTTTTATCAACTCCATATGATGAGAAAAGCGCTGATTTTCTAGATGCAATAATTGATGTTAAGGCCTTCAAACTTGCATCTATCGAATTGAATAATCATTTATTTATAAAATATGTAGCAAATAAAAAAAAACCAATTATTTTATCTACTGGACTTAGTAATTTTGTAGATGTGAAAAATGTTGTAGAAATGGCCAGACAAGAGGGTTTCGCAGACAGATTAATATTACTTCAGTGTACTTCCAATTATCCAACTAAATCTCCTGAAATAAATCTTAATGTCATAAAAACGTATCGGGATGAGTTTCCGGATATAGAAATTGGTTTTTCTGATCACAGTCCTTCATTTATAGCGAGTATTGGTGCTGTTGCTCTTGGAGCAATTGTTATTGAAAAACATTTCACATTAGATAAATCATTTGAAGGGCCAGATCATTCTTCTTCCTTAAATCCTAAAGAATTGAATGAGTGGGTGAAGAGCACAAGAGAAATTTCTGTTTCATTAGGATCATATGAAAAGAAGCTGACCAATTCGGAAAAGAAGAATTTATCAATGAGAAAATATGTTGTCATTATACCACAAGAAAAAGACCAAATTATTGAAGAAAAAATGTTAACCACGATGAGGACAGGGAAGGGAATACTGCCTATTAATGAAAATCTAATGAAAATCATAGGTAAGAGGCTGAAAATAAAGATTGATAAACCTATTCCTTTAAGTTGGGATATGATCTATTAATAAATGTTAATGACCTTCTAAATTTATTAAATAACTTGAAATATTTTAGAAGATTTATTCATTAAATTATTAGATTTGATAATTATTTATTTTTGCGATAATTAAAATAAGATCATCAATATAGTTGAAATTCTGGTAATTAAATTTTTTTAAATCTTCACGAGCCATTAATTCATCTACAAAATGGTTAAATGAAATATTACTCTTAGAATTATATTCATTATTTAAGCATTTAAAATTATAATTAAGATATTCATTTCCAGATTTATTAACAAAACCGACTTTTTTACCAATTCCAAGAGCTTCTTCAATAACAGTTGAACCAACTGATAAAATTAGGTCAGATTTCATTAAAGATATGTATACGTTTTGTTTATTTCCATCAATATAGTGAATTTTTTCAGAATATAATCCTAACTTTTTTAATTGATTAATTTCTGCTTTGAATGAGTTTTTTTCTTCAAATGATTTTCTAGTTTGATAACCAATCGTATATTTTCCAGAATCTGCTAATTCATATATAAGACTCGTAGCCTTATAAGCGTAAGATAGTGGGAAAAATTTATTATTTATCCGTGAATGTAGATTAGATATCCAAAGTATATCAAATTCTTTTTCAATATTATTTAAATTATATTTTTTATAAGCATTATATAAACGAAGTGAACCATAGATAAATATATTCTTAAAAACACATCCAGTTAAATTCTTCATATTAAAACCGTTTTTATGCTCCCCCATAGATATGTAATAATCAGCATATATAAAGGAAGCTTCAGAACGAATTGATCTTTTTCCATTCTGAATTAACATGATGTCTGCGCCAGTGGCTTTTCCAAATATCATTGGAAATCCATTATCATATGCTGAAATTATTAAGTTTGGTTTATTTTTCTTCCTAATATAATTTCCACTTAGGAAAAGAAGAAAAAAATTAAATATGTATTTCCTTAAATCAATTTTATGGAATTTCAAAATGTTTCTTGAAATTTTTAAACTTTTGTAAAAATTCATTATTGAGAAGATTAAATCCTTCAGACTTATCTTCATAGGTTTCTGGGAATTAAAGATTTTATATTTGAAAGAAGATCTAATTTTAAATAGAAATTCAGCTCCATAAAAGCCCTTAATCATGCCTCCATTATGATGATCATCAATTATGATATCAGTTTTATCCCTATTTTGTTTTCGATATGGAGAAATTAATCTCTTTAAACAAGACAGTAAAAAGGCAGGATAAATAAAGTGATGAATTAATGATGTTTCCAATTTTGTATCAAAAAGAGACTCTGTAGATCCCATTAAGTATCTTTTTAGGTCTAAATATATAACCTCATCGCTTATTTCACTAAATTTTGAGAGTTTTTTAATTAAAGAATTGAAAAAGGGTTTTGACTCAATACTATTTACTTCTTTTAAGTTATGGTTATATATACTTGAATATGTTTTAACGAACTTATGTTTTTTAAGATATAATCTCATTTGTATCTTATTATCTCAAATTTTATTTAATTAATAGAGTATGATCTTTGAATAATAGCTAACTTTTTAACTCTTCCAAAACGCTTGAAACTATAATGAAAGGACACTGAAGTGTTCAAGTCTCATCTCAAGAATTTTACCATTAGTATTATGAACTGCGTTTAATAGAGTTTATTAATCTTTCTCGTGGTCGATTCATCAACCACTTTTACTGCCTTAACATTCCTTAATGCTGGATTTTTTTCATTTAGAACTTGGAAACGAAATATTTGTTACACACACGTTATTAATATATCCACGGCAATTTTGAGCTAAGAATGACAATGTTCAGAAACAAGCTCTATGCTTTGGTGAAACCAAGAAAACCTTGATTTTCTTAATATTTTTTTTCGAATCGATCCATCCTTAATCGGGTCATTAAAACCGAGTATTTTGCCTCTTGAAAACTAGGTTTTACCTCTTCTAATTCCTTACTAAAAGAATGGAATAATATTCTTCCCGTTCGATAAACACTTAAATTAAACATTTCGAGTCCTTTCTCGATAATATCACGTGCAACAATCCAAAAGAGGTTTGGAAGTTTACCATGAACACAAATTGTACCATACATTCGATTGTTATATTTAAGCTCGTTTTGTGGAGACAATCTAGAGCAATTTTGTATCCCCTGTTAAAAAATTTAATAGAAGCTACAATAATCATTTCTTGTTGAGAATTATTAATATAGGTATGTTCTTGGGTATCTTTATAGTAAACTTCTTAGCTATATAATTTTAATCAGTATAAAATGATTCATCAATTATAAAATTACAGTATCACTAATATAAAAATCAAGAATTAATTTTATATAAAGTCTTAGTTAAACTTTTTATCAGCAAGATAATTTAATCAATTAAATTAAAGCGGATTAAGATTTTGAATTATTTTAAATATTATTATCAAAATAAATCCATAACCTTTAATATTAGAAATAATTAGATTTTATCGGGAAAACCCCCTTATTATCATATAACTTTTCCAGAAATTATTTCATTTATTTTTTTAAATCACTAGGTGTTCAGTTTATCAGAAAAAACCTCCGTAAATCCAGTTGTAAGCGTTATAATAACCACATATAATAGAGCTATATATTTAAAGCGAGCAATTAAGAGTGTTATTTCTCAAACATTCAAAAATTTTGAATTACTTATTATTGATGATTGTTCCACTGATAATACTGAACAAATAGTTCATTCAATCACAGATGATAGAATAATTTATTATAAAAATGAAACTAATATGGGGGTTCATCAGGCAAGAAATAATGGTATCCAAATGGCTCGAGGATCCTTTATCGCTTTTTTAGATGATGATGATGAATGGTTACCAGAAAAGTTGAAAAAGCAGACGGAATTATTTAAAAAATTACCTAATGAATATGGTCTTGTATATTCGGGATATTTAGTATCACTCAATGGAAAAATTGTCGCAAAGCATATGCCTAAATTTAAAGGAGATTGTAGAGATTATCTCTTACGATTTAATATACTGGCAACTAATACAGCTCTCGTACGACGTTCATGTTTTGATAAAGTTGGCCATTTTGAATACATGCCAAGTATAGAAGACTGGGAGATGTGGATTAGAATATCTGAATATCATAAATTTGATTATGTACCAGAAGCATTAAGTATTTACTATGTTCATGAATCCCAAGTGTCTAGAAATGTAAAAAAACTAATTATTGGCAGAGAAATAATGTTAAACAAATATTTCTCCACATGGTCAAAACATCCAGAAATATTAACAAATCGATTAAATGACTTAGGTAGATTATACTGCTACACTCGATATTCTTTTCAAATGAGAAGATATTTTATTGAAGCATTAAGATTGACAATCTTTCAAAATAAAACCATCCTAAATTTGTTATTTGCCAAGTTTTTATCAAAATATTTCTCACATATTTTTGTACCCTATAATAGTTCAAATAATATTATAAAAGTTTTTTTAATCTATTTTCAGCGAAACTATTTCTGTACTCCATCACTAATAAATCGCTTAATTTTAAATATCTTAAACCTACGTTCATTTAATCAGAGATAGTCTGTTTCAAAAGACATAAAACCAGCTTATTATTATTAATTAAATATTTGTATAGATTCTGAAGAATGGGGGGAGGTAAAAAAAATACACTTTCGTTATTAGAATTAATTGAGATATTAAAACAGGAGACAGGGAAAGATATTAATTATGAATTTTTCGATTGGAGGACAAGTGATCAAAAAGTTTTCATATCTGATATTAGTAAAGCTAAAAAGATGCTTAATTGGGAGCCTAAAATAAATCCAAAAGAAGGTATAAGAAAATTAAGCGACTGGGTATCAAATTATATTGAATTATTCAAATAGATTCAAAAGTATAGTAATCTGAGATTAAAAATAAGAAAAACTATTAATTATTTAGGAGCTCATATTTTAATATAGAGCAATTTAAAAGTAATTATTTGAATTTTTATGAAGAATGTTCTAATAACTGGTGGAGGCGGTTTTATAGGTTCTCATGCTGCTGAACTTTATGCTAAGCGCCCTAATATTGACGTGTTTATGTAATAGATAACCTTTCAAGGGACCATTTGTTAGAAAGGGAATCAAGATTTAGCCGTTATAATTGGCAGTACCTCCAAAAATTTCCTAAGATTATGCATTTCGAAATTATTCTTTTTCAAGAGAACTTAATCAATTTAAACAATTACTCCAAAAAATTGAAAAACATCACAATAATCTTTATTAAAATATGTAATTATTATAGAATTAACACCTAAACCTAAAGAAAAAGTAATTAAAAAAGAAATGAATTACAAGTTTGGGAATTTATTTAATAGCCTATTACAATATTGAATATCTGGCAAACTCATCTCATCTTTATAAGAACCAACAACTGCCCGTCTTACTTTAAGTGAGTTTCTTCCATTTCCAAACTTTTTCCTACCCTCAATTTTTCCTTCAATTTCCATTTTACGCATTTTATAAGCAGAACTGAGACGATAAATTTTTTCAATTAATGATTTTTTCACATTTTTAATATTAAGAAAACTAACAATTCGATGCAATTCTTTTGGACCATCTTTCATTAGATCTTCATAACGAACTATTAATATTAATTAGTAAGACATATGGTATTGATACGACGTATTAAGATCTTTTAATGCTTATCGAAGCCTTTAAGCATTATCTAATCCTTATTTTTTTATTCGAACTAAACTTAATATAAATGAAAATGTTAATTTTTTAATTCTTGAAAAAAATAAATTCATTCTTGCTAATATGGATATTTTTAATTATATATTAAATTCTATGTATCTTATATTAAATCTAATCTGTTCTATACAAATTTTTTTCATTTTACTCTTATTCATATTAATATTTCATTTATTATTATATGTGTTTAGAGATAGTAAATATGTTAAAGCTGTAAAAATGTATAAAGATCCTGAATTCATTGAATTCAGTGATTTAAAAGAGCAACCTTTAGTTAATTTTATTGTTCCAGCTTGGAAAGAGGGAAAAGAATTTAAAGATTGCTTATTATCAATTACTAAATTAACTTATCCAAATATTAAAGTTATTGTTAACGCTGGAGGTAATGAAGAAACCATCAAAATAGCTAATTATTTCAAAAAAAACAAGAATTTTATTATCTTACAACAAGTCGGAGGGGGGAGTAGAGCTGCATTTGGAAAAATTAAAGCACTTAATGAATGTCTTGATTATGTTACTGAAGGACTTATATATTTTATTGATGCCGACTGCTATGTAACTGATGATATTTTAGTAAGAATAATTTTTCCAATCGTTAATAAAAACGAAAATGTCGTAATAAATACATATAGACCTTTAAAATCTCAAGAGAATCGTGATCTCATAAAATATATACAAATAAGTCGTATAGGGGCATTTCACGAAAAAGTTAAGCGATATACCTCGGTTATGGTCTCTGGTTCTAATACATGCATGACATATAAAGTAATTAAAGCAATTGGAAAATTTAATGAAAATAGACTTATATCCGAAGATTGTTCCAGAGGATATGATATAATTTCTAAAAATTTTAAGATTTTTTGCTTATTCGACTATCGGAGTAGAATGTATAGTGCTTACCCTGATTCCTTAAAAGAATATTTCAAACAAAGAAAAAGATACATTGAAAATTCCTTACTTTTATCACATAAAAAAAGAAATATAAAATACTTTGTAAAATTTTTTGTTATGATTCTTGTTTCAATATATCTCTTAATTACACCCTTTCTCTTAATATTACATTTCGGTTTATTTTTATTAGGAATTATTATTTTTATTCATATTTACTTAATAAAAATTAGGAAATATCTCTTCTTCAATAAAATTGTAGCTAACGAATTTCATATAAGAGTTCGCAGAATTTTTTTCATTAAAATAATATTCTATATTTATTTTGAGATACTAGTCAATGTTTTTACATTTTTTAATTTGTTATCTTTTGTAAAGAAACTAAAAAAATGAATTATGAATAACGTCGTCGATAAAATATATTACAATAAAATCCTAAGAGGATCCAAAACAGTCATTTTCCTTGATGGATACATGATTCTATAACCATAAAAAGTTCTAAAATTTAGTAAACTAAATTAGACTTTTTTAATTATTTTTCTTAATTCAGAATTAATATTTGCCATTTACTTATATTCCTTTATTTTACCTTTCCCTCAATGGATTTTCATGCCGTATTTGATCACTCTTTCTCTTTTTAATGGTTAATAAAACCTTATGGAAAAAAAAGCCAAATAGTTCTGTTTGGATTAATTTCTTTATTGACATCAATATTATCGGCAAGCGGAATCCTCCTGTATTCAGTCTTTTTACGAATATTTTACCTGTTACATCATCATATAATTTCACAAAATGTCGCAACACAATATTACGCACAATATTACGAGATATTATCGGTTCTAATCTATGATTAAGGAACCAAATTATTTTTATACATTGACTATACAAATTCAACAGGTCAGAAGATATCCATGGACATGATTTAGTCTCATTAAGATTTATTGCCCCCCATTGCGTAAAAGATTCTGGCGCAACAAATCCCAGCTTAGCATATCTTTCAGATAGTAAAACCCCAGGATACGGCGTGAACACAAATAATAAATAATAATCAGAAGAAAAGTATTTCTTACTAAATTCTCCTATCAATTTCATTGTTGCTTTTAATTCTTTTCGATGTTCTTTCAAGAGTTCATCATGACTTAAATCGTAAGGAAAACCAAAAATAAATGAAAATCCAATACTAATTTTGTGTGCATGTAATTTTTTGACGGCCATCATATTATCTTCATTATTTGCTGCTTTATTAATACATTGCAACGCAGGTTCATACCCTGACTCCACACCCAATAAAACATTTGTTACACCCGCTTTTTTCATCAATGCTAAAGTCTCGTGAGAATACCTGCGAAATATAAATGCATCACCATTACATTTAATCCATTTAAAATTAAGTTTTGCTTCAATTACACCTTCACAAATCTTCCTTATCCTCTTTTCATTTACAAACAGATTTGAATCATAAAATCTAACAAAATCATAATTATATTTTTGCTTAAGACGAATTAGATCATCCAATACCCTTTCTGCTGACAATGCATTCCATTTTCGCTTATAAATCACATAATCTGCGCAAAATCCACACATATGCGGACATCCGCGACTCGTTATATAATGAAGCATCCTTGTACCGGTTTCTTCAAAGTGTTTTACTACATCAAATAGGTGATATGGAATAGGGGGCAAATCATCTAATTTTGGTATTGAACGTTCTGGTGTGTGAATTATTTCATTATTCCGCTGAAATGCAATTCCTTCAATATTCTCATATGATTGTCCTGCTATCAGTTTCTCAACTAATTTAGAAAATGTTATCTCCCCATACCCTTTGACAACAATGTCAACTAACCTACTTTTCAGGGTTTGATCTGGTAATGCAGTAACGTGATATCCTCCCCATATAATCGGGAGTGTTGGCTTTAACTTTTTAATTTTTTTAGCTAAAGCAAGTCCATATGTTATCTGAACACCTGTCATGCAAGAAATACCCAAACACAGGGCATTGTCAATAAAAGGCCTAAACTTGTCTAAAACCTTCTCTGGAAAATTTTGAGAAATCACAATAGAGACTCTTTCCTCATCTAACAAAGAACAAATACTCAACAAGTTTAATGGCATCGGTTTATTTTCTACACTTGTTCCTGTCGGTGGATTATATAATAAAATGTATGGTTTCATTGAAACAATCTTCCATTCTTATCAATATTAATTGAGAATTTTTTTTGCATATTAACGACAATAGATTATATTTAAAAATACGATAAATATAATATAAAATGTTATTAAGACAATTTTTACTAAATATCTTATAAGAACATATTATAAATTATTATAACTAAAATCGATATTTAAAATGATGATTATATTCTTAAGTATTTCATAGAATTAAAAGAGAAAACAAAAAATCAATGAAAAACATATTAATTAAAAAATTATTCAGAAGTGTTGAAATAATTCATGAAGAAGGTATTCTAGCTCTTATGAAAAGACCTTTCATCAAAATAAAAACAATCTTTTATGTATTATACTTAAGAGAAAAAATTAAGGATTTGAATAAAAATTATAAATTGGCAAGTTTGCTTGATTTTGCTTATAATATGAATGAAGGCCTAATTCGACCCAATCAAATTAAATCAGAATTACTTAAGCTTTTACAGATTATTAAAAAGAAAAAACCAAAATTTATACTTGAAATTGGTACGGCAACTGGTGGAACCCTATTTTTATTGACTAGAATGGCTGCTAATGACGCTACAATAATTAGTATTGATTTACCTGAAGGAAATTTTGGAGGTGGTTTTCCGAAATGGAAACTTCCTTTATATAAATCATTTACATTTTCAAATCAAAAAATATTTTTTATTAGATCAAATTCTCATAATAAAAATGTATTAATAAAAGTTAAAAAAATTTTAAAAGGAAATAAATTAGATTTTGTGTTTATTGACGGTGATCATCAGTATGAGGGTGTGAAGAAAGATTTTGAAATGTACGGTCCATTAGTTAAAAAAAGTGGTTATATTGGTTTTCATGATATAGTTTTCATAGAACATCCTGAAGATAATTTTGGAGTACATGATTTTTGGAATGAAATAAAAGAGAATTATATATATGAAGAGATTGTCGAAGATTGGAATCAAAACTCAAGTGGAATAGGAATTTTAAAAATAAAATGAATTACTTGAGTAAATTTTAACTTTTAATTTTTTTATTTTTTTTGTTTATTCTTATATTAATTAAATCCTTTATAATGCTTCTATACCTACTAGATTTATGTCGTGTGAATTGAGACCCCCTTTAAAAGAAAATTTATCGGAGAAATTTTGATTCAAAATTGTACTTTCTAGGATATCATTAATCTAAAAGAGTAAGTAGAAGAGAAGAAAAGTGGGTAATCCTTTTTTGATTTGAATCCTAACCAAAAAGAATAAATAGACGATTACCTAATGTATTATTATAGATCTTAAAAATGACTCATCATGATAATAATTCTATATAGAATAAAGCCCAGTATTTATCAAACACAACTGACAGATTATATTGGAAGGAAATCTGTCGAAAAGTACGACATGAATGTTCCTAAAGATTACAGAATTGCCCGAAAAAAGTTTTGCTGGATTCCCATTCATCCAACTTGGGGGAGGCGGGCTAAATCAACTAAGAATCTCTTGCCCAAATCTCAAAAAAGGATACAGGATTTCATTAATTGGACACCTAAACTGCAAGACAAGTACGTATATCGGTTCCCACGGGTTAGAATCCCTCGTTTTGAAGAATTTGGGTTAGGTACGATCTCTAAAATGGAATGGGATATGCATCGATACCTCAAGAAATTTAACGGATTCTTTGAAAACTTATTTGAATTTAATGATTTCAGCTTTTTCCAAGATTTACAAGAAAGTCTCGAGAATCAGGGTGTGTCTTTTAAGAATATGTTTGTAGAAGATGTGCTCGCATATGAAATGTTGCGAATTAACTTGGGCTTCAAAAATTACTCTGGAATTGAAAGAATGGGGAGATTTCTTTCTTATCCGCCCTTATTCAGCATCACACACAACCCTAACTTCTTTCCAAAGGCAAAAGATATCAGTTATGTAATGACCCGAATCCCGCCTGAAGCACTTTTTGAATTCTTTCAGCTATTAGTGAAGGAATGCGTTGACTGTGGGATTATTGTCCCAAGAATTCTAATTTGGGACGGCCAATTCATACGCTCAAATTGTAGCAACAATAAAAAGAAAGGACACTCAACATATACAGATCCTGATGCGGGGTATTGTCGACATAATGGTATTAAAAAGGGAGTAGGATACGATCCGGGAATACTATATGCTCATTGTTTTAATCGCTGGTTCCCCATTTATTTTAAGATGTTTGCGGCAAATCGGAACGATATTCTTGCGTTTAGAGAAACTATGGAAGAATTTTTTACTCATACTGAATACGAATGGCAAGTGCTCATCGCAGATTCGGGCCCCTATTCTCTGCAAAACATGGAGAATATCCGGTCCAAAGGGCTCTTACCTATAATTCGAGCAAGAAAGCATCTGAAAACCCATCCTATAAAGGAGTTAAAAAAAGGTTTTTTTTTCAATACTGACTATATCCCAAAAGGATGGTCGGATGAATATTTCCTCAAGATCTACAGCTTTCGACCAATGATTGAGCAAGGAAATTCATACAATAATACGTTTTACAACGCCTTTCGGATGAATACGAGGGGGATGGACGCTGCGATAAAACTTCGATCGATTCTTTATATTCTAGAACTGTTGAAAGCGCTGACTGCGTATAAATTAGGACGTCCCGGTTTAGTTATGAAGCCTTCTGCTTTTGAATCTTCTCGGCATTCCAATTTTAAACTAATGCTTCCTTATGAAGCACAGAAATCGGGATATCTATACTTCAATTCAGATGAGGTGTTACGCCGACGAATTAAAAATCGTTATGGATTACCTTCTTAACTCGAATAACCAAGTAAATAAATAGAAAAAAATAAAAAGATTAAAAGTTAAAATTTACTC
>Ga0209976_10001355_pt1 | contig 14536 bp, 11 predicted proteins | sample SumtaG_FD_182806 | JGI IMG/M metagenome (GOLD analysis project Ga0209976, IMG submission 182806) | Deep subsurface microbial communities from Indian Ocean to uncover new lineages of life (NeLLi) - Sumatra_00157 metaG (SPAdes) (version 2) | ecosystem: Environmental > Aquatic > Marine > Oceanic >...
AAAATTATTTTATAAAAATGAAAAAATTGGTTCTTATTGACGGCAATGCCTTGATTCATCGAGCTTATCATGCTTTGCCGCCTTTGAAAACTAAAAAAGGCCAGTTGGTTAATGCGGTCTATGGATTTGTCAGTATTCTTTTTAGGGTAATTAAAGAATTAAAGCCGAATTATTTAGCGGCTACTTTTGATTTGGCTGGGCCGACTTTCCGTGATGTTGAATATAAGGAGTACAAGGCAAAACGAGTTAAGCCGCCTCAGGAATTATATGACCAAATTCCTTTGATTAAAGAAATAGTTAAGGCGCTGGGGATTCCTATTTTTGAAGAAAAAGGTTTTGAGGCAGATGATGTTATTGGGACGATTGTTCAAAAAACAAAAGATAATCCGCCAGCTAATGGAATAAAAAATATTATTATCACTGGCGATTTAGACACACTTCAATTAGTTAATAAACAAACAGAAATTCATACTCCCAAAAAGGGCATTAAGGATATGATTATATATGACCCAAAAGCGGTTAAAGAGCGTTACGGCCTACTTCCAAAGCAAATCACTGACCTTAAGGGGCTAAAAGGCGACCCTTCTGATAATATTCCCGGGGTGCCGGGGATTGGCGAAAAAACAGCTATTGACTTAATTAAAAAATTTGGTAGTTTAAAGAGGATTTATCAAGACCTTCCACAAAGCGATTTAGCTCCTAAATTAAAGGCAAAATTATTGGAATACAAAGAACAGGCATTTTTTAGTCAGTATTTAGCCACAATTAAAAAGGATGTAGTGATTGATTTTAATTTAAAAAAGTGCGGCTGGGGAAAATTTAATCATGCAAAAGTGATTAAATTACTGGAAAAATTAGAATTTAATAGTTTAATAAAAAGATTAGAAGAAATAGGAAAATCGGAGTCCTGACGAATCGGAGTCCTGACGAAAGTCAGGACAATTCTAAATTCCTGACTTTCGTCAGGACTCCAACAAGTCAAGTCAAATTAAATGAGAATATTGATGATAAAAAATAAATGGTTGGTGGTTTTTGGTGTTTTTGTTTTAGCCCTTGGGCTGATTTTTGTTTGGCAGCAGTTTGGTCGGACGATTAAAATAGATAATCAATTAGCTGGCTTGGCAGAACAAATTAAACAAGGAGAAATCAGTCCTTTAAGCGGCTTGCCTTGTCAGAATTATCAAAGGAGACCTATGGCCGTGGTTTTGGCTGAAGACCCGGAGGCGCGTCCATTGGCTGGTCTTTCCCAAGCTGATTTGGTTTTTGAAATGCCGGTGATTACTAACAGTATTACGCGGCTTATAGCGATTTATGTCTGCAACTTACCAAAAGAAATCGGTTCTTTGCGCAGCGCCCGCCATGATTTTATCCCTTTGACCAGGGGCTTGGACGCTATTTTAGTTCATTGGGGCGGTTCCCATTTTGCTCTGGATAAGCTTGATGCTGGTATTATGGATAATATTGACGCCATGAAAAATCCCTATAATGCTTTTTATCAGAAAAAAGAAATCCCCCAGCCCCATAATGGTTTTACTTCTATGGAGCGATTATTAAACAGCGCTAAAAAATTAGGTTATCGGTTGAAAAATGAATTTGAGGGTTATCCGCACAGGAGTCCTGACGAAAGTCAGGAACAAATCAAAAAAATCCTAAGAATCGGCTATTCTTATCCATACAATGTTTCTTATCAATATGAGCCAGAAACAAATTCCTATCTGCGCTACCGAACTAATTTAAAGGAGATAGATAAAAATAATAATCAGCAAATTGAAGCCAAGAATATTGTGGTGATGAGAGCTTTTTCACGGCAAATTCAAGAACCTGATTACAATGATTTAGATATTGAAGGAAAAGGTGAGTGTCAGGTTTATCAAAATGGCATTGTTATTTCTGGCACTTGGCAAAAAAGTAAAAATAACCCAACCAGCAAACTCTATTTCTTAGATGAACAAGGAGATGAAATTCCTTTTGTGCCCGGCCAGACATGGATAGAAATAGTTGAACCGCACCAGGAAGTAACTTGGCAGTAAATCAGGTTTTTACTTATCCACATAATTAATTCTGTATCTTAATGCTATAATCAAAATTAATGACCCTAAATATACGTTAAAACTATCAAAAAATTAAACAAAACTATTTATTAGGAAAATAACATGAGTAAAAAAGATATTCAAAAAAATTTCAAACTATCCGAGGATTTTAACAATTATGTTGTTAAGAATCCGAAAGTTGTTAAAGGTATTCCAGAAAATGCTTGTATTGTTATGATTTCCAAAAATGACCCTAAACTTACCGAAAAAAATCTAAAACTAGCCGAGAAAGTAATCAAAAAAGAACATAAACCGTGTTTTAAAGCAGTCAAGAAGAATCATAAGTGGGTATTGGAGCCAGTTTCTATTTAATTTAAGAATAGATACGAAAACAAAAAACCGCCTTTTCTAAAGCGGTTTTTTTGATTGACCAAATGTCACTAACAAGGTATGATTAAGCTAATAATTCATGAAAACTTTCCTTAAAGTCCATGATTTACCAAGATTAATTTATTCTTAGAATCAATAACTTATATGTCCCAAGAAAAAACAAAAGAAAAAATAAAAAAGTTAATAGAAAAATATAAGAGATTAGATAACGAACAGCTTAAAGGATACAAAGAAGCGAATACTCGCAAGGATTTTATTTTACCTCTTTTTCAGGCTTTAGGATGGGATATTCATAACGCAAAAGCAGATGAGGTAATAGAAGAAGAGAATGTCTCAAACAAAAGCGTAGATTATGCCTTTAAGCTTGATGGTATAACTAAATTCCATTTAGAAGCCAAGACATTTAGGATAAATTTAGATGAAGAGAAATGGGCAAATCAAGCTATTTGGTATGCTTGGCATAAAAGCGTTCCTTGGGTAATTTTAACTAATTTCAAATCAATTAAAGTTTATAATGCTGAATGGGATGAACCCAAAGCAGAAAATAGTTTATTTTTTGAGATTAAATACCAGGATTACTTAAAAGATTTTGAACGGTTATGGTGGCTTAATAAACAAAGTTTTCAAAAAGAGATTTTAGATAGAGAGGCGCTTAAATGGGGACACAAGCCAAAAAGAATCCCCGTTGATAAACAGTTAGCATCCGACTTAATACGCTGGCGAGATTCGCTATATAAGGAATTAAAAGCAGATAACACATCAGTTAATGCTCAAAAAATATCTGAAGCAGTACAAATAATTTTAGACCGGTTGATTTTTATCAGGACAACTGAAGATAGAAATATAGAAGAAAGAACTCTGCAGGGAATGGTTAGAACCTGGGAAGATTTGAAGAAAATAAAAGTAGGTAAATTAATTGAAGGATTAAATCAACTTTTTAGGCAGTACGATAAGCATTATAACAGTAAATTATTTGAATCTCGCTCATATGAACAATTAACTGCTGATGACAATATATATGTTGAGGTTATCAAAGAACTTTATAAAAACAAAAAGGGCATCCGCTATAATTTTGCCGCTATTAAGGCAGATGTATTTGGTAGTATCTATGAACAATATTTAGGTCATATCCAGCAGGAGAACGGAGAAATAAAGGATAAAAAGAGCAAGAGAAAATCCCAGGGGATTTATTATACCCCCAGATACATAGTTGATTATATTGTCAAAAATACTTTAGGCGAGGTATTAAAAGCAAAATCACCAGAAGAAATTAGAGATATGAAGATTTTAGACCCAGCTTGTGGGAGCGGGTCGTTTTTAATTAAAGCCCTTGAGGAATTAATTAGTTATTGGCAATCGCGGACTAACAAAAGCGCAAAATACGAAAAAGGCACTCATTTAGGCAATTTGGAAAAAAGCTTTAAGATGCGTAACGGCCAAAAAGGATTATCTCCATCTTTTAAAATAGGATTATTAAGAAATAATATTTACGGTGTGGATTTAGATGAGGAAGCAGTAGAAATCGCTCAACTAAATCTACTTCTTAGAATAATGCAGCGTCGCCAACTTCTTCCTAATTTATCCCATGGTCTTGCCTGCGGTAATTCTTTAATTTCTGGTACTGAAAAAGAGCTTAAAAAATACTTTGGCAAGGAATGGAAAAACAAAAAGCCGTTTAATTGGCGGAAAGAATTTTCCGAGGTTTTTAAACAAGGCGGGTTTGACGTGGTGATTGGCAATCCGCCCTATATCGATTCCGAGGAAATGGTTAGAGAGGATAAAGCTCTTAGATTATATTGTTCTGATTTATATGATAGTGCCAAAGGTAATTGGGATATATTTTGTGTTTTTATACAAAGAGGACTTGACTTACTAAAAGAAGGAGGATGTTTCGGTATGATTATACCCAACAAATTATTATCTGCAGATTATGCAGAATCAATAAGGAGTATTATAAAAAGATATTCGATAATCTCAATAAACGATTATTCAAGTATAAAAGTTTTTGGGGCTAGCGTTTATCCTATTGTAATTATTATCCAGAAAACAAAACCTAATAAAGAACATAACATTATCGTTAATTCTTATAGTGATGTCGGAAAGCAGATAAAAGTAGTAAATACCAAAAGAATAAGGCAAACTGCATTAGAGAAATACGAAAAAAGTTGGTCGCCTATTTTTGATTATGAAAAAGATGTGAATTTTGTCGATAGAATTATGCGAAATTCGAAGAAACTAAAAGAACTTTGTGAAATTCATGGGGCGGCTACCGTTAGCGAAGCTTATCAACTTAAAGAAATAATAGGCAATTTAACAGATGATAATAAAAAAGGGTATTTTAAATTTATTAATACTGGCACTATTGATAGATATGTTTCATTATGGGAATATCAAAAAACACAATATATTAAATCTGCTTACCCGAAACCCATGGTTGAGAAAAATAGATTAAAGAAAATATTGCCAAAGAGATATAAGCAATCAGTAAGTGGTAAAATAATTATTGCTGGAATGGTAAAAAAACTAGAATGTTTTTTAGACGAAAGAGGCGAATACTTAGCAGGAAAATCTACAACAATTATTCAAAGTGAGAAGGTAGGTTTAAAGTTTATTATGGCGTTACTCAATAGTAAGTTATTAACTTTTATCTATAAAAATATTTTTAAATCTTTATCTCTGCAGGGTGGATATTTACGCATAGGTGCACCCCAAATCAAAGAATTGCCTATTATAGTACCATCCAAGGAAGAGATTAAAAGGATTTCGGGTATAGTAGATGGAATCGTTAAGTTAAGTAAAAAATTACAGAAATTACATCCAGAAATGGATGATAAAGAATATAAAGAGACAAAATCAGAAATAGAAAAGACTGATAAGGTTATTGATCAGAAAGTTTATAAACTCTATAGCCTTACGCCGAAGGAGGTTAGGATTATTGAAAACTATGGAAAGTAAAAGCAATCAATCATCACAATCTTACGACATTAAACTATTGCCACCCGTCCATCTTCGTCTTGAAGAAGATGATTTATGTAAGAAGTTAGATGAATTTTATAAATTCTATAATTTAAACATACAGCCATCTAATTATTATAGAGGTGCAATTTTTGCTGCGAGAGAAGAAAATAGATCTAATCCGGATAGGGTAGCTCAAGCAGCACATTCTTTAAGGGAAATTTTATATCCATTTTTTAGTCCTCAAATTAAAAAAGTTAAAGATAAAAAAAGGAAAGCATTCAAAAAATTTGGTTCAGTAGGAATTGAATTGATAACCGATGATTATATTGGAAGATTCTATGGTAAGTTGGAGCGTGTTGCTCATCATGATACCGAAGAAAATTTTGAAGATTTGCGGCAGGAATTTGTAACAATTATAAGAAAAGCATTGTCGCGTCAAGTAGACATACATAGTTTAGTAGATGAAATTCTAAAGAGAAACATTATAAATGATAAACATTTAGCAGAAGAGATTAAAGATATTATTTCCGTTAACCAAGATACGCATCAATACTTTTTTACTCAAGTAGGTGAAAAGTGGCTTGATTGGCTTTGGGAAAATGGCTTTTTGGATATTATTAAAGAAAAAGCTGAAGACTCATCCCAATACAGATACAGAATACCGGAACTTAACTATCTTGCGAGGATTTCGAAAAAAGTTCCGGCAAAAGTTGTTGATATTATACTTGCCGTTCAGGTATCTACGGAAACCTTTAATCCGGAGGTTGTTGATCGCTTCTTGTGGATTTGTAGTATATTGCCTGCAGAACAATTAGCTAAAATCGTTCCAAAAATTCGAAAAGATGGCTGGATACAATTGATGGATAGTTTCCGTCAGTGGGGATTTGAATACGAAAAAATGTTTCAGGTGTTGGCCGATGCTAGGAATTACAAAAGTATTTTAATACTTTCCGAAGCAATATTGGCAGTGCGCACTAAAGAAGAAATAGAAAAATCAACCAATAGAATTACTACTGATAACCCTTTCTACTTCAGTGATTTGTCTTATACAAAAGTTTTTGAACATCTTGTTTTAGTTGATGGTAAACATGCAGAACAAGCGCTTGAATTGAGTGTAAAAACAATGACTGAAGTTGTTCTCTTGAATGGTAAAACTCAATCTAATGAAATATTTCCAATAGAAGACACTTTTTCTTTACTTGATGTTGACTTCTTTGACTTAGAACTCGGGCAAAAGGAACGTTTATCGCATAGAGACGATGTTCGTGAATTGGCTGCGGTTGTTAAAGTACTTATTGAGCGATTGATTGGTAAAAAATGCGCCGAAGCAGATGCCGTACAAAGAATCTATAAACAATACATAAAGTCATTACCAAAAAACAGAGCGATGTGGCGACTACGGTTATTTGTTTTGAGCTTATGTCCAGAGATATTTAAGGCCAAACTTAAAAACGCTTTCTTTCGGTTATTTAAAGTAAAACATTATCATGAGATTATGTCTGGTGCGGAGTACGAAAAAGCTTTGAAAAAAGGATTTTCAGTGTTATCAGATAGTGATAAGCGTGAATATATTAAAAGAGTTATTGAGTATTTTACGAAAAAGGATCGGGAAAAGAAAAACGAAAAAGAAAATTGGCATTTAAAATATGGTTCCAGAATTCTTTCAGTAATTACAGCTTATCTTACCGAAGAAGAAAAACAAGGAGCAGAAGAGGTAGGTTTTGAGCTTGATCCTAAATATAAACCTGAACCGAGCATCGGCCGAATGCGAGGCGGGATGGTAGTGCCGCGAGGTCCGATTACTCAAGAAGAATTCGGCAATCTCCCAATAACCAAGATTGCTAAAAAATTAAGGAATGAGTGGGCTCCTGAAAAATTAAGCGAACAGAATAAAGGCGACGACTTCCTAAATCCTTTGAATGCGGAGGGAACAGACGAGTTGTTGCGAGCAGATATTCCTAAACGGCTGCAGGATTATATGAACAACGCGAATCTCTTTTTTGAAAAAAGTGCATTAGACCAACATTATACTTATTCTTTTCTGCGAGGCATACAAAAAGTTCTTCGCGGCGGTAAAATAGATATAAACGATATGAATTGGGATAATTTAATCGCTCTTTGTATCGCAATAAAGGATTCTGGCGAAGCAGAGTCATTTGATAGCGAGAAGCGGGAGCACAATTCGTCCGATGCGTGGCTTGCTGGATGGACAGAGGTTCATTCAGCTATGACTGATGTTATTCAGGGATTACTTAATGAAAAGAGTGGCAGTATTAGTGTTGATTTTTCTAAGTATCGCGACCAGCTTTTTGAAACTATAGATTATCTTCTTAGATATCCAGATCCAACTCCGAAAGATGAAAAGATTGAAACTGCTAAATCAAAGACTAAATCCCCAGGTGATTCTGATTATTTGGTTACTGATCCATTTACGATGGCAATTAATACAGTTCGCGGTCGGGCATTTCAGGCTTTTGTACTGTTTATGTATCAAGATGGTAAGAAACTTACTAAAGAGGATGATTTAAAAATTTCTACTGACGTAAAAGGATTATACGAAGCAGTCTTAAAAAATGAAGATACTCGTGCTCTTATGTTCATGTTTGGGCATTATCTTCCGTCATTCTATTTTCGAGATAAAGAATGGATACGAAAATTGTTGCCGCAAATTTTTCCCGGAGATCCCGAGAAGAGATATCTCTCTACAGCGGCATGGGAAGGTTATCTTGCGAACGATCTCTATGAAGAGTTATTCTTCGATACTAATATTCAAAAGCTATACGAACAAAGTCTTTCCTTAACAGAAACAGAATATCCGGAACAGAAGCATTTTAGAGAGCCAGATGAGGGTATTGCGACTCATCTTGCGCTTGCATTTGTGCATTATAAAGAGTTTGGGTTTGAACATCCGTTGTTCAAGGCTTTTTGGGCAAATAATAATCCCACAAGACATGCAGAGTTTGTTAGCTTTATTGGAGGATCATTTGTATCTGGCGATAATGCGAAGTTGAATGATTTTCTTAAAAAAGAACCACGAAGCAAAGAAAGATTGAGAGATTTTTGGGATTGGATACTTAAAAATTATGGGAATAAAGAGCCATTTGTTGAATTTGGTTTTTGGATTAGTCTTGAAAAAGATATATTTGAGTTAATCTGGCTTGCGAAACATGTAAAACAAACTCTTGAGAAAACGAATGGCGCCTTAGATTACGAATATGGACTTATAAAATATATAGTCCAATTTGCAGAAAAAGCGCCAGAAGACACTCTTGCGATTGCGCGTCTTTATCTGTTTAAAGGTGGAGCGCGAGAAATTGATCATAGAATTTCATTTCATATAGACAAAGAATGGTTTGAGGCGTTCAAAATTCTCTACAATAATTCGTCAACAAAATCCGGAACATATACCCTTATCGATGACCTCATTCGTGAGGGCGGCAGTGTTTTTTGGGGACTTAAAAAGATACTTGATGAAAGAAACCCAGCGTAATAGAAAATTTGAAGAAAATTTAAGAATAAAGATCATAAAATCTATCCAGAAGTTGAGAAAAATTTAATAAAGTAATCTTATGATTATCTTACTCTATGGCGAAGATACATTTCGCTCGCAGCAAAAATTAAAGGAGATTATTAAAGAGTATCAGACCAAACATCAGACAGGGCTGAATTTGGTTTATTTTAAAGAAGATGACTTGGATTTTGATAAACTTAAAGAAACCATTGAGGCGGTTTCAATGTTTGATGAGAAAAAATTAATTATTCTGGAAAATTTCCGAGAACAGTTCTCGGAATACTCCAAGAAAAACAAATTAAAAGATAATCAGGATATTATTATTGTTATTCATCAGCAGGGCAAACTGGCTGCTTCTGGTTTTAAGCGTCAGGTGAATATGTCTGAACAATTCAGTCCTTTAGCAGGGGCTGATTTGGTTAATTGGCTGAAAAAGGAAGTAGCTAAGAATAAGGCAAACATTAGTCAGGGGGCGATTAATAAATTAGTTGCTTATGTTGGCAATGATTTATGGCAAATGAATAATGAGATTAATAAGTTAATTAGTTATAAAGCTAATCAGTCCATCAATGAAGAAGATATTGATTTATTGGTTAAAGCTAAAATGGATGTTAATATTTTTAAAACCATTGATGCTTTAGCCCAAAAAAATAAAAAAACTGCCCTGCGGCTTTTGCATGAACATTTAGAGCAGGGCGAAAACGAGATTTATTTGCTTTCCATGTTTGTTTATCAGGTGCGTACTTTATTAAAATTAAAGGACTTAATAGACAAAGGCACTCCTTTTTATAATTTAGCCAGGGAAAGCGGTCTTCATCCTTTTGTGGTTAAAAAGAGTTCAGAGCAATTAAGAAATTTTACTTTAGACCAATTAAAAAAAATCTACCATCGTTTGCTGGAAATTGATTTAGCATTAAAAACAGGCCGTCTGGATGGTCCGACGGCCCTTGATTTATTAGTGGCAGAGATATAAAATTATCTTCTCTGTCTCTTTAATAAAAAAAATGCTGGCAGCGATAAAAAATGCTGCCAGCTTTTTTGATTCTTAATCTTCTTATTTCCATCCTCCTTTTTTGACGAGTTCGTCAATTTCCTCATCAGACATCAAGCCGAATTCAAAAGCTCTTTTGCCTATTTCTCGAATGGTTTCGTAATTGTTCGGAAATTGATAAGCATAATCTCGAACAATTTGTCCTGTTTCGACAGCTACCTTGATTACTTTTATGAGAAAGTCGCCTCTTTTCTCATGAATCATGGATAGTTTTTCCCTAATGGATTTTCCAAGCCAACCGTAATCAACTAGACACGTAAATAATTTCCATCTATCTAGGTTTCTATTTATTAGCATCATTACCTCCTTGTTAATGATTATTTAATTTTCTCAACTATTTTCCTAAACACATCCGGCTGTTTTTCAGCCAGATGAGCTAAGATTTTACGGTCAATTTCAATCTTGGCTTTTTTTAATTTATTGATAAATTTACTATAAGTCAAGCCATTAGCGCGGGAAGCGGCATTGATTTTAATTTGCCATAAACGTCTAAAGTCCCGCTTTTTCTTTTTGCGGTCTACATAAGCATGAGTCCAGGCGTGTTTCAAAGCGTCTTTGGCTAATTTGTATTTTGACTTTCGGCCCCACTTAAAGCCCTTGGCTTGCTTAATAATTTTCTTTCGGCGTTTGTGAGCCATAACGCCTCGTTTAACTCTGGTCATATATTAGGTAGTACCTTTTTAATTATTTTTCTATCAACCGGTAAAAATTTGCTGTCTTTTCTTTTTCCTCTTGTCTTGTTGCCTGATTCTTTGGCGTTAAAATGGCCTTGATGGACCTTACGCCGCATAATTTTTCCCTGACCGGTGATTTTAATTCTTTTTAAGAGCGCTTTTCTTGTTTTAAGTTTAGTCATAGTTACTTAGTTACCCCTACGGTTAATCCTCTGGGTTGTTTTTTTATTTCCTGTTCAATTTTAACTTCTGGAGAAATAAATTTAATGAATTCATTTAATTTTTCCCTAGCCATTCCAAAAAGACCTTTTTCCCGACCGCGCAAAATCATTTCTATCCTCACTTTATGTCCCTGGTCAAGAAACTTATTGGCCTGTTTGGCCTTGGTTTCCAAATCGTGTCGACTTATTCGGAAACTGATTCTAATTCCTTTAACTTCTATTCTTTTTTGTTTTGTTTTCTGCTTCCTTTCTTCTCTTGTTTTTTGATACTGGTATTTGCCGTAATCCATAATGCGGCAAACCGGCGGTCGGACATTAGGAGCTATCTCAATTAAATCAAGCCCTTTTTCTCGGGCTAATTCCAAGGCCTTGTTTGTTTCAACAATGCCTAAATTCTGACCTTTTTCATCAATCAAACGGACCGGACTGATTCCTATCCATTGATTGATACGAACGCGCTGTTGTTGTTTTTTATTGTAGTATTTTTTGTAAATAGGTTTTATTTTATTAGACACTGGATGTCTAACACTTTTAGTGGAGATGATGGGATTTGAACCCATGTCTGAAAACTTTTCTCTAATAATTCTACAAACTTAGCTTAGTTTAAAATAGGTAATCAAGAACTTAAAACTAAGCAAAACATTCTTAATTCCTGCCTCTAAGGTTTGATAAATGGATGAGGCGAGCCAAATATCTATCCTGATAAGATAACACCCGAATCTTTCCATCAGGAGTCAAAAGTTCGGATGGCTACTGAACTTAAGCAGTAGCAAAAGCTAAATTAGGTTTAGCAATTATTTTAGTCAAAAGTTTAACGAGATTTTGAGCTCGGTTTGCTTATTAAAGAATAAACTTCCATCGATGCCTGTCATCCCCAGTTATTTTTCTCTTAATGCTCGGTCAATTCTCCTTTTAACCTCTCTTTTCTTAATTTTTTCTCTTTTATCCGTTTTTTGTTTACCCAGACCCAAGGCAAAAGCTAACTTTATTTTTCCCTTTTTAGTGTAAACCCGCAAAGGCACTAAAGTCAAGCCCTTTCGCTTGCTTTTGCCGATTAAACTCCTGATTTCTCTTTTATTTAAAAGCAGTTTTCTGGTTCTATCTGGCTGATAATCAGCCGGCGTATTTTTCGGTTGATAAGGCGGAATTTGAGCATTAATCAACCATGCCTCTTCATCTTTAATAGTCACATAAGAACCTTTTAAGCTAATATGACCGGTCTTAATCGCCTTAACTTCCTGCCCAGTCAAAACCATACCTGCTTCAAGGGTTTCTAAAATACGGTAGTCATATTTAGCTCTTGGATTAGTGGCTAATGTAGGCATATGTTAACTTTAACATTAAAAGAGGCATTGAGTAAATCAAAATAATAAGTTATGATTAAAGCATGATTAAGGCAAAAATCAAGAAATTAATTAAAGATATTGTTAAAAAAGAAGCTCATTTGGAGCATCCGGCTAATTCGGAATTTGGTGATTATTCAACTAATATGGCTTTACAAGCTAAAGTTGACCCGCAGAAAATAATTGATAAATTAAAAAATAATCCTCTTTTTGAAAAAGTAGAAAAAGCCGGGCCGGGTTTTATTAACTTTACTTTGTCAAAAAAGGCGCTTCAGGAGGAATTAGCCGAGGTTATTAAGCAGGAAGATGATTATGGGAAATTGGATTTGGGTAAAGACAAAAAAGTCCAGGTAGAATTTATTTCCGCTAATCCAACTGGCCCATTAACCGTGGGTAATGCCAGAGGCGGTCCTTTTGGCGATGTTTTGGCTAATGTTTTGAAAAAAGCTGGTTTTCAAGTAGAAAAAGCTTTTTATGTTAATGATGCTGGTCAGCAGATTATTGCTTTAGGCCATTCAATTTTGAAAGATAAAGAAGCAAAATACAAAGGTAAGTATATTGATGATTTGAGTAATAAAATAAAAGAAAAAGATCCTCATAAGGCCGGTCAAATAGCTGCCAAGTATATTATTAAAGATTTAATTCAAAAAACGACTGACAAATTAGGCATAAAATATGATGAATGGATTTTTGAATCTGACTTATATCAGTCCAAACGAGTGGACAAGGTATTGAATTTTTTGAAGAAAAAGGATTTAATCTATCAGAAAGAAGGAGCCGCTTGGTTTAAGTCATCAAAGTTTGGTGACCAAAGAGATAGGGTTGTTGTTAAAAAAGATGGCGATAAAACCTATTTAGCTGGTGATATTGCTTTGCATAATTACAAGTTTGAGGAAAAAAAGTTTGATAAAGTAATTAATCTTTGGGGGGCTGACCATCATGGTGATGTGCCTGGATTAATGGCTGGAGTAGAGGCAATCGGGCATAAAGGGAAATTAAAAATAATCTTGCATCAGTTTGTAACTATTTTGGAAAAAGGCGAAGCCAAAAGAATGTCTAAACGGTCTGGTATTTATGTGTATATGGATGAACTTTTGGATAAAGTTAGTCCTGACGCGGTGCGATTCTTCTTTTTGCAAAAATCTTTAGACACTCATTTGAATTTTGATTTGGCTTTAGCTAAAGAGCAATCAGCTAAAAACCCGGTTTATTATGTTCAATACGCTCATGCCCGGATTTGTAGTATTTTGAGGAAAGTAGAGGAATCGAAGCTTGACCTTTCGAGCGTGACCTCAGAGGTTCGACCTCTTGAGCGGGACCTCAAAGAGGTCCCTACTCACAAGGTCAAACCTCTTTCGTTCTCAATTCAAAAAGGTCTGACCTTGAGTACAGCTGAGTTAAATCTTATTCGTCAACTCATCAAATTCCCGGAAATTATTGAGGAAACAGCTTCAGATTACCAAGTTCAGCGATTGCCCTATTATTCCTTAGAATTAGCTAACCATTTTCATAAATTTTATGAACAATGTCGGGTTTTGGACGAGAAGAACAAAGAATTAAGCCAAGCCCGAATCATTTTAGTTAAAGCAACTCAAATTGTTTTGAAAAATACTCTGGAGTTAATGGGAATTTCCGCTCCAGAGAAGATGTAGTTTTCTCTACGAAATATGAATGATTTACGAATATACGAATAAATCAATTAAATTATTTCGTATATTCGTAAAAAATTCGTAATTCGTAGACAATATGCAAATTCCTAAAATAGAAAAAAAGATATTAAAGTTTTGGCAAAAAGAGAAAATCTTTGACAAGCTGCGAAAGAAAAACCAAGGTAAAAAAACTTGGAGTTTTTTGGATGGGCCGATTACCGCCAATAATCCAATGGGTGTTCATCATGCTTGGGGCAGAACCTATAAGGATGTTTTTCAGAGATACAAAGCCATGCAGGGATTTGACCAGCGTTTTCAAAACGGCTTTGATTGTCAGGGGCTTTGGATTGAAGTAGAAGTGGAAAAAGAACTGGGTTTTAAGAGCAAAAAAGACATTGAAAAGTTTGGCATGGCTAAGTTCATTAAAAAATGCAAAGAACGAGCTGAAAAGTATTCCAAGATTCAGACCCTTCAATCAATTCGCTTGGGTCAATGGATGGATTGGGATAATTCCTATTATACTATGTCTGATGAGAATAATTATGCTATTTGGCATTTTTTGAAAAAGTGCTGGCAAAAAGGTTTGTTGTATAAGGGTCGGGATGTTGTTCCTTGGTGTTTGCGCTGCGGCACAGCAATATCCCAGCACGAAATTTTAACTGAAGAATACAAAGAATTAACTCATAAGTCGGTCTTTTTAAAATTTCCT
>Ga0209976_10001356_pt1 | contig 14534 bp, 12 predicted proteins | sample SumtaG_FD_182806 | JGI IMG/M metagenome (GOLD analysis project Ga0209976, IMG submission 182806) | Deep subsurface microbial communities from Indian Ocean to uncover new lineages of life (NeLLi) - Sumatra_00157 metaG (SPAdes) (version 2) | ecosystem: Environmental > Aquatic > Marine > Oceanic >...
ACCTGGTCTTTATCGGTGGTGGTATCGGTTTGGCACCCCTTTGGGGCGTCGTCCATACCGCCGTGGAAAGACAGGGGGATTTCGGTGACCTCACCCTTATCTACGGTGCCAGGACCTCGAACGACCTCGTATTTAAAGAGGATCTCCAGGCGCTCAAGGAGAAGATAACCGTTCATCTCTCCGTCGATGTCGAAGAGCCCGGCTGGGATGAGTTTGTAGGTTTTGTACCCCAGAATGTAAAAGATAAAGTGACCGGGTCTAAAAATGCCCTGGCTATCACTTGCGGCCCCCCCATCATGATCAAGTTTGTGATTTTGGCACTGAAGGAGTTGGGGCTTGCTGACGAGCGGATATATACCACCGTTGAAAATAAAATGAAATGTGGCATAGGAAAATGCGGACGGTGCAGTATTGGACCTCATTATATATGCAAAGACGGCCCGGTTTATTCATGGGCTGAATTAAAAAATTTACCCACGGAATATTAAAAGGAGGAATCGCGATGGCGACAACGAAAGGAGATTCGAACGTGAGTCGAGAAATGGTAACCGTATATATTATGGGCAATGCCCATAAAGTCCCGGCAGACGCCACTATTATGACAGCGCTTGAATATGCCGGTTACCAGATAAAGAGAGGGGCCGGATGCCGTGAAGGATTCTGCGGTGCCTGCGGCACGGTTTACCGGCTTCCCGGGGATTACAGGATTTATTCGGGCCTGGCCTGTACCAAGTTGGTGGAAGAAAACATGTGGCTTTCACAACTGCCGGCCATACCCGGCAATAAAGCCATATACGACCTGGATGAATTGAAAGCCAATGTAGCCACCATCCAGAAACTTTACCCGGAAGTTTTTCGCTGTGTCGCGTGCAATTCCTGTACCAAAGTCTGCCCCCAGGAACTGGAAGTCATGGAGTATATTCAAGCTGCCATGAGAGGCGATATCGAACGGGTGATGGACCTCTCCTTTGACTGCGTCGCCTGCGGTTTATGCGCGATTCGCTGTCCCGCTGAAATTATTCATTACAACGTGGCCCTGCTGTGTCGAAGACTCTATGGAAAATATCTATCAAAGGAAAGCCCGGAACTGGAAGCACGCTTAAACGAACTCAAAGAGAAAAAATACGACAAAGAGTATGAAGAATTAATGAATATGAACCAAGAAGACATGAAAAAGAAATATTATGATAGAGATATGGAGAAAAGCTAGTTCATCCCCGGTATGTGGATAAATAAGGAGTAAACGATGTATACTGATAGTATGAAAAAATCGATCGAGGTGGTTGCTAAGACGAGACAGAAGCGGCTCGAGCTGGCCAAATCGGGAAAACCTGTGTTTACCCCAATGACGGCAGAAGAGAGAGAGACCGTACTTTCCAATTTTCATCCCGACTACAAGGCCGAGTCGAGACGTACGGTGAATGTCGGCCCCAATAAAGGGGAGTCGTTAACCGCTGAAGTGTCTGATATTCTCGAGGCCCATTCCCGGATTCAGCCCCAGCTTTTTGATTTGAGCCGGCCCGATTATGAAACCGATATGCTTATCATTGGCGGTGGGGGCGGGGGATGTGCCGCTGCCATCATTGCCCGGCAAAAGGGTGTAAAATCTATTATTTCCACCAAGCTGCGCCTGGGGGATTCCAATTCCATGATGTCTCAAGGTGGAATGCAAGCAGCAGTCAAACCCCAGGATTCACCCACCCGCCATTACCTTGATATTTTGGGCGGCGGGCATTTCGATAACAAACCCGACCTGGTTCGCGCGCTTACCGAAGACGGGGCCGATGTGGTCAAGTGGCTGGAAGAATTAGGTGTCGTGTGGGATAAAAATGAAGACGGATCCTTGCAAGTTCTCCACGGTGGAGGTACCTCCAGGAAGCGGATGCATTCCTGTCGCGACTATACCGGCGCCATTATTATGCGAACCCTGATGGATGAAGTAAGGAACCATCCCGATGACATTAGCGTACTTGAATTCGTGCCTGCCGTCGAACTCATCCTCGACAATGAAGGAAAGTGTGCCGGGGCTGTTCTATACAACCTGGAAACAGAGGAATATTTTATAGTCAAAGCCAAATCCACCATCATTGCTACCGGTGGATACGGTCGGCTGCATATCAGGGGATTTGATACCACCAATCATTACGGGGCCACCGGTGACGGATTGATTATGGCTTACCGGGCCGGCGCAAACCTGCTTTATATGGATTCCGTCCAATACCATCCCACCGGGTCTGTTTTCCCTGAACAGATTTCCGGTTTTTTAATTACGGAAAAAATCAGGGGGGCCGGCGGTCAGCCTGTTAATAAAGAGGGAGAACTTTTTGTTTTTCCAAGGGAACCCAGGGATATCGAGAGTTCCGCTTTTATCCGGGAGTGTGTCGAACGAAATAAAGGCATCGAGACCCCCAGTGGCCGTTGGGGTGTCTGGCTTGATTCTCCTCTTATCGATTTAATTCATGGCACAGGGTACATCATGAGGCAATTCCCCGCCATGCACCGGCAATTTTTCCGTTACGACATCGATATCATCAAAGAGCCTATGTTGGTTTACCCCACGCTTCATTACCAGAATGGCGGCATCGAGATCAACGATCGCTGTGAATCCAATATTCCCGGTCTTTATGTTGCCGGAGAGGCTTCCGGTGGGCTTCACGGCCGGAACCGCTTAATGGGAAATTCAGTTCTTGATTATAATGTGTTTGGTCGAAGGGCCGGGGAGTATGCATCTGGATATGTTAAATCCGTTAAGTTGAAATCGTTAACCTTGGACCATGTAGATAAATATGAAAAAGAGTTGAATGAGGCGAAAATAGAGACCGATAGGGTTGCGCCTGTTATTTTGCCCTCTTACACGCCGGAAGAAGTGAAAAATCGCCAGTTAACCGCCCATTATGAAGGAACCATAAGGTAGATTTATTTATGCCTTCGGCGACCAGGGGGCTCTTTTGAAAAACGCTGTTTTGCCCCCTGGACCCCCACAAAACTTTTGACTATTCCCATTGTAACTATTTTTCCTGGTTTAAGAGTACCTTAATAAAAAATTTTTGCGGGGTGCAGGGGCGGTTTTTATAACTCTAATTAGACAGATAGGGCTCATTTTGCCCCCTTTTCCAGCCATCATATTCCTGGAAATGCAGGTATAACTTGATTTCTTCTTTTCCTCATGGAAGAAAAACGTGGTAGGGAAAAAGTGAAAAATTTTGTCATAAACTATTGACAATGAAAGGTTTTGTTGCTAAATTATTGTGGTGACGAAGAATATACTCACATTTCTGGAGGAAAGTGATGTTTCCGAGAATTGTAACTAACCGAAAAAAGAATGCCACCTATAAGTATTTAGTCATCAGTGAATCTATCCGCAAAAATGGGAAATCCACTAATCGTGATATTGCTAGTTTTGGCAATATCGCCCGATTTGCAAAGCATGATGTTGAGGCTATCATTGACGGCTTGATCAAAATTTTTAAATTAGAGAAATATTCTCTTAGCAAAGAAGTGGAAATCGTAGAGTCCTTAGAATATGGCAGCGTCATTTTCTGGAAGAAATTGTGGAATGAACTCAAATTGTCTAGCCTCATTCGCCATCAGTTGGATTTACGTCGTAAATCAGTCCAGTTTGCCGTAGAAAAATACATTGAAATGATGACCGTTAGTCGATGTATCGAGCCTAATAGCAAATTAGGCATGACGCGCTGGCTTGAGACCACCTGCTACAAAGAGATGAAAGGGTATGGTGGTTGCGCTCTATCTTATGATGTGAATTACTTCTACCGTAGTATGGATTATCTTTTGGATATGAAGGAGTCCATTGAGTTAGCCATATTCGAGCAGTTACGAAATTTATTCAGTGTAAATATAAAATTGACCTTCTATGATATCACTTCAACCTTTTTTTACAGCGACAATTGCAGTATGAGCGCACACGGATATAGCCGGGATCATCGTCCTGAACGTGAACAAATCGTTATTGGCGTTGTAACTTCTTATGAAGGCTATCCGATTAAGCACTTTGTTTTTGAAGGTAATACTGCCGACAATTCAACCGTAGAAGAGGTCGTATCAGCCCTCAAAAAAGACTACCATATCAACGAAACGATTTTTGTGGGTGATCGCGGGATGGTTACCCGGCTAAATATGAAGCACATTGAAGATAATGGTTACGATTACATAATGGGGGTCAAAATGCGTAATAATCAACTGTGCCAAATGCTTTTTACGAAGGAGGCTATCGATTGGTCTGGGGAAGATGTCGTGAATTATCGACAACTCAAAATTGTTGAAAGAGTGGTATGGGTTAAAGAGTATCTTCTCTGGAAGTCCAAAGATATCCTTGAGAAACATGATATTTTTGTCAGCTCTCAAATGCTTAATGATTACGCAGAATGGATTAACTTATTAACCAATGGCACCGAGCCCGATTATAAAGGCTTGAGGAGACTTTTAAAAGCTCTCCTTTCTCAATCCCTCATCGCCTCTGCGCTTTGTGGTAAAATCGTGGCACTGATCAAGCGTTATGGCAAACGCTATGAAGATAAATTTCGCTTCATTATTTGCCTGAACTCACAACGTCAGGAAGCAGCCCGGGAAAAAAGAGAAGCAGAGCTTAAGGCATATTCAGAGGCATTAGATAAGTTGTTTGCAGGCGCTTGCAATACAGAGAAAAACGAAACTGTGGAAACGGAAATGGAAAATATTTTAAAACGCGAAGCAGCCATCAATAGCATGTTTAAAGATTATAGGTTGAAATATCGAAAGTATTTTAGTTTTGAGCGTAATAAAAAAACGAAACTTTTAACGGGTTACTCTCTCAACCAGGAAAGGGTTGATTTTGAGGAAAAGCTGGACGGAGTTTTCACCTTGTTAGCCAATCGAGACGATCTTGATGCTGAAAAAATTGTTGCTTCATACAAGAACTTACAGGAGGTGGAAACACTTTTTGATGATTTGAAAAATTTTGTCGACATTCGACCGATTCGCCACTGGCTTGTGAAGCGAGTGCGCTCTCACGTCTTCATTTGTATCTTAGCACTGCTTTTGAAAAGAATATTTGAAATCAATTACCTGGGAGGGAAGGCGGTTACGGAACCTCTGGAGCAAATAAATAAAGCGAAATTGATCAAATACAAAATAAAATTCTCCGAAAGGGAAGAACGTCATCAAATAATCCCTAAAGTAACTGATATCAGTACTGAGCAGAAAAAATACTTCAATATGATCGGAATCAAAAATCCATCAAACCTGGAACCCTTCCTGTGGTAGGGAAAGAAAAATAGAAAATCCCCTCGCCATGCGCATTTGCGAGATTTACCTGTCTAATTAGAGTTGTAAGTAATAGGCTTGCCTATTCCGCATTTCGGGCAATTTAATTCTTCGTACCGGTTCTTGAGGTGTACCTACCCAAAATATTGCTCTTCCTACCGGTACTTTTTTGTCTTCCTACCCAAAATATTAATCTTCCTACCGGTACTTTTTTATCTTCCTACCCAAAATATCGATCTTCCTACCGGGGGTTGAAGGCGTTCCAACCCAACATTTTCACGTTCCAACCGGGGGTTGAAGACGTTCCAACCCAACATTTTCACGTTCCAACCGGGGGTTGGAGACATTCCAACCCAACATTTTCACGTTCCAACCGGGGGGTTAGAGATGTTCCAACCCAACATTTTCATGTTCCAACCGGGGGTTGGGGCGTTCCTAACCAACATTTTCACGTTCATACCGGGGGTTGGGGTGCTCCTACCCGAAATTTCCATCTTCCCACCAAGCCGGGGCCCCGTACCATCACAGGGCCCCGGTGGTATACTTACAACATGCAGGCAGATACCGCATACCGCACGGCAAAAGATAAAGGGACAGGCAGAAAAATCCATATAATTGTAAATAATAGGGTCTGAACCACGATTTATAGGATGGCAGGATGACCAGGATGAATGGCAGACCACGTCAAAGACGGCGCTCTTCCAATCATTCATTTAAATAGTCCACAAATTGCACAGATTATAAAAAAAATTCTGCCGGAAGATGGCGAGATTTTTCAGGACAACAATTTCTCAATTGTAGCAATGACCTCTTTCATATCAATAAAATACTTCTCCACCTCCTCCTTCGAAAAGCCGGCAGTTACATCATAATCAGCCTCGGATCGAAGCTCAAAAGAAAGTCTGATAATTTTACTTATCTTCTTTTCCACAACATCGTTTCGTACAAAATTCTTATTAAACCAACCGATTAATTCTTTATGTTTTTTGGTGGAAAATTTGTGCTTCAGAGCCAGCGCCGATAACATATAATAGGTGCCATAATAGATTCGATTGATTGCCAAATGAAGCTTATTATTGTTTATAAGAAATTCTACATCTTCTTTTGCCTGATGGCTCTTTTCAATATTGTACCATATCAGTTCTTCTCTGTCTTCCTGGTTTAAAGTCATATGGCAATCCCATATTGCAATGCATTTGTAATATAAGGCTGTTTGCCCCTAATGGTTTGCAACTCAGCCAGGGAAATCACCTTAACGTCTGTCAGTATATCATACTTATAGTCGATTTCCCAACAGGTCTCCTGTATTGATTGCTTTAAACGCCAATCATAATAAGATTTTAAAAGGATGAGCACATCATAATCAGAGTAAATATCCGCGTTTCCATATGCCCTGGAACCAAATAAGATTACTTTTTTAATTTGTCCTGGGAATTTCTCTGTTAGCAATTTGTGAAGCTCTTTCAAAATCGTTTTATCATCCATTGTATCTAATTAATAATATAAAAAGATGTTTCTGTCAACCCCCGGCAGTTTTAATTTTAACCGCAAAGGCACGCGAAGGGATGGGGAAAAAAAAGATTTAAAAAGTTGAGGGAAAATTGGCATGAACACAACCCGGACAAGCCCGAACCAAAAAGATTTTTTTTAGCCACAGACTCTCACAAACTTTTCACAGACGATGGGAAAAGAATTTTTGTCTGTGTCTGTCTTGTGTGAGTCTGTGGCAAAAAATATTCTGCCGGGAAATGGCAAAACTTTAGAAATAGGTAACTAAAAATTTTATTTTGCTACAGCAATCATTTCACGGACCTTTATATTATCGCCTATTTCTATCGGTTTGCCATTTTTGTGTTTAAACTCCTTGATAACACCCGGTCTGAAAATGAGGCAATGACTGGAACCACCGTACTGGAAATAGCCTATTTGGTCGCCCTTATTAACATATTGATCTTTTTTAACGGTAATTTTACATGAGGATACCTCCGCCATACCGATGGGCATTACGCACATTAATCCGATTGCAGGATCGTCAGCTTCGATGAATATTAAGGCCCGTGCGGCTGCATGAGCAATATATCCTTGCGATAAATTGGGACCGGCAGGGTCCATACCTTCCGACTCCGCATCAGAGTAATAAGTGCCGTCTACATTATATGCCGCCTTGATGGTGCCTGAAACAGGACTGTGCCAACGGTGATACTTTAATGCAGACAGGAAGGCCTGGTAAACAACACCACCGATAAATGGCTCAACGTAGGTCTTGTAGTGCTGACCACAATTTAACGTTTTGTCTTTTTTGTTTTTGGTCAACATGTCTTCCAGGGAATAGGGCTGAGATTTTACCCAGAACCAGTCATTTCTTTTTACATTTTTTGCAACCTGGAACACCTCTGATTCGCAAGCACTAACAATGACTTTTTCGTTCTTTGGATACGCAACAGGGCGCATGCCTTTCTTAAATTTCCTGGTAAAGAAATCATTCCAGGACTTGAATCCCCAATGCGGAGCTTTAGGATCGTGTTGAAATTCCCATATTTTTATGGCTTTTTTTGCAGCTTCGCACATCCAGCCGTTGGGTGAGTCGTTTAATACGTACAATGATTTTGGAGATTGGAGGAATTCACACCATACGTTAAGAACCTTCTTGAACATTTTATTGACTTCCTCAAGGCGAAAGACAGCAAATCCGGCAGGTACTCCCATGGTCCAATCGAGTATTGCGTTAATAGGGAAACCCACCAAATCGGTTTCATTAAATTCAGGTGCAGTGGTTAAAACCGCATTTATCAGTACCAACATTTCATCGATACTTTGCAAATAGCCTTGAGGGTCGTTCTCTTTGTAGTACCCGGGGACTTGATCGATCATTTGAGTGAAGTACATTCGAACAACCGGGTCTTTACAATATATTAAATTTTTGAACTCTTGCATCACCGGCGAAAGCTCTGTGATTGCCTCGCAAACGTTAGACACATTCTTTTGCTTTTTTACCTTCTCTCTAAACTTATCCAGGTATTTTGCGATGGCTGCCGGATTATTCGGCATCCAGTAAACCTTACTCTCCGAGCCTTTCTTACCGGCATCAAGACCCAGTGTAAAAACAGACACACAAAACAAAATCACTAAAATTTTCTTCATTTTCATGCTTACTCTCCTATTTTTTTAAAATCCGATTTCCCGACCGGCTTCTTCATTTTCATGATCGCTCACCACGGCAAGTATAGCATACGGAGGAATGATTTGCAATTGCTTTTTTTTACTTTCCTGTTTCTTTGCCTGCCCACAACCCGGACAAACCGGGAAAAAAAGTCATTATTCACTGGAAAGTACGCGGAGTACGCAGAGAGGTTTTTTATTAAAAACTTTTTTTACTCCGCGACCTCTGCGCTCTCTGCGGTGAAAAATTAATCTGTCGGAAAATGGTAAGTTTTTACTATCCTGTAACCTGCTAACTCAATCGCCTAAACCCCGTATGCATAATCAATGCCATTGAGCCGATTTTTCTTCGATAAACCTTTTTTGCATCTAAATTACCCGGCTTGCAACATTTGTTCTATGCTCCTATTTTTAATGCAACCATTTTATTCCTCATTTTGCATCCGATTTGCTCACTTCCGGATTTTTTTTATGCCATAATAGAGGCAGATCGTCAGGTTGGCGATCGATGAAATGTGATGTTTAAAGTGTAAGGGTTTTGAAAGTTTACCCAGGAAAACTTTTTAGGAAACTATGAATTAACTCAGGAGGTTATTATGATAATCTTTATAAGCGATTTTCATCTTACAGACGGTACCTTTGATTACAAGGATCCTGATGAGCCGGGGAATAACATATCTCACGACGTCTCTCATGAAGCATTTAAGCTGTTCTGGAATAATATTTACAGGATTGTAAGTGCTAATGAAAAAGATTCTATAAAAGAGATTACTCTCGTTCTATTAGGAGATATTCTTGAAATTAGATCAACTTCCAAATGGGTTGATCCGGTTTGTAATCCCAGCAGTACCCGGCCGTGGAAAGAGAATAATCCGGATCAAATCGATGTTTGTAAAAAAATAATCGATGATATTTGGAAAAATAACAAAGAGTCTCTAAAATATTTATGCCCCAATGAATTCCATCAAATTGATAAGAAGAATGGGTTACGTAATTTAATTGATCACGAAGTTAAGATCAAAGTCATATATATAGTAGGCAATCATGATCGCCTGCTTGCGGTTCATGACGATTTGAAGGAATATGTTAAAGACAAATTTGGCTGGGAGTTTTCCCAGGCGATTGATGAGGATGGCGAAGGACACAAATTCAAAGATGATGATATCGGTATACAGGCCCTTCACGGGCATGACGGTGAAGAAAAGGATTTTGTCGATTTTTACAAAAATTATGAGGAACCTCCTTTGGGAGCCTTTCTGTCCGATTTAACCGGTAGATTAATGTATCATGTCCAGAAGGAAAACATAAAAGAGCTCATTACCTTTTTTATGGATATCGACAATATCAGACCCTCTTCAGATCGCTTTGCCTGGATTCTTTCGAATCTCCCCAAGAATGGGGACCCTCTTAAAAAACTCAGAACTATTCTGAAAACTTCTTTGGGAGAATTAGAAAATGAATCTGACATGATATTCGAGTTCTTGTATTCACGGGTCGAAGAAAAGATAAATGCGATACCTTTATGGGGAGATATCTTAATTTCCCTTTTTGTTTGTCCTTTTCGAGGTAAAAAAAGCTGCATGAAAAAAACGATAATGAAGCTTCTGCGTAAAACGATTGAAAAATTGAATAAAACCGAAGAGGAGTATCCTTTGGTTAAGATTTTAAATGATATTCAAAATCATAGGTTGTTAAAAATATTGACAAAGCTATCGAGGAAGAAGAATAGTAATAAAGATAAGGCTGGCGGTCCTGATTCCCGATATTATAAAAATGCTAATCATGCAATGCATGCTGAGGGGATCAAAACTCCGTATAAGTATATATTATACGGCCATTCACATCGGTACCAACTTTTCCCACTGGTAACGTTGAAAGGAGACAAGATAATAAAGAATACCTTTTATTTTAATTCCGGCACCTGGAAAAAAACAGTTGAAAGAAATCTTTTCCCAGGAACAAACGGTGATTTTCAGAAATGGGATAGGATGACATATGTGACATTTTTCAAAAAAAATGAAAATAGGGATCATGTCTTCGACATTTGGCACGGGAATCTGCAAACTAAGAAAGATTTTAGGAAGAAAAATAATTAATTTTCGCCTGGCCATAACCCGGATGAGCTGGAATCCAAAAGGTTATTATTCACCGCAAAGTACGCGGAGTACGCAGAGAAGTTTTTTATTAAAAATTTTAGCCGCGAATATACGCGAAGGGACGTGAAAAAAAGAGAGCTAAAAGGTTGAGGGGAAATTGGTTTGCCCCATTTCTTAAAATGATTTTTTTGCCACAGAGGACACAGAGGTAAAAAAGCATTGACTTTATTGTTGACAAACAGGGGCGATTCGTTTATATTTATAGTATGAGTATAAAAAGCGATTCAAGTGGAGGCAGCTAAAATGCAATGCGTTGAAATAGACCAGGCAGCAGCGCGTTTCCCGGACCTTATCGATAAAACTATCGGGGGAGATGAAATTGTCATCACTAAAAGTGGTAAGCCGTTGGTTAAATTTGTTGCTATACCGGATACAAAAGAAAAGAAAAAAAAGCGAGTGTTTGGCTCTGCCAAAGGGTTAATTAAAATAGCACCTGATTTCGATGAGCCTCTCGAAGATTTCAAAGACTACATGTAATGCGCGGACTAATTGATACCTGCACCTTCCTGTGGTTTATCGCAGGGGAAAATCTACCTATTTTGACTGGCGACAGACTTTTTAATGATTATCCTATTGAACAATTATGGTAGTTCGTAGTTACTCAATACATCCCACCCTTTTTCTCTTTTTTTTAAAATTGGTTGTCCAATTCCAAGAGAGGCAAAATAGTTTATATCCTCTAAAAATTCTTTAAAACGAGTTAATACGACTTTATCATTGATTTTTCTCAGATCCTTTTCAACCTGCCTATTGAGCTTGAATTTCATCGTTCCCTATCAAAGAATCCAATAGATCAAAGGATTCTTTTTCAGTAAGATAATCTGCCGGTTTCTTTTCAATTCCCTTCATTATCCTTAGTAATTCTTTGTCTTCAAGGTCTTCAACCATTTTTTTAAACATATTGATTGGGAGGATAACTTCTCTTACATGCCCATCCTGTCCTGAAATATATCTAATATTGTTTTCAATCATTTGAGTTCCTCCCTTTTATTATGGTCTATTCTTTCGCTTTTGTCAACAATGAAGATGATGATGTGAGATGATGTCGGGAAATTGGCCTGACCCTTTTTTTACTTTCGTAAGATAAATTCGCTCGTAGGGGTTTGATTCATCAAACCCTGCGGATAAATTGCCCTGGGATAGGGCTTGATAAATCAAGCCCCTACGATAACGATAAAGGGACAGGCAGGGAGCGACCCCGTTCACTTCGATATTCGGTGTCCCTTGCGTATTATTCGATATTCCTTTATAACCGGGTGCGCCCGGTTGCCGCCCCCGTTGTCCCATATTATCGAACCACTGACACCTTCATATCCCGCCAGTTCCTCCAACCCCCGGCGGATTCCCGGACGGTTCAGACCCTTTGACCGGATGGAGAGAATAATCATTTGGGCGGCATCATAAGCATAAGCGGCACTATAAGAAGGGAACACGCCGAATCGCTTCTCAAATTCCCGGCTGAAGGTTTGATAAATGCCCCCGGTTTTCGCCTGATCAGGAGGCTTAAAGGGTTCAACCATATAAAGCGGCCCATGGTAAATTGCTTGCAGTTCTTTTGCCTGCACGCCCGGGACCCAGGGCATTAATAGGGGACAGCCCATGCCGTTACATTGGAGGGCCTTTAATAGTTTGACAATAACGGGCGCTTGAAGACAAAGTGTCAAACCATCGGGACGAAACCCCCGGATTCGTTCCACAATTGTTTGCAGATCAGGTAGGTTTGGCGGCACTTCAAAATGAAATACCGGCGATATGTTCTGTTGGTTCAGCTCTTTTTCCATTTCCCCGGAGGCGGCCCGGCTGTTTTGATCGGTTCCGGATACCAATCCCACCCGCTTGAGATGTTTATCGATAATACCATCTTTAACCAGTAACCGCGCCTGTATTTTGTCGTCCGGTGGGAGACGGAATATCCAGGGCACACCGGTGTGAGTTAATGAAGAAACGGAAGAGACCGGCGTTATTACAGGGACGTACGCTTTGGCCGCGATTTGCTGGGCAATATGACTGGCCCCGTCCCTGAATCCTATTATGGCCCACACCCGGTCGCTGTATACCAGGCGAATCACTTCTTTTGAACCGGCGGCCCAGGGATTAGTGGCCCAACGCCGAACCAGGTTAAAACCAACACCCCGGTATCCACCCCCGGCATTTGCCTGTTCGACAGCCAGCCTGACCCCCCGGTAAAGATTATAGGCAGCGGGGTCATCTTGATCGATAGGGGCAAAAAGGCCGATGGGTATGGAACGTAACGATGAGGGATCGATGACGCTGCCGGCCGGTCCGTTAAAGGCGCGTGGATCGTCGAGCATTCGTTTGTAGGCGTCTTGCGCTTCAATTGTTGGGGTCGCGGCTGTGAGGCAGCATATAAAAATGAGTATTACCACATATCCTGAATGCACCACTGATTTTTTTAAACCACGAAGGACACGAAGGACACGAAGGACACGAAGAAGGGAAGATAAGAAGGTAAGAAGGTAAGAAAAAGGAACCAATGGGAACAAATGGTTGAAGCATATTCCAACAGAGCCTCCGCATATAGTCCCCCCACGCAGTGGGGTCACTTCAATGCCTCTTGGTGTGAATAGAAAACCCAGCGGCCTTTTTCTAAAACAGCCAGGGCAGCGGGACTAATATTATTGAAAACAGGGTCAAACTCCTTTTTGCCGGTAACGCCGTCAAAATGTTTTATTTTTGCCAATTCATCACGGATTTTGGCACGATTGAGCCCCCCCCTTTCAATTGCCTCTATTAGCATGCACATGCCATCGTAGGCATGGGCGGCGTAGGTTTCCGGGGTTTCGCCGAAACGTTCAGTGAAAAGCCGTTTAAATTCCAGGTAACGGGGATTGCCGCTTGCGGGATTATATGGATAGCCGGCTGCTACCTTGCCGATAGTCTCTCCCGCGTTTTTAATAAAGTCCGGGGAAACCATCCGGTCACTGCCGATAAACCACTGGTTCATACCCATGGCCCGCATTTGTTTGAGAATGAGGGCGGATTCGGCGGCATCGCCATAGGTGATAACAGCTTCGGGGTTGAGGCTTTTGATTCGCTGCAATTGGGGGGTGAAGTCCGTATCCCCCAGCGGGTAATTAAGCTCTGCCAGGAAGGGATGACCCATTCTTGTTGCCGCATCCCTGAACTCATCGATGCTGATTCGTCCGTAACGATTATTGGCACGCAGGGCAGCCACCCTGGTTAACTTAAGCTTTTTGAAAACATAATCCGCCAATAAGTAACACATTTGCCGATCGTCGCTAATGACGCGAAAAACCCAGGGTATGGCGGTCTCGGTAAAGGTGGGGTCGGTATCGCCGGTATTCATCATAGGGATTTCCACTTTCAGGGCGACTCGAATGGCTATATGGCTGTTGGCACCGTCGATGGTTCCGAGAATGGCCCACACCTTATCTTTGTAAGCCAGGTGGATGATCTCGTTGCCGCTGGCACCCCACAGTCCGTTATCGTTGCGCACCACCAATTGGTAAGGAATTTTTCTGCCGCGAAAGCCCCCCCTGGCGTTGGCATGTTCTACAGCAAGTTTTGCCCCTTGCAGCATTTTACGCCCCAGGCTCTCCTCATGAGACACCCCCCCGGTGGCAACCGATACCGTCGGCTCGATGGGCCCCAGGAAACCGATCTTGACACTGTCCACATGTTCCGGTTCCGGGATATGTCGCCCGTATCCGTGGTATTCCAGGGGATCGAGGAAAAATTGCTTATAGGGTTTGGTAAACTTTCCAAAGGGAACATACCTGGGGGGAGTCCGACCGTAGCTGCCTGTTTTTTTCTTTTTTTCAGCCTTTTGGGAACCCTCCTGCGCGGTCAGGCTCAAGCTGACCACCAGGAACACGATTAACAAGACAAAAATAACTCGTTTCATTTTTACTTCCTCCCATATAAAAAGTTTTTGCGGGGGGTCCAGGGGGGCAGTTTTTTCAAAAAGCGCCCCCC
>Ga0209976_10001358_pt1 | contig 14524 bp, 14 predicted proteins | sample SumtaG_FD_182806 | JGI IMG/M metagenome (GOLD analysis project Ga0209976, IMG submission 182806) | Deep subsurface microbial communities from Indian Ocean to uncover new lineages of life (NeLLi) - Sumatra_00157 metaG (SPAdes) (version 2) | ecosystem: Environmental > Aquatic > Marine > Oceanic >...
ACTTGAAGACCCAGTTTTTCAAAAATCGACCGCGCTTATCAACACCCGGCCCATGCGGGCCCACTCTGTGGCGGGACTAGGGACTTGTATAAAGAATTACATACGGTTCATCCCAAACCGCAGTTCGATGCACCCCGATGGATGTGCCGACCTGGCCTCAATATGGAAGCTTCCCGTCGTGCAGGGGAAAACCAGGTTAAATATTCTGGTCATGCTTATGCCCCTTTTTAATACCAGTGGGATGCGAGTCAGCCCGGAGTATCTCTGGGCCTATAAAGGCTTGCTGGTTGGCACCGATCCGGTGGCCGTCGATGCGACGGGGTTGCGTGTCATCCAGGCGAAGCGCAGGGAATTTTTCGGCGAAGATCGCCCGCTGGAACCCCTGCCGAAACATGTTCAGCTGGCAGATACCCGCCACGGCATCGGTACGGCGGACCCGGAGAAAATCGAGCTCATCAAACTTGGTTGGCAGGAAAATGTCCTGATCTAGGGCCAACCGGAAATATACAGCAAGCCCTGGGATTATCACCTGGGGCTTTTTCCCTGAGTCCGCGGTCAAAACCGTGGGCTCAGCTGGGTCAAGACAATCGGGTCGTGTTCAACGCATCATCGCAGGATGCTGCGCTGAGTTTGGCTAATGCGGTTCAGGATAATTAATACGCCAATTTTCTGAGCTCACCATGAGTGAAGTCTTAGATTAACCAAGACAAGGGGATAAAAATGAAACCAAAAGGCATAACCAGACGGGATTTCCTGAGGGACGGTACCTCGGCCGCATTGGCGGGGGCGTTCTATTTAAGTTTGCCGGGCAAGCTTTCCGCCCGGTCGGGGGAAAAAACCAGGGTCGTCTTGATCCGCGAACAGAAGGTGCTTAATGATAAGAACGTGCCCGACGATGCTGTGCTGACCCGGATGCTGGATGACGCGGTAACGACCCTTCTGGGCGAAAAGGACCCGTCGGACGCCTGGAAACGGCTGATCAAGCCCGACGATATCGTCGGCATAAAGACCAACATCTGGTCGTATCTGCCCGTACCACCAGGATTAGAACAAGCTATTCATAACAGAGTAATTGATGCCGGTGTGGCAAAAAAGAACATTTCAATGCGTGATCGCGGCCTGCTGGCGGACAATATTTTCAAAAGAGCAACGGCGCTTATCAACGTCCGGCCCATGCGGACCCATTACTGGTCCGGGGTGGGGACCTTGATCAAGAATTACATCACGTTCGTCAACGACCCCCCTTCCTATCACCCCGATACCTGCGCCGATCTGGCTACGATCTGGAATCTGCCCCTGGTTAAGGGCAAGACCAGGCTGAATATCCTGGTGATGCTCACCCCGTTGTTCCAGGGCTCGGGGCCGCATCATTATAATCCCAAGTATACCTGGGCTTATAATGGCCTGCTGGTGGGCACCGATCCGGTGGCCGTCGATGCGACCGGGCTGCGCATCCTCCAGGCGAAGCGCAGGGAGTTCTTCGGCGAAGACCGCCCGCTGGACCCGCCGGCGAAACATATCCTGCTGGCGGACACCCGCCACGGCCTGGGTACGGCCGACCCCGAAAAAATCGAGCTTGTCAAGCTCGGCTGGCAGGAAGACATCCTGATCTAGGGCCTGCCGAAAATATGCCATAGCACCCTGGAGATATCACCGGGGCTTTATCGCTGATCACCGTGGGCTAAGCTGGATCAAGACAGTCGGATAGCCCCAACTTAGGTGGGGCTTAAATTCTGGAGTAGCACCGGGAACAATACAACTTCGAGTCTTAAACTCCACACGTGTAACTCGCAACCGGTAACCGGTAACTCGAAACTTCCAACCAGCAAACTCGGAACTCCCCTCACCGCTTCCTTGTGGCTAAATTAGCCTCCCGCTGACAGACTTATCGGCAAGGAATAGAAAGGAGAACCATGCGCATTGGTATCTTGACCGGCGGGGGCGATTGCCCCGGGCTTGACCCGATGATCCGGGGACTGGTCCTTACCGGAACAAAATCCTACGGCTACGAATTTCTCGGCTTTCTTGACGGCTGGAAAGGTCCCGTAGAGAACCTTACCATGCCCCTCGATGTGGACAGCGTGCGGGGCCGGTACGATATGGGTGGCACCATGCTGGGCTCCAGCCGCACCAACCCCCTGAAGGACCCCGCTCTGATTAAAAAGATCAAGGCCAACCTGAAGGCCAACAAAATTGACGTGCTGGTGGCCTCCGGGGGAGACGATACCCTGGGCGTGGCCACCAAGCTGGCCGAAATGGGCATCAAGACCGTTGGCGTGCCCAAGACCATTGATAACGATCTGGCCGCTACCGACTACACCTTCGGCTTCGATTCGGCCGTCGCCATTGCCACCGAGGCTATAGACCGCCTGCATACCACTGCCCGGAGCCATCATCGAACCCTGGTGATAGAGGTCATGGGCCGGCATTCCGGGTGGATCGCCCTGTACAGCGGTATTGCCGGCGGCGCTGACTATATCATGCTGCCCGAGAAAGACACGAACCCGAAGGAACTGTGCGCCTCGGTCCAGCGTGAGTACGGCAAGGGCCGTAAGAACTACGCCATCGTGGTGGTTTCCGAGGGTGCCAGGCTGACCCGAATGGAAGAGCTGGCTGTGCAGGACGAGAGCCAGGACGCTTTCGGCCACGTGAAGCTGGGAGGCATCGGAAAGCAGGTAGCCGGGCTGATCGAGCAGGAGACGGGTTTTGAGACCCGGGATGTCTTGTTGGGTCACATCCAGCGGGGCGGCTCACCTACGGCCAAGGACCGGATTCTCTCCACCCGCTACGGCATTTTTACCGCCCACATGATCCACAAGGGCCAGTTCGGCTATATGCCGGCCTTGAGGGGTAACAATATCATGGCCGTACCCCTTTCGGAGGCCACCTACGAGAACAAGGTAGTGGGACCCGAGTGGTTCCCCGTGCTGGACGTTCTTAAAGCCTAGCCGCTCGAGGGAGGGCTTTTAGCCGCTGCGAGGCCTTCCTCAGCCCCGGCGTGCCCGATCTCCATCTCCAGTATCCGGGAGAAGAGTTTCTTGGCCTGTTCTTCCATCCCCAGACTGGCACAGGCCCTACCAAGAGAGAACAGGGCTTCGATATCTTGGGGATGTCGCTCGACGATGTTCAGGAAGATCTGGAGGGAGTCCTCGGTACGGCCCAGCTGCAGGTAAACATCGGCCAGGTTTTTGGCCGCATCCGTGTTCTCCGGGTCCAGCTGCCGGGCCAGGCTCAGGTGGGCCAGCGCCTGCTCCTTGTCGCCGCTGGTGAGGTAGAGCACCGCCAGGTCGTTCTGGGCCTGAGCGTGGAAGGGATGCAGGGATATCGCCTCCTGCATAGCCTTCAGCGCTTCTCCGAGCTGGTTGCGCTCGATAAGTTCATTAGCGCGTTCAAAAGCGGCCTGGGCCTTCATTTTCGCCTCGGGAGTTGTGGTGTCGTTCTCCGGTAACTGGCTGCCGATGGTTTTTTCCAGTTTGAACGGGGGCACCAATCCCTTGTCCAGCGCCTCCTGGAGGACCTCGCCACCGGCGGCACATAACGCTGTATACGCTTCTGCTACTTCGAGGGGTACCTTGGCCTCGTTAAGCTCTGCCCCTGTGAGACGGTGTTTTCGGTGGGAGGCGGAGACGGAACGGCAGGCTGCGTCGAGCTGTTCCTCAGCCACCGACCAGCCCAGCCAGTGTAATACCCGCTGGAGTTCACCCCGTGGATTCACAAAGTACGTGTCATAGTGCGTAATCAGCCGGTCGTCGGGATTGGTATCTGCCAATATGCGCTGGTAATACTTGAGCCAGAGGTTGTAACTGAAGGCATTGGTGCTGCTCACCTGCCTGCCGAGTGATTGGGCCGTTTCGACGGGGTTGCGGAGGCAGACGACCACTTTCAGGTCTGGCAGCACGGATTTCCAGAATGGGAGAGTAAGACTGGAGCGGGGGTCCTTCCAGCCCCATTGTTTTCGCTCACCTATGATCTGGATGAGCTGCTGCGCCCGCTCGCGGAAGGGAGCCATGTCACGCTTTGTCTCCCAGCCCCGGGGCATGGAAGGCAGGAGGAAGTCCCAGTCTCCGGCGAAGTGGGCCAGGATATCCTCGGTGAGCTGGTCCAGGTCCTGGTTCTGCCAGTAGCCGGCGGGATTTCCCTCATCCGGTGGCATGATCCGCTCTTCGGGCCCCAGGTACAGGCCGCAGAGGTTGAGCATACGGGCCACCATGGAGGTGCCGGTTCGGTGCATGCCGGTGATGCAGATGGTCATTGTCCGATTCTACCTTGTGTTGAGTATGTCATTCCACCGGTCACCGGGAACCGGGGCGTAAGTACCAGCGGATTTTCAAGCCCAGACCCTCTTTACCGTTTCCAACATGGTGTTTACCCGGTGCTCCATCAGGTGTTCGCGCCAGATCCTTTCCCGGGCTTTCTGGGTTACCCGGTCCCGGGCGGCCGGGTGCTTGAGGAAATACCGTACCTTATCCTTCAATTCATCGTCGTTGCGGAAGTAGACCACCTCCTCATCCAGTTTGAAGTGGTCGGCCAGGGATTCCTGCCAGTCGGTGAGGACGAATCCGTTACACATGGGGACGTCAAACAGGCGTTGGTTCAGGGCCGTTTCCTGCTGGAACGTGGCCAGGCTCAGGTTAACGGCGCTGTTGCGATAGACGTTCGGTGTCTCGAGGGCATAAGCCACCGGGGAACGAACTATTTCTTCGGGGAGGTAGTTCTTCCAGTCATCGATACCGTACACTACCAGCGGCTCGTCCAGCAGGGTGGTCAGGCGCCCGACCCGGTAGCGGCGGGTCTCCCGGAAAACCACATAAGCGATGTAGTTATAAAAGGCATCCAGGGTTAGAAAGCGCTCCCGGTAAGGGGCGAACACGGTATCCAGGTCCACTTGACCATTCTTTTTCTTAGCGGCGGTGAAATCGGGCTGCCATTCGTTGTATAAGGCTTCATATTCATCCGTATGAAAATGATTGACCATCTTGGAGAAAGTTCCTCCTACGTAAGAGACCTTTTCTCTTAAAAACTTGAAGCGGTCGTCGTGCCGCACGGCGCTGTAGGAGCTATCAGTAGCCAGAGGGAGATAAAAGGCGTGCGGGAAGCCGGCCTGATTGAGGGTGGGAAGCAGGGCTTTATCGGAGGAGAACGCCACGATCTGCCCGGGAGCTTCGTCAGTGAGGAAGGGTCCGGAAAAGCGATAATTATCCAGGTACCAGAGGATGACCGGCAGCGGAAGCCGGGCCAGTACGCCGATGATGGTGCCCTGCTGGTCGAGCCCCATATTGTTGAGTACCAGCAGGGCATCGGGCCGGAGTTTCACCGCCTCTTCCAGGATCAGGCGGAGGACCTCCTTGGCGGACAAGTGTTTGGGCAGGGCCAATTCGATAGCCTGGTGCCCCTGACGCCGAAGCTCGGCCAGGAGCTGGTTCTGAAGAAAGTAGTCGTACTTGAGGAAGAGAAACCGGTAGGGTGGCGCCTTGAACTTCTTATACTGGAAGTGCCGTTTCAGATTAGGCAGTTCAGATTTCATACCCTGAAGGATACCACTTTCTTGGGGTGCTTGTCAACCCCGCTTAATTAACTCGTTCAGGTTGGTAATTGCCCGGTTGGCAGGGTTGGCTGTCGGATTCCCTTGGCCGGGTCGATATTCCGCTAAAGATTTCCGGCTGGTCGCCGATATGACAGGATAGAGAGCAAAAAGCGGTACCGGCGGTCAGGCGATGCTGCTGGTTACCGGAAAGCAAAATCGCCAGTGGGCAGGGATGTCCACATAACGAGCACAAGGAGGTAATAATGAGTTTCACTCGTATAAACGCCAATATTGCGGCGTTGATGTCCTATAATGAGCTGATGAAGGTAAACTCTACCGTGGCGCAGGGTTTGCTGCGGCTGTCTTCAGGCAAGCGGATCAACGCGGTCGGCGATGACCCGGCTGGTTTCTCACTGGCCCGGGGCATCGAGTCGCGCCGGCGTTCGCTGTCACAGGCGTTGGCCAACGTCGCTACCGCCAAGAACGTTCTCTCCATTGCCGAAGGGGGTTACCTGGCCATCGCCGAAATCCTCCAGGTAATCAAGGAGAAGACGGTACAGGCCGCGGACGACGCTTACAACGTCGAGCAGAAAGCCGCGATCCAGGGGCAGATAACCGCCCTCGTTGAAGAGATCGACGACATCGTCGAGGAAACCGAGTTCCAGGGCACGATGCTGATTGACGGTTCGTTCTCTAATGCCAAGTTCCAGACCGGTGCCGCGGCTGGCGACATATTCAACGTCCAGTTGAGCGATGCAAGTTCCGCCGCGTTGTCGATCAGCACCCTTGACGTAAGCACTGCGATACTTGCTTCCACGGCCATGGCCGCTGTTGATGCCGCCATCAACGAGCTGAACGCTGTTGTCCAGGACGTGGGTGAATACACGATCCGGCTGGACAGCAAGGAGGGCACTCTGGCGGTAGCTATTACCAACATTGAGTCCACCCGCAGCCGGATTGAGGACGCTGACTTCGCCGCGGAGCAGATGAACCTCATCCGGGCCCAGATCGTGCAGCAGACTGCATTTGCCTCGTTCGCGCAGGCCAATGCGGCACCCCAGCTGGTCCTATCGCTCTTCCGGTAAACCAGCGCAGCCAGTTGGGCTTTCGCAAAGGGGGGTCTGGATTTTCCAGGCCCCTTTTTTTTTACTAATAGGGGTCTAAAAAGGGGTGAAAAGGCCCTGGTGAGGCCCTGTCCGGACGGTTTCAGACCGCTTTTCCCGTCATGAAAGATGCTTGAAATTGCTAAAGAATTGCCCGTATCTTCCGATAAGGGAGCTAGGAAAAAAGAAAATGAACGTGTATTGCAGGTGTAAGATAAGGTAAATTAGGGAGTTATTATAGTGTTTCACACCCAGGTTGAGCCTCGAGACATAGACAGGAATCCGTATTTGAAGCAGAAAATATTTTCAGCAAGCTCGGAACAGCTGATCTCTTACATCTACGACGCTATTATTGCGGCCTGTCATCGCAAGGATCAGGAGCGGGCGTTGCGGGGCCTGATGGGGCTGGTTAATGCCCTCAATTTTGATTACAAGGACGTTGCCGTTCCACTGTATCAGCTTTATCAGTATTGCCTGGACCAGGTCCGCGGGAGGAAATTCGATGAGGTGGAAGGACTCATCGGCGGGCTTAAGTCGGCCTGGGCGGAAGCGATGAATGTGAACTAAGCGGGAACAGCTATGGCAGGAATTTCTACAGCATCATTCGGCGGTCTCGACATCGAGGGCCTGGTAGCGCAATACCGGCTTATTGAACTTGGACCCCGCAGCAGACTGGAGGGCAAGAAAGATGTCCTGGAGAGCCGGAAACAGGCGCTCAGCGACCTGGATTCCAAACTCTCGACACTATACAAGCTGGGAGAGCGCTTTTCGGATATCATCCTGGACGTTTTCAATACCCGGGAGGGGGAGTCAAGTGCTCCCGAGCTGTTTACTGCTTCGGCCGGATCCACCGCCCAGGTGGGGAGTCACAGCATTACCGTCAGCCGGCTGGCTTCTGTTGACACCCGTGTTTCCCAGCAGTACGTCGCCAGCAACAGCGACTTTAGTGCCATCATCACGGACCAATCATTCGGGATTTCAGTGGCCAAACCCACCGATGCCGATCCGAATAACCGGGAGGAAATCACCGTTACGGTGTCCGCGGCGACTTTCAGCCAGACCAACGATGAGGTACTGGCGGATATCGCCCGGGCGATAAACGATGCTATGAGTGCCGCCGCCACCGCCGGTACCATCGATTCGGATGAGAAGACGGTTGCTTCGGTAGTCACCGAGGAGACGGGCACGTCCCGCCTGGTGCTGCGAAGCGGGCAGTCGGGGGAGACCTACAGCCTGCAGTTCAACGATACCGACGGTCTCCTGGCCACCTTGCAGGTGAACGCCGCATCGCAGTCAACGGGAACCAGCGGTGGTTATATCACACCTGCTAATGAACTGAGCGCCCAGTTTACCATCGACGGGCTGGCCTTTACGCGCGACGGCAATTTCATTGACGATGCGCTCGAGGGTGTCAGCATACAGCTGTTGAGTACAACCGCAACCACGGAGACGATTACCGTTACGGCTGATACCGAAGCTGTCAAAAAGGAGGCTCAGGACTTCATTGATGCCTACAACGAAGTGATCAAGTTCCTGAATGACAAGACGGTTACAGACGGCGAATTCCGGGGAGATACGACGTACAGCACCCTGAAGTTCCAGTTGCGGGGCATCATCGCCGCTGTAGTGAGTGATACCGAGTCGACCGACTATAATACGTTGAGGGAGATCGGGATCGGTATCAAGAGAGACGGCACGCTTTATTTTGATGACGAGACGAAGTTTGAGACGGCCCTGGCGACAAATACCAGCCTGATTTCCGACCTGTTTGTTGCCACCGATGGCGTCGCCGTCGCGCTTAATGAATTTGTCGTTAATTACACCAAGACCTCAGGGATTATATCGACATCAGAAAAGGCCGTCAAGGCAACCCTGCGGTACCAGGACACTCGTCTTGAGAACTTCGATGAGCGCCTGGAAAAGAAAATAGAGAGGTTCCGGGAGCAACTGCTCCGGTTGCAGGCGGTATACGTGCAAATGCAGCAGCAATCGGCCTTTTTTGCCAGCTTCTCCAGTCAGATTGGAGGCCTCTCCTAAGTAGTTGAGGGTTAAAATGGTTAATACAATCCATAACGTCACAGCCATTGTTGAGCATGACCCTAACCTCGCAAGGACCGGTCAGGTGGATCGGGACAAGAGTCCAGGGAAGGATAAAGCACCACCAAAAGCACCTGATATTTCAGGGCAGACCAGTGAGCGGGGAGCCGCCCGGGTAATGGGCACAGAGCTCTCCGTAGTGGTGAAAGACCTCAATACCCTGGTTTACCAGGTAGCGGCCACGAAGGTATCCTTTGATGTGGATGAGGAAACCGGCCGATCGGTGGTTCGGGTTGTGAATAAGGAGACCGGTGAAGTTATCCGGCAGGTCCCGCCTGAGGAACTGCTGACTTTGGCAGCAAGGATGCGCCAGCTTTCCGGGCTCATTTTCAACAAAGAAGTGTAGGCAGTGAACCGACAGATTAGCAGCAACAGGGGGATGGAGAGCCGTTTGCGGCAGATCCTCCTACAACAGCGGGATGCTGTTGCGGATATTTTGCATTCTTCTCAGAAGTTTATGAACCAGCCGGAGCAATTCAGCACAGACCGGCTCGAGGACCTGCTGGAGCATCGGGCCGGGCGAGTACAACTAATTGAGCAGCTGGAAGATGAGCGTCGCCGGCTGATGGGAGAGGATAACGAGCTGAATGCCTCCCTGCAACCTTTTTATGGTGAAATTCAGGAGGCTCTGGATACACTGGCAGCCCTGGATAACAGCCTGAAGGAGATGATTTTCAACGCTCAACTCCAGCTCACAAATAGTATGGCATTCAATCCCAAGTTTATTAACTTAGGGGAGAATGCAGCGAGCAAGCATTACGCCTATAGTCGCGTACTGGATATAATGAGGTAGATCCATGGCACCTATTAAAAATATCGTCAGCGACGTTGCATCTTCTGAGCGTCTAAGACCTCAGGAGCGCGTTTCCACAACTCGCTCTGGCAAAGCAAAAAAGCAGGGTCAGGCTCGCGAGAGCGCCACGGTAGAATCCCGCGGGGATACGGTGAATATTTCCACCGCCGCGAGACAGCTCGCAGAAGCCCGCGGCACTCAGGTAGCGCAATATCAAGAGATGCTTCAGGCCCTGAAGAGCGAGGATGGCGATAAGGTGCAAAACGTACAACAGCGCATTGCTCAGGGGGAATTCAACGAGCCCGCTGTGCTGGAGACTGTTGCCGAAGCCATCAGCAACCTGCCTCAATTCCGGGCCCTGACAGAAAGCGCTCCGGAAACATCCCGGACCAGGGGATTGAGGGGCGACATTGCCCAGCGGATCCGCTCCGGACAGTACGAAACTGACGACGTACTTGATAGGGTAGCCATCAATATCCTCAGAGATATTGGCGCCGCCTGAGACCCCACCCGTTTTATCCTCGGTCTTCTGCACTCTGATTTCTCACTAACATAAATACACTCCACGTGAGTGATGGAGGATTCTGCTAGTAATCCATTAAGTGAAAGTGAGATGTGATTGTTGCCATGTAGTGGTTATTGAGATGGGTAAAAACAGGAAAGGATGGGTTCTTCCCATTGGACGTCGATTTTGGCATATTCAGCGCAGCGATTATCTTTTCCTCCAGCTAGATCCTACAAAAAGACTTTTCCCTGCTTGTTGCTCATAAGGGAGGCAGTTTTATGGGGCGTCTTGACGACTCGTCAGCGGGAAAAATCCGTTATGCAAAACGAATCATGGAATCTCTGGGCATATAGGGAGGTTTTTTTTTAACTTATTACGATGACTTTGTTTCAGTTTATGCTGAAAGTCTGGCAATGGACGAGTTGGATAAAATTGTGTCGGGGCATTTTTGAAGGAAAGCTATTTAGCAGGGGTCAGTCAGATCGGCCCCTGGTGTTTTGGAGTGAAACGGTTATACCCTTCGAATAGGCAACAGGCGTCGATTCGTACGCGAGGGAAAGGTTCCATTACGCAGGATGACCGACAAACTGGGGGACGCAAGTCCCCAGGCGCAAACCAGGAGAATTGAATGTCAACTTCGAGTTTTGGAGCAACCTCAGATGTAGATAGCAAACAAGGCGCTTCCGATGTACGGCAGCTGGTCGTTTTCCGGTTGAGCGATGGCAGCTATGCGCTGGACATTCAGGTTGTGCGGGAGATCAACCGCCTGATTGACATAACATCCGTGCCCAAGGCCCCCGATTTTGTGGAAGGCATCATCAACCTGAGGGGGACTATTATTCCCGTCGTAGACCTCGGGCTTCGCTTTGAAATGCCCAGAACGGAACACTCAAAGGATTCCCGGATCGTGGTGGTTGAGAGCGAGGGACATACGCTGGGACTGGTAGTGGACGAAGTATCCGAGGTGCTGCGCCTCTCGGAGGAGGAGATTGATCCCGCAACAAATATGACCACAACCGGTATCAACTTGGACTACGTTACCGGGGTAGGCAAGGTCGGGGAGCGCCTGATCTTGATCCTGTCTCCAGAACGGCTGTTCACTGTCGAAGAAAAGGCTCGACTTAGAGAAATTACCGAAAACTGATAGAGCCTGGGGCGATGGGCAAGCATTGCTTCCAGTCAGGGAGAAGCTGCATTGAATGATGCAGAATAAACGTAAACCGGGTAAACAGGATATCTATCTGGATGGGAGAGAATAACGATGGCACAAACTGGTAATACCCCGACATCGGCGGTTCAGGAGCCGATTATATCACCGGAGAAGGCTGACAAGGCTCGAGTTCAGGCAAGAGAGGATACCATGTTGATGGTGACTTTCGTGCTCGCCGACCAGATATACGGGGGAGATATTCTTCAAATCCAGGAAGTGACGGGGATGAGCCACATCACCCGGGTGCCCCACGTCAAACCCTATATCCGGGGTGTAACCAATCTGAGGGGTAATATTATCCCCACTCTGGACCTGCGCGCCAGGTTGGGGTTGTCGGAAAGGGATGATATCAAAGGCCAGCAGATCATGATCGCCCGCACCGATCACGGCCTCATCGGCTACATTGTCGATGCAGTGCGGGAGGTCATCACTGTGCAAAAGAGTTCCATCGAACCAACACCGGAAGGCTGGCTGGATGCGGATCACAAGTACTTTGCAGGAATTGCCAAGCTGGATGAGAATCTGGTGACGCTGGTTGATTTCAACAGGATGATTCTAAAGGATCAAGTGTTGTTGGATGAAATCAGCGAAGGATGAATCCGGCAGAACGTTGTTACCAGGACCCGTTACTGGCGGAGGTTCAGCAGGTCCTGGCAAAGGGGACGGAGACTTCCTGGTCTCTCCTGCTGGCGCGGCTGGCCGAGGAACTGCAGCATGCCCGACAGCGCTCCAACAGCAATCTGTTCTCTTACCAGGAAGATCCTGTACTGGCTTCAGTAAATCGCGTATTTCGGGAAGAGAAGGTTCAGCTTTGCTGGGAAAAGATAATCTTCCTGGGGTGCTCAGCGGGCGGAAACGTTGCGTTGAGGACTCTGTTCGGCTATATCACATATCCCCACGTACCAATAGTCATCGCAATGCACCACAACCCTGGTTTTTCTTTCATGGCCAGGTTTGAGCTGGCTAACGGCGTGACTCACACACCTGTTCTGGTTGAAACCGACATGCCAATCAGGGGTGGGGAAATCTATTTTCTACCCGGGGAAAAGTGGATCGGTTACCATTCCGGCAACCCTTCGTTCCAGCTGGCCCCTCTAACTGGCAAGCAGCGGTTTCGTCCGGTAATCGATAATGTATTTTCGATTGCTGGTCAACGTTTCGGCCGGCAGGTGACAGGTATCATCCTCTCCGGCATGCTTGACGACGGCGCCCAAGGCCTGAAGGATGTTTTCCTGAATCACGGAGAGACCTGGATTCAGGATCCGGCGACAGCCGCATTTAAGGACATGCCCAAGGCGGCTCAGACAGCCGTACCCACCGCTAATATTATGACGTTAAAGGGAATAGCCGACCGTATCAATGCCTATTCCCATCAATACCTGATGCCCCGGTCATATAAGAATATCTTTCAGGTACTCTCTCACTAGGTCCATGCTAAAAACCGCAGACAAGCCACACGTTTACGACGCCAATCTCAATGACAGTTCAGGCCTTCAGGATTTCTTCGAAGACAGCAGTCTGGTGGTGGCTACCCGTTTTTTCCGAAATAAGGAGCTATTCCAGCAGTTGCAGGAAGTGGTAATACCCAGGCTATTGCAGGGGAGTCTACCCCGTCGCAAGATATTGCGTATCTGGTCGGCTGGTAGTTCTGATGGTAGGGAAACCTATTCTCTGGCCATGGTTGCCCGCCGGGCTCTGGATGACCGTGATTACCGGTTTATCAGAGTTTTAGTACGCGGATCAGACCTCAACCGGTTCCAGCTGGAAATTGCCCGTAAGGGTGTTTATGAGTTCAAGTCGGATGATTCCGGAACGTTGGAGCCCTACGCAGAATTTTTCGAACCTGCTGGGGACAGGACTTGGCAGATGAAAGTATCGCTTCGCCGGATGGTCGAGTATGTTGTCGAAGATATTACCAAAGTGAAACCGGAGGAGCCCTACGACGTTCTGGTCTGTTCACTGGTACTGCTTTATTACGAGCCCGAGTATCAGAAGAAAATTGTGCAGCATCTGATGACGACGCTACAGGCTGATGGTTTTCTGTATGTAACGCCGGTGAACCGGCGGTGGATGAAGAGGCAGGGATTCTTCCAGGTAAACAAGTCGGGTCCTTTCTTTTGCCGTGATGGATCTAACAGATCATCAGCCAAAATGGTTAGTCCTAAGAATATCACAGGAGATTGATCGATGAGTTTGAGTGACACACAGAAGAAAGAGCTGGATGCGATTGTGGCTAATCTCGACCACGAGGATTCAGATGTCCGGCGGTGGGCTGTTTACGACCTCGGGCAGTTTCCGGCTGAGACAATCATTGAGCACCTAGTCCGAGGTGCGGAGGACGAGCATCGAGCTGTTCGTGAGGCTGCGGCTGAAGTAATCGCTTCCGTTCCTGCCGAGATTTGTCTGCGACCGCTAACCCCATTACTGGGCAGCCCCCGAATAGAAGTGCGCAACCTGATAGCCGCGGTCATCGCCAAATTCGGCGGTGCTGCGGTTGAATACCTGATAGAAGCCCTGGAGCATGAGAACGAGGATGTACGCAAGTTTAGCGCCGATATCCTTGGGCTGGCGCGCAGCGACCAGGCTATAGAATACCTGGCTAAAGCTCTGTATGACTCCGCAGAAAATGTGGGTGTCTCGGCGGCAGAAGCGCTTGGGAAAATCCGATCTCCAAAGGCACTACCGCATCTGATCGCCGGCTTTACGGACCGCGACTATCTGAAAAGGGAGTGTGCCGAAGCCTTGGGAATGCTGAATATTCCTGATGGGGCCTATTTCCTAATGAAGCAATTCTTTACCACCGATGATCTGCTGGTTCAATATGCGATGGTGGATGCCATGGGAAATGAGGGAGACCTGAAGGTGCTGGAATTCCTGGAAAAAAATATCACTAAGATGGTCGAACCCCTCCATAATCCGGTGGCACTGGCGCTGCTGAAAATTGCCCAGCGGGAACATATCAACCTGCTGGAGCGGGACGAGGTTCCTCTAGAGAAAATCATCCAGTCAGTATCCAAAGGCGACGAGGAATATCAGCAGCTGCTTATTAATCAACTGGACGAGTCCCTGGATCCGGGGATCCTGCTGACTCTGACACAGGCTAAGGATTCCCTGTCTTCCAACGGGCTGGTGGCGTTGATTAAAGTAGCTGCACCCCATTCACAATTGAGTAAATTTATACTGGAAATGGTGGATCATCCGGATGACTGGGTAGCGTACACAGCCATTGAGCATCTCATTCACGTAGATGAAGCCGCCGCCGCCGAAACTATTAAGCATGTTTTGGCGGACC
>Ga0209976_10001360_pt1 | contig 14514 bp, 19 predicted proteins | sample SumtaG_FD_182806 | JGI IMG/M metagenome (GOLD analysis project Ga0209976, IMG submission 182806) | Deep subsurface microbial communities from Indian Ocean to uncover new lineages of life (NeLLi) - Sumatra_00157 metaG (SPAdes) (version 2) | ecosystem: Environmental > Aquatic > Marine > Oceanic >...
GGCTGCGGATATGAGCGAGCTGCTCTAAAAATTCTGCTATATCCTCGCTATTTTTTGAGATCCCTTCTATAAACTGATCAAGACCCTCTCCATCTTCCGGTATCCATAGCGGGCCGGGAGGTAATAGAGCATCGAAAGTCTGTCGAGATACCGACTTAGCCATTATTATTTCCTATCCATATTCGGGGCCGACTTAGACATACGTTATGCTCCCCAGCTTTGTAGTTTCTCCTTGTGCTAAACTATACTCCGGTATTGTATTACCAGGGGATAGACCGAAAGAGACAGTTTCCGCCGACGCTCCGTTTGCACCGAGTATATCCTGTACTATATCACCTATAGTGAGCGATGTTATTTTGTCATTACGCTCCGCCACAATATCAAGGCCATCTATAAAAGGCCGGAGCGCCCTAAAGTGCGTTATTAATGCTGTCGATACATCGGCTTTGACCTGCGCCTCAATTGCAGCGTCAACAGTTAATCCCCTGATCTCTACATATATGCTTATCCGAGTAATCGATACTACATAGAGTGTATCATCCGTCAATCCTAGCGGCTGCCTGGATATACTGGTTTCCTGATTTGCTGTAATAGATGCCCTGACTTCCGCTAAAATAGGAGCGCCCGCTAATCCATCAAGGTCAATAGATGTTTCTGTCTCAATATATATTGTCCGTTCGGGTGGACTGCCACTCCCTAATATTCTGCCTGAGTACGGATAGGCACGGGCTACACCGGCGACCTCTTCAGACCATTTTCTATAATCCGCCGCATTACCGCCGCCCTGTACGGATTGTATTTTGTCTAATATTCTCTGCCTGTAAGCGTCGTCGGTTTCCTTATCAGCTCCGGTATTGAGTATTATTGTAACTTCTGCCTGTGTTTCTGCGCCCGGTACTTGCGTACCAATCGACATCGTATCGGTTACATTGAGATTGCCTGCCGTGCCAAGAGTTTGAGCGGTTACATCCTGTACGGCTACTCCGCCCGCTGCCGGTGGACTGGCAGCATCGGGTAGATAACGCACGCCGTTTGAATCGCCTGTATAATCTACCGTTACCGGGATTACCGTTCCATTTGTAGCCGGGAGTTCAATTGTCATTGCCGCTGCTTCAGCCGGTTTTCTGGTTACGCTATATTCAGCGCCGAGTATATCAAGATCAATACCCGTTGCGGTTAATACAAGATTTGCAAGTGCCCGTTCTGCTGCGTATAATTGGAGTTCTTTATGATTAAGCGCCTCAATTGCAGCTATTACTCGATTAAATGCTTTATCATTTAGCGGGGATATTTGGTTTATTTCTCCCTCGATATTTGCAAGATTCCGTTCATATAATTCGTCTGTCGTTAATAGTGTGAGTGCCATTTATGCCCTCCGATAAGGCCTGATTTTTATTATCATTGCAACTGCTTCAATTGACAAATTATAATCATTTGCAATTGCCTCTATTTTATCACCACCGGCAAACATCCCCATAATTACATCCCATAATCGATGTCTTTTGTCTTTGTGTCCACAAAAAGCGCACGGCCCTGCGGGTGGGAAATATCTGTCAAGTTGCGCTATACTCATGATATCCTCTCTTCCGCTGGATACAATCCCTGGGCGATCCAATTCATACCGTTTTTTATGAGTACTAAAGTTATAATACCTCCGCTTGGCGGCTGCAATTTTATTTCTACTCGACGTTGATATGATGTAGGATTTGTAACCTCTACGTCAACTGTGCCGAAAAGAGGATGGGTGAGCGCCTTTATTGCTGCATCACGGGTATTGTTGAGCGATTTCAGAGTTATCGGTTCAAGCCCTGCATCGACAAAATCACTGCCTATTTTTTGTAATGGGTCTTTCATTAAAACATTTCCCACCCATCCCCGCCGGGTGAATAGCGATATAAGAGCAAGGTTTTCTATACCTTGATCCATTATAGGCTGTCCGCCTTTATAAACAATTTTGGATCCGTTCTCTGTCAATACAAGCCGAGGATCACCCTGAAAACGGTCAGGAGGCCAGCGCATTATTTAACTCCCTATTTTCATTCCTTCTATTCCTACGGCTCATTTGTTTTTTAATTTTATGGGCTGCGGTGGAATTTGCTAAATAGCAATAGACGCCTCTTGCATATATAGCATCGTACTCCGCCCCTGTCTTTAAACGCTCTCTATGGCCCATCACTATGGTAACCTCACTGAGTTTTCTTCTGCGCTGGAAATATCGAGGCTTAAAACGCCGGCTGAGCCAGCGCCATCCAATTTTAGGGCCAGGGCTGAGTTAATCGCTGTAACTAATCCCTGTAGGGCTGTGTTAAGTGCGGAGTATGTCACAGCGGAATTTCCATTACCATTGAGTTCAAGATTGCCGCCAACAAGAAAATTGATAAATGCTTTTATTGCCCCGCCGTCTGAAGAGTAGAGTTTTTTCTCACCTTCACCCATCGAAGGAGCGATATTGTCATTACAGGCAATTGCAATTTTCCAGGCAGGCCCGGCTGATAGGATAGTAACGATACTACCAACCGGCGGGATTGTGTCATCACCGGCATAGCTCATATATTCTACTATCTGGATGTCATCGGGATCAGACATTTCAACCTGTAATAGTAAAACATTTTTTAAGCCATCCCTGTTCTTGTCGATGTTAAAACCTCTAACTGTGCCGATCATTATTCAACCTCCCATGGTGCAATTATTTCATCGGTAGTATATACCTGTGGCGGAACTAATGACAATACAGTTGACCTGCCTGATGGATTATAATTGAATTCAATCGCACGGATTAAAAAATTAAAACCGTTTGGTACGTCAAGCGTGCGGCTAATTATAGTTACAATTGTATTAGGTTCCCACAGTGCACCGTCGGGATCATACCAATCTGAGACTGGAAAAGGAATTGTCAAGGCGTCGGCTAATTGTTTCGACCGCTGCCAGTTTGCTACTGCTTGTATATCTCCAGTAATCGTGTCGTGTGCTTGGATCGTTTTAAAACGGGAGCGGGAAATATTTTTATCTATCGCTACTGCCGACTTACTCACGCCACCCGGTGATTGACCGATGATTTTATATGCGTTGAATAATTTCCTGCCGTCGTATTTTGCAGACCAATTGAGAGGGAGGGGTTGAGTCTCTTCTAATGTGCCGACCGGTTGACCGTTTACGTTTGCCTGCCAGAAAAGCATATCGCCTGCGGGTGTAGAGGATATTAAAATACTGCGTTGCCTGGCATAATTATGGAGATGCGAAAAAATAGTATCTGTCGGGTCGGCTGTCATCCGGTCGAATTTGCCGCCGCCGTCTGCCTCGAATATTGCCTTGATACCGATATGAGCAATTTGTTTTTCTGCCCGCTGCTGGAGTGTTATATTGTTTTTTTCGTAAGGCGGCTTTAGCGTGCTGTCAATAGCGTCGGCTGTAAAGCTGAAACCCGCGAGATTTTTAACGATACCACTATTTGTCATTTCTGGTTCGACGGTGTAGAGTATACCATTTATCTGTAAAATACCGGCAAGATAAACTGAAGCGGGGGGGAGTGTATAAGGCAAGAGTCGTTTGTCGAGTTCTTTATCTTCTCCCGGTGTCCATGCTATCCGGGCTGTCCATCCGTCGGCTGCGGTGTCCAGAGTGCGGATAATTTTTCCCGCCTGTACGGGCACTTCTAAGCCATCGATAATTAATGTAAAATCATCCGCCTTTTTGCCAGGGATCGTTAATTTCGTTCCTTCGTTACGGAGCGCCTCAATCGCTGCTAACAGGGGGATATTTAAAATATCGCCTGCGTAAATTGTTGGGAGATCTTCTAAACTGATAGGGCGACCGGTAAGGATAGGATTTGCGCTCACGATTAAACGGGCGTGCTCTTGAGTACCGTATGCAGTTGCGGATATTCTGGTAATACGGTCTCCGCCTACTACTGTATATTGATAGCCAGGCGTCGGTATAGCTCTTATGTTATCAGACATATACCATTACCTCACGACCTGCGGGGAGGATACGAATATCGTTACCTTTCAGCTTATTCGAGTTCACGAAGAGAGTAAAATTGCTGTCATTATCCCCTAACTCTCCATACTCCGTTATGGTAATTTCTATCGGGGCTCTGGGCTTAATCAGTGTGAAACGTTTTTCTATTTTTAAATCGTATGAGGCTAAAAGCAGGTAGGCGATTGCCTGGGCGACTAATAAAGACACATCCGAAAAAGATTGAGATTGAGAAAAATATTGTGCATCAATATCATTATCCTCAAAAAGCTCCTGCACTGCGTCGAGTGTATCTATAATAAATTCAAAAAGTGCAAATATATCGTCGGCCATCTTAATAGCCTCTGCCCTGGTATCAAGGATCCCGGCGGCTATTGTCTGAGCGACTGCTGTTATTGCTGCGGTAAGGGCGATTTCTTGCACCGCTACGGTGTTACGGGCTTTTGTGTCTGTAGTTTCCGGGCTAATTCCGATAATTGCATCTATTAAATTTGAGTAGCTTGTCAATTTTGTACGGACATCCCTGATTATTAATGCAGGTAATTGTATAAGTGCCTGGATCTGTCCGGCTAATGCGATGGGCTTGAGGATTGTTTCATCAAGAGTGGATTGGATACCTCTTTGTATCGCCGCCATTTGTGCGCTGATTTCCGCTACATCCTCAAATAAATTTGAGAGTTTTTCATTCACGGCAATAATCACATTATTTGTTGCGGTCTCTGTGGCAATTCCCTCTGCTGCTGTGTCTACCTGGAGATTATCGTCAAACTGATTTGATGATGCCTCATTTGTATCGAGCGCCTGGGTATTGATTATTGCAGATAGCTGCGGAGTTGATTTTAGCACCGCCGGATCTGCCGGTTCAATCCACTCTGTTGTTACCTGGGTAATATTCCCGCTTTCGGTCGGATCATCATTGGGAGAGAAAGATACCGGTTGTAAAAATAATTGACCGTGCACCGGGTGTATTATTTCCCACGTTCCCCGCTCTGCGAGGGATTTGAAAAATCGGCGTGCTTCTAAATCATTATCTGCTCCTTCAAAAAATAGTGTTAATGGATAACGAGTTCCATTAATCCCTAAATCCTGGAGTACTGAGCCGTCGACTTTGGGATATTCAAATATGCCGAGTTTTTTATTGGCGGAATATGTGTTGCTGCGCCATAGAGGATTAAATATATTTCCGTCCGGGCTTGTGAGTTGGCATGTGTCTCTTAGTCTATCCCTATGATCTGCCATTTTAATTTTGTCCTAACATACGATAGTCTATATTCCGTGCGCTGCCGGTTGATCCGGTGTCGGTTGCTGTTGATCCTGCGGGCGCTCCGGCAATATCTATCCTGCCTTTTAATATACCGCCCGCTGCTGCTGCATTAGGTGCTGTACGGATAGGACCACGACCGCCACCGTATTCAGAATATTTCCATGCGTCATCTGATATGCCTGCGGGGTCTCCACCGGCAAACCATTCTTTAATTTTAGTAAATATTTTAAATTTAGATTCTAACATCACAAGAAGAGCAACTAATCCGGCGACTGCCAGGGCAATTGCTCCTATCGGATTGGCTGCCATTATAACATTAAAAATACCTTGTGCTGCTGCGGCGGCTTGAATTGCTTTCACTAAACCAAAAAATGTTTTTATAGCATTCAAGGCAATCATAATTTTAACGGCGGCATTATATGCTATAAATCCAGCTACTATGCCGAAGATTACCGGCTTCCACTGCTTGAAAAGTTCAACGGCTTTCTTTGCGAAATTCAAAACTTTTTCAACATCGAAATTCCTTACTGCCTCTGTTAGGGCATCGATTGCAGCCCCGCCCTTTTTCTCAAAAGCTTCGACAAATTTAAATCCTACCTCTATGGTGGCAGATCGTAAAGCTGCGAGTCGGTTCTGTAAGCTTTGCCTGATAATATCAGCCATGTTTTTAGATGCACCACCGGCATTGAGAAGTTCATTTCTAAAAGCTCTTAATTTATCCGTGCCTTCGCCGAGTAAAATATTTACCCCGGTTACTGCACGGCCTCCGTAAATAGTAGATAATGCGGCTGTCCGCTGTGCTGTGCCCATGCCTTTAAGGCCGACTTCAAAGTCTCCCAGTATATCGACTATATCCCTGAAGTTGCCTTGTGCATCTTGAGTATTTATGCCAAGCTGCTCAATCGCTTTTTGTGCTGCTCCGGTCGGCTTACTTAATCGGATCATCATGTTACGTAATACTGTACCGGACTCTGAGCCCTTGACGCCTGAATTTGCCATCACACCGAGAAGAGTATTGAAACTCTCCATTGATTGCCCGGCTGCGGTAAATGCGGGAGCACCTTTTTTGATTGACTCAAACATATCTTCCATATTGGTATTTGTCCGGCTCATGGTTAATGCCATTACATCATTAAGGCGGGTAAAGTTTTTTTGCAGATCAGCGGTATTCTCTGTCATTAATCCAAAAGCGCCGAGGGAGTCGGATGCTATGTCGGTAGCTCTGCCGAGATCGAGTTGACCGACGGTTGCAAGATCGACAGTGGGAGCAAGGGAGATCATAGCCTGTTCCACATTAAATCCGGCCATTGCTAAAAAATCTAAACCTTCAGCCGCTTGACCTGCGGTAAATTGTGTTACTGAGCCTACGTCTCTGGCTGTGCGGCCGAGCGCTTTTAATGTTTTTTGCCCGGCTTCAGTCGCTAAATCTAAATCTTTGAATTTACTCGATGCGGATGTTATGGCCTGGTCGAATGATATAAACTCTGTTGTTACGGTTCTGAGTCCCTGAGTGAGAGCACCGATTCCACGGGTAATTAATTGAGCGCCGATAATACCTTTTATAATATCGCCGACACGGGATCCGGCACGGCCGACATTACGGAAAGACTTCGTTGCTTTATTTTCAAATACGCCCGCACCTCTACCCATTGCCCGAAAAGCTCCGGTGATTCTGTCACGTGCGGTAAAAGCTGTAGCAACTGCATATTCAGCCATTTATTTTTTTGCTCTTCCTTTCCCTTTATTTATGGCGTCGGCTTCCGCTTTACTCATTAACTCATGCCATTTATTCCAATATTTTAATCGGGCATATGTCATGCTTTCAATTTCTGTCGGCGCTACACCCCTGGAAAATAAATTACCCATCATCTGGTCCATCCGACTTATATTTGCAAAAAAATTGCGCCCAGCACCTCCACGACTGACAAATCCTTTCCTTCGAGTTTGATAATTCCATCGTAACCGATGCCTGAGAGGGAGCCGGTGAGAGAATACATCATCTGGTATCTTTCGGTTTCATCCTTCCCATCCATCTGGATTTTATGTTTGCCTGCGATTTCTGTATATTCGAGATTTGTTACGCTCCCTTTCGGCTGTGATAGATGTTGAGTGATTGTCAGGTGTCCGTCTTTTTCGATAAACTCGATTAAACCGAGCCGGACATAGCTGACCATTTTGTTGAGTGTTGACTCAATTCCTGACTTTGCTTTTTTATCGTCAATTGCCTCTATGTCAATGTCAAAGCGCTCAAGAAAATTCATGACTTGATCCATAGCGGCTTCTTGCGATATTTTGTACTTTTTTTTCGCTAATGCAAATTTAGATTTCATTTCTTCTTACCTCTTCTGCCTCTTAAATTGTTCTCCGGCTATTATGCCGGTTTTAAAAACTGGGGGAAGATCCTTTTTACGGGATAATCCCCCTCTTAAAAAATGAATTTTACGCTGCAAATAATGTCCAGCCGCCCGGTGAGCGATCTGGAATTATGATAATACTTGCTCTATTTTCTTCGCTCTCGACAGATTCAAAATTGATCTTACCGACACAGCGCCACACCGAACCGTCCGCCCAGGTCATCGCCATCGGAAAGGTTCCAATTCTTTCTGCAAGTGCCCTGATTTGATCCTGTTCAGATGGAGTTGCTAATATCGGCAATCCCTCTACATTCTGCGGACGCAATGTCATTTTGTACATTATTCGTCCAGTGGAGGGGATCCCTTCTGTCTCATATGGTGAAGCGTTAAATGTTACGTTAACATCTCCCGCCGCCTCATAGGGCACGCCGTCGAGAGTTAATTTTCTAAATGATCCGCTTACTGCTCCCATCTTATTTTACCTCCTCAAATTATTTATGTTGTCAGTATGGCGCTTGAAGCGTCAAACTGTACGGTTGTATTTAGGATTCCGCCTTCGCCTGATAACAGCACAGGTATGGTCATGTCAAACCCGTTGTTACCGGCTCTGATTGTTACCAGATTACCGGCTGCCAGTCTGTCAATTGTAAAATCGGATTCAAAGAGCCAGGCGTTACCTTCCCATTCTTTGGCGAGTGCTACAAGTTCACCAATCACGGCGTCAATATCTCTCACTTTTTCTCTAGATATTGTGCTTGATATTTTTGTTACATCGGATACGATTGTGATTGATAACCATTTTTCCCGTTTGAAATTGAGGCTGATTGAATTACCGAGATTCTGAATGATCGAGATATTCCGCATGGAGAGAAAGGCATTTGATGCAAGAGCGATTGAACCTGGGTGGTAAAATGATACGACATTTTTTAGAGTCACTATTCCGTTTTCTACTACTACAGAAGTGATTCCCTGTTTGAGAGCGCTATCTCTGGCGGTATAGTCCGATGACCATCTCTCCGATACAAGACCGGGATAAATGTCGAGTTGCTTTCCGATATAAGATTCTTCTGCCCGTTTGCTGTTTGTGCGGGCCATTAGGGCCATAGTTTCGGCAGCTATTTCAATCGGATGGTTTGGGCTACCCTCTACTGCGATTATGCCATGAGTTCTGTTTGATTTTCGATCATTTGAGATTGACAGGAGAGCGGTTAATGCTGCGGAACCGGTTGCTGTTACGTCAGCACTTAGGCAGCGGAATGGTCGGGCTACGGTTTTAGCGTAATTGCCGACAAAATCATTTCCCTCGCCGTTGTAAACAGAGATTGCGTCGATAGTGTCAGTATCCTGACCGTAGCCGTGGATTACGTCGGTAAAAAACTTTTCGTTTTGCGCATCGCCGGTGCCGAGTGCATTAAGGGCATCCTGGATGTCCGGTACGGTTAAACCTGATGCCATGTCCGTCACTGCTGCGGCTACTCCGGTCGGTAATGCCTCGCCTGCCTGAAGGTTGAACTCGATTGTAATATCGTTGCCCCATAATCCCTGGCCTTTGGCTTCGGGTACTACCTCGAAGGTTACAGCTGTTTTTGTTGCGGTTACGGGCAAATCTGCGTCTGCTGTAATTGCCGCTACTACAGCATCGGCAATACCCTCTACATCCATCGCATCGGTGATTGTAACCGGTACCCTTAAACCTGCGATATAGAGAGCCATAGTTCCGGCTAATACACCGGAAGAGCCGGCGAAGTCAATTTCACCAACTGCCACATCGGCGCCGCTGTCCTCCGGTTGCGGGATCATCCATGTTTCGATTCCACCGGACTTTTTAAAAGCCGCTACTGCGAGCCGGTGGAGCATGTATCCAAAGCCGGTTTGGTCGCCGACCTCTTCCGGACTTAGAATTTGTACGGGTACATTATCCACGACTGCGGTTTTGTTTACCTCATCGTATGATCCGATTAATAATATTTTTCTGGCAAGGACTTCCGCCGTGACTGCAAATTGTTTATTCTCCAGTCCGGTGAATTGTCCTGCCGCTATGCTGGTAGGTATTACACTCATTTAATTTTATCCTCCTGTCTTTTTTTCATTATTATATATAGCCATAATTTAATTGGGCCAATATGAATTCTAATTGAAGGAGCAAAAATACAAGGCCAGTATCGTAAAGATAAACCTAACGATAATTGATAAGGATAGAAAGTAATTCCTCCTCCCAATATTCCCCAATTAAAATCGCAATCTATAGCTTTACCATCAACACTCATTATTTTTCCTCCTCATACCCGTTAGGGTATTTAATTACGGGGTATTGTTAACCAATACTCCGGTTTTATCTTTTTGCTCTTCTTGATATTTTATCATTGCATCCATTACAACAGGATCGGGGGTTACTCCCGTATCGCCGGTTATATCTTCAGTTGTCCTGAGAGTGAGCGACATGGATGCGGTTATGACAACATATTCTCCCTGGTTCGGCGGCGTGTCTTTTTGTACATTATTAATCCATCGATTGGATATTACACCGATACCGAGTCCAAGATCATAATTATCATTGTCCATTATCACCTGATAAGCTATGTTGATTAACTCATCAATCGATTTGTCAGCCTCTTCTGTTGCCTCAAGGTGGGCAAGTAAAGCCGCTGCCTTTTGTGCTTCACTTCCGGCTGCAAATACTGTCAGGTCTATTTTGCTGGATGCTGCGGCGGTTAGTTCAATCCGAAAAGTGCAAGCGTGTTGTTTTGTGCCTGATCGACCGGCTGCTGATTCCGGGAAGTCCCCTGAGAAATAAAATACCTGGATGAACCGATTATTGCCGAGAACTTCAATTGAGGCTTTTGATTGGCGCTGATAGCCGACGGTTTTATATCGTCCGGCTTCGGCGTTGCCGTAAATGTCGACAATGCTGTCTTTTATGATCCTAAAGTTCATCATTTTCATGCCTGTTCGGCCTTTGTGAGATAATATCGAGTAAATCCGATTGAACCGTCCGGCTCCGGTGCCCGGCCTGCATCCATTATAAACGGTACTTTGTCTGCCGTGCGGCTGGGAGTAATGGGGATTTCAAATAGCCAGGTTTCCCCGGCTACCGGTACCCGTGCCAGACTTGACCGGCGGAGAGAGACAATAGGATTATTTACTACTACCTCTTCCCCGGTCTCTGGATTTACGCTCACGAAACCGTAAAGGATCTGTCCCGTTAGGTCATCTGGATTAGCTGGGTCGGCGCTATTTTCTGATTTATCATATTTTTTACCGTCCGGATCAGTTAATATCAAAGGTAGACCATATTCTCTTTCCAAGGTATGTTTCAAATCCGATTCAGCCCGTTCGCGTAAATTGATCATTTCTCTTCTCTGATTACGTCTCTGGCTGCGTCCGGTTTTACACTTGCTCTATTGCTGGATTTATAATCCAATGGTTTCTTCTCCAGCTTTTCTGATAGGTAAGCGGGAAGTTCATCTCCGGCTTTATAACGATGAGCGCCGAAAAATACTTTTTTCCCTTTAGGTACTTTCATTTTTTGCTACCTCCGATTTGAGCGCTTGTTCTATTTTTGCAAATTCTTTTTCCAATTCTATGAACTCTGTTTCCAATTTTGCATAATCTTTTATAAGCGCCTTATATTTTTCACTGGGTTTTGAGCCATCGCCATCCGTAAGTTTCTTGTTTTCATCTTTGAGGCTTATGATATTCTTTTTCAGCTCCGCCAACTCTTTTTCAAGTTCTTTGATTTTTTTTACGGCTTTTTTATAGTCCTCAACTGGACTATCAGATTTAAGTTTTTCAACCTCCGCCGTTAGTTTATCCACTTTCTCATCACGGCGGGCAATCTGCGCTTTGAGAGCCCGGACTTCGGGATGTTCATTTATCCGTTCGATTATTTCCCCGATTTTACCGAGCTTTTTAAGCTCTTTCTCTCTCTCTTTTGACAACACGCCTTCCGGGATTTCATCGCCGTATAATAGCGTGCGTTTATTATCGATTCTCAATGTTCCCCTGCCAATCCATTTCATTCTTTTTCCCTCCTATGGGAAGCCGGGAGCCTAAACTCCCGGCTATATTATTAGGTCAGTGTATCAAGCGTTACAAAGCTGTCGGTCTGAGTGGTTGCAAAGATCGGCGCTTCCTGGGTTCGGATTGTTACCTTTTTCCAGTCGGGCGCAACATACGCATCGCAGTGGAACATGGCGGGCATTATAATTCCGCCGGGGCTCTTGATATTGGGTGGCATGGGCGGAGATTCGGGATTGAATCCAAAAAGGGATTGGTATAATTCGATCCGTTGGCCGACCATCGGAAGTACTTCAGGCGGGCCAAAATAGCGATCACACCGGGCCTTGACTGTAGTTATAATTGCCTCATCGACCGGCATGTAGGGAGTTGATACTCCAGCGTCGGTCTCATAGACATCGGTCATACTGAACATCCAGAGTACATGTCCGCCTGGAGTGCGGAGTCTACCCCTGGGTATCCATCCTGCCTCTACGAATCTAGTATATTCAGGCGGTACGGGATTCCCGGTTGTAACTTCTAAGAGTTCAAAGCGCCGGTTGTCTGCGTCGGCTCTCACGTCGGTATCCGCTATAAAAGCGCTCATGGCGTCCTGGCCGAAACCAATAAAATTTGGATTGGTTTTGCCGTTTTTACGGGCTATAGTACAGGCACCGTCGATATCGGCCATAATAGTTTGTGAGCCGGAATTCCATTTGTTCGTCGGGGTTATAAAATTGGTTGCATCACGTTTGAAATCATACTGTAAATCGGTGTTTGCGGTGCCGATAATTGCATCCTGCACGCCATCGAGTATGGATTGAGCAGCGAGGCGTTCATTCATTCTGACAATCCGGCGGATGCTTTCGAGATGGAGCTTTAAGGCAAGAATTCTCATTCTTGATTGCCGGTCCCTGCCTGCATACGGATTCTCACCGGCTACACGCTGTAGAATTTGGTTAGCGTTAATATCGCCTTCCTCTTCTGCAAGCGGATATTTCCGGCTGAAGGATGTATATTTTTCAACATTCAGGTTTTTCTGTAGCGATCCCAAGGGTCGGGATACCATGCCACGGGGGATCAGAGCTGATGTTTTTTCATTCCCTCTGATTATGTCGATATCGATATCAAGGGAGTTGTCAGAGAACACTGTCCGTCCATTCGATGCGGGATTCCCAAAGAACGCTTGGAAGGCGGTGGGAACTGAAATTATATCTTTTTCATCGAACATTTCAGCCATGAACCGGCTGAAGCTGTCTAATGCTACGGGGCTGAATATAGCCATTTTTTATTTACCTCCTATTAGGCGTTTTCGTAACTATCTACGTCGATAGTTGATTCGGGGAATATACCATAGCCATTCATGGCCTGTTCTATGGTTTTTCCGTCGGTTTGCAGGGTTGTAAGCAGGGCGCTGTTTTCAAAGACCAGTTGATCTTTGTCTACGGTGCAGCAAGCACCTATCAGCATCGGGCTGGTTGTAATATCACCCGCTATTAAAGCGGCTGCGGTGAGTTCATCACCGAGATATATTCCTGCAAATATTTCTGATCCATCAAGGGCTGCCGGGTCTAGCGGTACCCATTTTCCGATTGCGGTTATGGTGATCAGAAAAATATCACCTGATGCAAAATCGGTGGCTCCGTCGGTGATGGTGAACGTAATTCCGCCGACATAAAAAACCGATGCTCCAAGAGCAGCTCCGGCCATGATTAAACCGGCTGCAATTAAGTTGCCATTCGGATCTTCAAGCTTGAAAACTCCGCCTTCGGATGCGGCTATTACCATGGTGAAAAAGTCATCGAGGGCAAAGTCTGTGCCGCCGTCGGTAATCGTAAAGGTGATTCCGCCGGATGTTACTACTACCGTGCCTGATGCGCCTCCAGGAAGAACGATGTTTTCGTTGAGATCGATTCCGTCGGGATCGGTTAAGGTGAATTGTCCGCCATGTGCGATTGTCATGGTGATTGTCCAATAATCACCGGCAACAAAGTCTGTTACTCCGTCGTTGAGAGTTGTAGCGAAATGGTTGTTTGAGTATGCGACAGCTACAGTCATATTTCCGAGTTTGACTCCGTTCGGATCGATCACCTCGAAAATTTCAGATCCTGAGACAGTGTCGTCAATACAGGTTGCGATATACGCGCCCTCAATTACTTCTGTCCCTGGCACTATAGCGTCCATAGTTCCGTTACCGGTTCCGGTGAATACTGCTGCACCGCTGGCCGTTCCGCCTTTGTTTGGATCGTTGCAGGTAAGGACAAAGTCGCCGACTTTCGGGACTTCTCCGGCTGCTACTGCAAAACCGGTAACTGTGCCATCTCCGGTATTACCACCATCCGGGGTTACGGCACCTACTACTCTGCCGTCTTCTCCGGCTGCCGTGCACTCAAGGTTGTAATCGCCTATAAGTAGTGCGGAGGGATAATCGGCTACTTTTGCTACAGAGGAGACTATGCCATCTCCGGTATTGCCTACGTCGGCGGTTCCGGTAGTGGCGATTGACTCATTCTTTTTTGCCATTACCGTAAGATTTTTGAGTACTGCTGCACGCCCGGCGTCTTGTTCTATGGTTTCATTTTCTTTTGCAACTGACATGCCTGAGCGGATAAAAGGTACTGATATATTATCTCTACTTACTTGTACGGTCATAATTTATACCCTCCCTATCTTTTTTTTGTCTTCGGCGACCATACCGGCCACCTCATCGACTGCATCAGCGCCCGATTCTGCGGGAGTGTCAGGGAGTTCATCCCCTTCAACTTGTGCATTTGCCGAGTTGTCCTGTTCTTTCAGCATATCGTATGCCGTTACAGCACCCTCGAGAGCGGCAATTCCGCTTTCACCGGTTAATACTTTTTTAGCGAGACTTTCAATCCCCTTGTATTTTTCATTACCGATAAAAGATACAGCCGCTTTTATGCG
>Ga0209976_10001361_pt1 | contig 14509 bp, 13 predicted proteins | sample SumtaG_FD_182806 | JGI IMG/M metagenome (GOLD analysis project Ga0209976, IMG submission 182806) | Deep subsurface microbial communities from Indian Ocean to uncover new lineages of life (NeLLi) - Sumatra_00157 metaG (SPAdes) (version 2) | ecosystem: Environmental > Aquatic > Marine > Oceanic >...
TGGTATCCCGGCGATGGGTCCGGGCCAGGTGAGTCCGGATATCCACTTGCTCGTTCCAATCAGCGTCCAATTGGACCCGGCCTTGTTGCTGCCGCACCCCGCTGTAGTGCTTGGCCGGTCGAAACGAATTGCGTGAAAAATCACCTTTCATAGCGCACCCCCGCTCAGTTCAGGTTACGTAATAAATTCCTGCTTCCAGTCCAAAGGGCAAATAATCATCCAGCGCCAGGCGCAGATTGGCTTCACGCTGGGCCGGCAGCAGAAAATTGAAGGCCCCCATCTCGGAGCCGTTTTCGGCGCCGGTGCGAATCTCAAGCGGGCTGCTGGCGGCCAGCTGCCCATAGCCGGGCCGCCCGTACCGGCGCGAGGTAAAGCCGACCTGTAGCCGGTGGATGATCCGGTTCCGTTCACCGGTGGACTCTGTGCCATCCCCGCTCTCGGCATCTGTCTCCTGCTCTTTCAGCGCCAGCTGCGGCTGGCAGCGAAATTGTTTCGGGAATGTGTCCGGCGGCAGGTAGCTGAACCGGGCGAAGCCCGCCTGGCGCTTCTTGAGCGTGACCGCTCCCTCGAAGATGCTATCAGAGGCCAGGGCCAATTCCCGGACTCTCACCTCGCCCAGGATAGTGGCCCGCTCGATCGTCGTGCAAGGCCCGTATATTTCTTCACTGACCAGCCCGATAGCCTTAAGACCTGCCGGACCGGCATCGACAATGCTCTCGCTGATCGACAGGCCGGCTATATCTTCCGGCAGTGCCAGCGGTCCCACGATACTGTCCTCGATCCGTACGCGCAGAGCGACCTTGTAGGCCGTGGCCGTAATGCTGGGCTGGTCCGGATAAGCCGGCTCGCCGTTCAACTCAAGTGCCAGGCCGGGAACCAGTGTGGTGTGAATCAGGCGCAGCTCCTGCAGGCAATTGTGCTCGATACGCAAACCCCCTTCCACCAGCAGGCCGCTGAGGGTGAGGAGGGTATTTTCATTACCCGTACCGATGGCTTTGATCACCAGGGCCGTTACCTCCCCTTGGGCATCGACGCAGCGGATCACCGGCCGGCACTTGTTCGCCGCCTGGATGACCAGCTCGTCCCCGGGATTCAGTTCAAGCGTACATTCCGATGATTCGTCTCCGGAAGGGGACGGCACGGAGCCCAGCTGGTAACTGCCGTTATCAACGATGGTAATGACCGCTTGGTGTTTATCTGGCCCCACCAGTCGCCATGCATCCAGTGCCAATTGAATATCCTGGTACACACCCTTAGTGGTGTCTTCCAAGGCGGCTGAGCTGCGCACAGTCGCCGACCAGACCGTTGCACTGCCGCTGGCTAGGGTCTCCCCGCGATCGTAGGGTCCGCCACCGATGTCGCCACTGAATCCATAGGCGTAGCTGACCTGGATCTCCGGATCTCCGGTGGTTCCGTCCACCGGCGGGATCAGGAGACGCCCCAGTTCGGGATCCACAGCCACAGTGGCCTGGACCGGAGAAATGGCCGCGCTACCGGCTTCGTTTTCCTCCCCGGACGAGAATTCCCTGCCGGTCGGCAGGAAGCCGGGCGTCCGGTCCCACTGGCTCAGGTCACCAATCACGATTTCATCGGGCAGGACCGGGATTTCCGATCCCCCGAGATAAATCCTGAAGGGGGGCTGGTTGTCGAAGTAGGCGGTCGAGGGCGTTTCATTTCGCAGAATCGCCCGGCGTCGCTGGGCCAGTTCCCGGTGCAACGGCTCCCGGCGTAGCCGCCCCGGCACGTTCACCTCCTCGGCCAGGTGGGTCAATTCCGCTTCCGTCTTCGGCCGGTTGAACAGCGGCAGATCGCACCCCAGGGGACTGAAGGTGTAGCTGCCCGCCGGCCCGCCGGTCACCGCCCGGGCGGGGGATCTCGACAGGTAGTAGCTGCTCAAGCGCCAGAGGTGAATCCCCAGGTTGGGGAGGTTATACCGGCCCCGGCCACTGTCGGCCAGGCGCACTTCAACGGTATGGGCCAGACTGTCGAAAGGGGCGCCTATCAGGGTTAACGCCGCCGAGCGCTGCAGGTCGCAGGTGCGGGCTTTTCCGGGCCGGACGTGGTTGACGTGCTGGGTGCCGGCCAGCAGATCGAAATATTCCACCACCCGGGCGGTCCAGCCGGTGATGTCGCGGGCCAGCTGCTCCAATACGGTGGCGGTCCCCTTGCGCCGGCGATAGGCCAGTGTATGGGCCACGTAGGGCCGCAGGCTGTAAGCCCGGGGACTGCCGGCGTGCAGCCCCCTGACACCCAACAGGTCGCCGATATAGGGCACCACCCACTCGGCGCAGGTTTCAATGAACCAGTCCGCGTACAGGCCCTCGATGTCGTCCTCCAGGGACCGTACTTCCGCCTCGATGACAGCCAGCAACGCCCGCAGGGCTTCATTATGCTCTTTATCGCGGATCCGGTAAACGGCCGGTAGCAGCTGATAGAGGCGCTCAGAGTCAGTCACTGGGGGTATCCTCCTGCTCAGGTTGTTCGGCGGTGGAATCTTCCAGTGTTATGCCGGTGGGATCGATCAACAGCAGTTCCCCTGCCACGACCTTCTCACCATCCATGTGGGCTTTAGCCGCCGGCAAGAGGAAATCCTCGCCACCATCGCCATTACCGGGGCCGGTCCTATCCGAGTAGGTCAACTCGTCTAAATCGATGGAAGTGACCCCTGCGACCCGGGCGATGGCGCTGATCACCTCGGCCTCGGTCACGCCTTGGCCGAACTCCCGGCGGGCGAAAGAGAAAGTCGCCAGCAGCGCCTGGCGTATATCGGTCTCTACCAGTTCCCAGATATGGTCGGGATCTATCAGTATTTTTGCCACGATGCAGAAAACGCTCTTAATGTAACTGCCCACCCGCAGCTCCACCTGTGATCCCCGGTAACGGTTGATCGAACCGAATAGGTTCTTGTAAAGTGATGTTTCCTCACCAACCGCCTTGCCGCTCTCGCTGGCGATAGTGATGTGTAACAGGCGGTTCTCGCCGAAACCGAAGGAGACCGCCTGGGCCTTACCGATTCCGGGGTAGGTTCGGGCATAATCTTCGAAATCCTGGCGCGAAACGATCCGTCCCAATGTGAGGCCGGAACGCGGGGCTCGCTCCCGGGCGCTATCCCTGGATTCCTGGGCGGCGGCGCCGGTGGCCGGCACCGGATTGATGACGGCCTTGATTCCCAGCGGGCGGCGGGGTAACAGACTCAGGCTGGCGCGGGCCACCTCGCCGTCGGGGCCGCTGCCGCTGCGGTAGATAGCCTTGATGTTCTCTGCTCCGGAGGGGAGTCTGGCTCCTTGGAGTCCGTCCCCGAATATCACCGCCGCCTGGCCCCGGTTGTTAAGTCGCACCATGTATTTCCGGGCGGCTGCCTCAACGCCGTATAGCGAATCCGCTTCCTCCCAACGGACGTCATCCACATACACCCGCAGGGTGCTCTGTTTGCCGCTGGCAGCCACCGCCGGGACGTAGGTCAAAGGCGGTTTCCGCAACCTGAAGCTTTGATTCGCCCGGTTGGCGTCACCACTACCCATCACTTCCGTCACAGTCTCGCCGTGGGTGGCCTCCAATACGTTGGCGTTGATAGTCACCGTGGTCGGATCAAACAGGTTCGTCACGGCTGACTTGAGTGTCAGAGTGGTGCGCTCTTTATGTACGAATTTTTCGATGACGGCCGCTTCACTGACCGTCTCGTCTTTCGGTTCGGCACCCAGTTGCTTTACGTTCTCATCCGCCGTGGTCAGGCTGCCAACCACGCCGCGCGGGGTTTTCAGTCGCCACTTTTGCACCCCCGTTCCGGCCGCTACCGGATGGGCGAGAATCTCTGCTATCTCGCTGGAGTACAGTGTCTCCATTTTACCGGCCGCGTCGGGCTTGAACGGCAATCCTGCGCTGTTGATCTGCAGTCGGTGGCGCTGGCCGCTGATCATAATGGTCTGTCCACGTTCAAGGCCCACGGCCAGTTGGTCTAGCTCCACCATATTCTCTTCGAACCGACGGGCCACCTGCCGGGTTTCACCCGCCGGTTGGACTTGGGTGCCTAAAATGTGGACTACCGCGTTTCGGGGATGGAACCAGGACAGATGTTCGCTCACGTCCAGTTCCAGGCGGGTAACGACCATCGAAAGGCTGAAGTCTTCCTGCTGGTGCTCGGTGATCTGGGATATCCGGTATGCCTCCACGTATGTCGGCTTCTCAACGACGATCCACTGGCCTACTTTCAAGTCGGGGAATTTGCCCTCCAGCTCGATCCAGTTGCGATCGGGGGTGATGGCCAGGTCGGGCCAATGCTTGTAGCGGTCGGTGATGGGGTGCCCGGCCAGGGTGCGCTTCAGCCGGCCGGTTTTACCGCTGGTTTCGGCGTGATCGCCTGTCTCCCATTGGGTGATAGTGGAGTCCCTGCTCCCGCTGAACAGGTATTCAGCGCCGGGCATGAAGACCAGGGCGGTCACCGGCTCCAGATGGTGCTGGTTGTAGCGGATCGGGCGCCAGACCTGATTATTGTTACCATCCAACGTCACGTATTTCCACAGCCGGACCAGGTGATCGTTGCTGCCGGTAAGAATTAAGGGCGGGTCATGTCCTTGGGGATTGAGTGCCATACTGGTGAAGCCCTCCAGGTCTCTACTGACCATTTCCTCACCATTGATGGTTTCGAGTGCTTCGTAAGACAGACTCCCAGTAACAGCGGTAATACTCAAAATGTGTATTTCGTGGTCCAGCCCGGCGGAGTATAACTGCAGTGTGCCGTTCACTTCGGCGAATGCCAGCCCGCTCACCGTCCTATCGTGCTGTGGTTCGGGCGCAGTCACCGGCTTGAGAGTATCCGCCGGCCAGAGCAGCACCTGCCCGTCCTTGGTCCCACCTGCAATCCAGCCCCGGTCAGGTGATATTGCCACCGCCGTCAATGTGGCGGACCCGACCTGCGCGCACAACTCATCGCTGATCGTATTTGTGGCCGGATTGAAGGTGTATCGGGTGAGGTTGCCCTGGTCATCCCCAACCACCACCAGCATGCTCCCGGTCAGCTCCCCTGAAGGTTCCCTGTCTTCCAGCACTGCCAGACAGGTCAGGGCGCCACCCTCGGTCAGCTGATGGTCATGTGACACCTCCCAGGTACCTGTGTCCCACACTTTAATCGATTTATCCCGGCTAACGGAAAGCAGGTAATGACCATCATGGATATAGGCCAGGCCGGTCACGGGCAGGTCATGCTCCCGGAGGGTCCGCCTTCGGCCGCCGGTGCGGGTGTTCCACACCTTGATGTACCCGTCAGTGCAACCTGACGCTAATCGCGACCCGTCGGGCGAGACCGCCAGGCAGGTGACCTCATTGGGCACCCAGGTCAGATTGTATTTCTTAGTGATAACCGCTCTTCTTTTAACGTCCCACAGCGTCTTCCACTTGGGTGCGTTGCAACCGAACATATGGGCTTTATCCTGGAAGATGAATACATCCGGATAGTCGGCAGGCAAGACCTCCTTTTGTTCCTCTAAATACCCCAGACCTTTCTCCCAAGTGACCAAAGTGTTCTCCTCCTTCGGAAGTAGCTCTACCGATTTGAGCGGGCGGAAATCCCACCTTTCGCTTCCGTAGTGGATTTTTCGCTTTTGACCCACCAGCAACAGGGCGTTACCCGGTTTGATTGTCTTCAGGAGTCCTTGCAGCAGCAGCTCCGTCTGATCGAATACCACCGGGGCCGGGTCCACCAACGACAGTATAGCCAGCGTCAGGTCGTTCCAGTCGGCCCGGGCCTCTATCTCCTTGAGGGTTTCAAAGGTCTGGGGCATTTCGTCCTGGCCTGGAATGCTCATCACCGGGGTCCCCGCCGGCACCTTGACTTTCTCAGGTGCGCCGGGGGCGGTTTCCACGGTGAAGGCTACTTCCGTGCCGGCAGCAACTCCCGGGTCCAGCTCATAACCGATCGACCGTGCCAGGGCGTGCACGGACCGACGCTCGGTGGCTGTGCGCAAATAGCCCTGATTGGCGATCCGTTCCTGGTAGAAGGTGAGGATATCCTGCACCACGGCCCAGCCGTCGAGCAGGGCGATGGCGGGATCATCCGCCGCCTTGGAGGAAAGGCCTTGCAGCGGCCGCTTACCACTGTCCGTCCACGGTGGAACCGTCTGGGTCGCTAACCTGGCCAGCATGCGGCGCAGGGCGGTGGTGTAAGTGCTGGAGCGGTAGGCCAGGGTCGACAGGCCCGGCCGGTTATAGTGCCGCCGGGGAGCCGTCGGTCCCGGGCCGCTTTCCGGTGACTTCCCGTTCATCAGCCTGCCTGCATCTTAAACTCGATCCGGCCGTTGTGTGGGGCGTTGGGATCGTTATCCAGGCGAATAATCTCCAGCCGCTGGGCTTGAATGTAGCCCGTATCCAGCTCATCCCTCGCCGGCTGCCCCCAGCGCTGGAAGCGGAAGAGATGTACCCATTCAATCCCGGTAATCTGCATGGCCCGGTCTACCACCTGGCTGAGATACACCGGCTGGCCGAAGGTGAAATTGTCCGGGTGGAAGAAGCACTGCTCCGATTGGGGGCCAACCGTCCCAATAAACGACCGCAGTAGCGCTTGCAGCACCTCACTGGTGAGATACCCCGGCTGCACCTGCACCCGAACGGCGATATCCAGGGGCACGAATCGGGGGCCTTCAATTCCCAGGTCGTGTCGCGCCAGCCGGAAGCGCTCCAGAAATGACCGCAGATCGGTTTTGAAGGCGGTATTGACCGGATAACCGCCTTTCCGGTCCACCAGCAGGAAAACCGTGTGCCAGCTGCCAGTCCACCGCAGGGTAGCCTCCGCCTTCTGCACCTCCGGGTGGCGCTGGGCCATGGCGGCATAGTCTTCCGGTGTTACGGCCCGTTCCTGGCGCCTGAAAGCCTGGGGTGCATGGTACTTGACCTGCTCCAAGGTTTCCCAAGTGACGCCACCCTGGGCCGGCAAGGGATTGTACACTTTGATCTCATCCGGCACCAGTTGGGTACCCGCCGGATCGACGTAGGCCAATGAATCGGCCCCGATGTTGCCCTGCTCTCCGTTCCCTAAGCGGCAGCTGACCGTAAACCGAGTTGCTCCGGCCGGACGTCGTCCTAGTGTGTTGTCGCCGAAGCGCAGGCGGGAGCTGCGGTCGCTCTCGGTTTCCACCACGAATTCCTGGGCATCGCGCGCACTGCTCAGCAGGTCCTGCTGCGGCAGCCACTTCTCGCCGTGTGACTCCAAGGTTACCGCGGGCAGCGCCCGGCGGGGGTCCTGCCGCAAGGCGTCAACCGCCGGTCTGGTTTTAGCCTCTTGGTGATTATAGGGGCAATAGTAAGTGAGGTCCTGCTCGCTTAGTCGGGGCCGGTAGGGCTTCTTGCGTGGCGCCACTTCAGGTTCCATCAGGATATTCCGGACAGTTCCACCGTGATCGGCCAGCACGATATTGCCCCGAGCCACGCTAATCGGTTCTTTCATAGTGTCCGGATCCTGATAACCCAAGGTAAGGTCAAACGGTAGTGCGTCTTCGGGCGCCCATTCTATCTCGATCAAATTGGTTTTGGGGGTGGTCAGGCAATCTTCCATCTCGCGGATTGCTGTCAGCCGTACGAAATGGCGATGATTGGGATCCAGATCGCCTTTTCCCGATGGTGAGGACACTTCCTCGAACAGAAGTACATCTCCCACTTTTAGCTTGTTCAGGATGCGTCCCTGAGCATTGGTCGTCATGCTACTCGTCGCTTCATCCAGCAGGGTAGTCTTTGTCGTCCCTGCGGCCAGAGTGGAGCGCCTCTCACTCCAGGTGTAAAACTGGATTTCGTTATGTTCCTGGTACAAGGTAATTGGGTGCAGCGTCTCGAAGACCATCGCTCCGGCACCTAATGCGGCCTCCAGGTCCAGGGGAAGAGGGCTCATCCGATGGTTTCCTCCGGCTGAATTTCAGCGGCTGCCATATTTTGGCTTCGGGACGCCCCTCTGAGACGGGCATAAAGACCCTCGTCGTAACCAGTAAGGAGACGCAGTCCTTGATCTAATTTTTTACCGTTCGCTGACGAGCTTATAACCTCCAGAAATGCCCATACTCGGGCGTTACAACCCTCGTGCGTATGATAATCCAGCAACCGGGCATGCCGGCGTACCGATGTCCGCTGGCGGGCGGTGTCTAAGTATGCCTCGGTAGCCGCCGCATCCTGGTAATAACTCAGTTGGTCCGCTACGTAGGCCAGCAGCTCCACCAGGGCCACTTCCACGTCGCTGGGGTTTCTTTCATTCCAGCCGGGCAACGTCAACGCCAAGCGATCCAGGAGCAGGCGGCGGAAACTGGCGTAATCCTTAGCTAGATAGTCGATGTTCGGGGCCGGGGGCGCCTCGGCGGCCAGTGCTTCTTCGACCTGCAGGTCGAACTGCAACGGTTCGCCGGCCTGAAAGGAGAACTCCACCAACGAGAGAATATATTCAAAACCCTGTGGCGGCTTATCGGTATGAATATTTTCCACCAGCCGCAAAGTGTAGGTGGAGAAGTCACCCCGGGTACTCAACTCCACTCCCAATACGTCGTTATCCGGGGACTGCAGTGTTACGCTGGTGACCACCACGTTGGTGATCGTTTCGCCGCCGTCGATTCGGATGTTCTGAGGTCCGATGGTGTCCAGCCAAATGGATTTCAGGAAATGTACCTCCAATTTAACCTGCCGTTCCTGCGACGCGCTCTCCGGGACAAATTGGACTTCCAGGTAATCGATCCCGTTGAAATCGGCGTGCTCGGATACTAGCGACCGCCGTCTGCTGGAAGCGCACCGAAACTTCATATTTCCCGCGTAAAGGTGGCGGTCTGACGTTTGTGGCTGCGCCGGACCAGATACTGAATCGTGATTTCCAGGGTGGCCTCCATGTTGCGCACCTCGACCGACTCCACCTGGATGTATTCTCCCAGGTATTGCTGCAGTGCGCCCTGGACCAGGAACTGGGTGGCGCTGGCTATCTCGGGGCTGTTGGGTGCGAACACCAGCTGCATCAGCCCGGTGCCGAAGTCGGGTCGATTGATCCGCTCACCTGGGGAGGTGAACAACAGGTGTTCCAGCATCTGCCGAATGTGCTCCTCGTCAGTGGCGCTGGCGGTCCGGCCGCGGCTGTCCAGGTGGAACGGGAAAGCGATGTTCATTATTGGCCTTTCACCCTCATCTGGGTCACGATAATATTCAACGGGGTTGCGGTCGGGGTGCATAGTGCCTGGCTGTCCTGCAGCAGCACCGGCATCCCCCCGGCCTTGACCCGCAGTGCGGCCGTCAGCCATTGGGCCGTAACGCAGGGCCCGTTGCCTGCCGGGGGTGGGGGAAAGGCGCACCCGGCTATGGGCGCCGGCCCCGACTGGACCACCACCGGGTTGCCCCCGGCCTTGACTTGGGGCGAGATAGTCAACAGTTGGGTCTGGCCGCCGTGGGCGCACAGCACGGTGGCCCCCGAATCCAGCAGGTACCCTGGCATCACATCACCTCCAGGGCGCCACTGTTGACATCCACTTTCGCCGAGTCGAGCTTGATAACAGCCCCACCATTTTTGATCTCGATATTGGAGGAATCGATTTTGACTGTTGCCGAGGACAATTCGATCACCACTTCCGAATCCGAAAGCTTCACCTTCGCTGGATCAATGGCGAGTTCGATGTCGGAAGATGTCAGTTTGAGGGTGGAGGGATCATTTTTCATTTCGATGTCCTCGTCGGTCATCTTCATGCTTACCGGGTCGTTCGACATTTCAATGTCTGATGACGTGATCGTCACTTTTACCGGATCATTCTCGATCAGTATACCGCTTGAATCGAACACCATTTTCAACGGGGAGGAGACGCCCGGTTCGTCCACCAGTAGTGTAAATCCACCTGCCTGGGGCTGGTCGTTCATTTCCAGGGTGATGCCCTCAGTCTTGAGCATTTTCACTTCAGCAATGGCAGGGCTTAATGGCATTTCGCCATCACCCCAGAAGCAGCCGCTCCAGATGGGGTAGTCCGTATCGCCCCCTTCAAACTCGACCCAGATGTTGGCACCCTTTGGGGGTATGGCAAAAAAGCCCACTCCATTGCCGGCATAAGGCACACACGGCATGGCCCAACTCAAGGTGCCCTCACCCAGTACGGCCGGGGCGCTCACCTGCACCCGACCTAGCATCATGGGGTCCAGGTTGTTCTCGACCTTGCCCCGGTATTTTCCGAAAAAACGTTCCATAATACCTAAACGATCGGCGTCAGTGATCCCAAGCCTTCCCGGCCAATGGTAAAACTCTGCTTGTAGTCGCCTCCCTTTATGTTGTGGGTTACCTTCTTTACGTAGTAAAGCCCATCATAGCTGTAGCCGGCCCCCCGCACTCCCACCAGCGCCCGCGGCTCGAGCAGACCGCCGTACCTGATGGTGTCCAGTTGACCCGTACCCTCCAGCGTTTCGTCTGTGGAGGAGTCGAAAGCCGCCTGAGCTCTGCCGAAGGCCTGCATATAGTTAAGGCCGGAGAAGTCCATTTTCTTGGTGCGCAGCTTGGAAAGGTTGAGCAACCAATCCGGTTTGGCGGCCAGGGGGATTCGCAGGCTGGCGAAGGCCTTGACCGGCAGCTGTTGGTTGGTCTGGCGATCCTGGACCTGACCCTCAATTTTCTCTGCTGCCAGGCTATTGTACTGAAAGTTGATTTGACCCTCCACATTGGTATCTGCGTCCATGTTCATGGTGATAGCCTCTTGGGGTAACCCCACCCGTATCGGAGGGCCCCAGTAGGCGGTATTGGTCATGGGGACCGGTCCCGGGGTGATATAAAATACATACCCGTGGCGCTCGGCCAGGTCCTTGAGAAACCGCAGGTCGGTGGCCTTCTGCACCGGGATACGCTCGATGGGCAGGGGCAGGTCCAGCGATAGGGGCGGAATCACCATGGGGATCAATCCGTACTGGGCATAGCTCAGGATGATCTTGTTGGCGATGATCAGCTCGTTCTGAGCGGGGTGCTCTACCTGTTTCTCTTCCCGGTCCATCTCCAGGCTGATATCCTCGCCGGTGACCGTCATGGTGGAGCCGCCCGGTTCGCTGCTGGGGGCGTGCTCCTGGTTGGTGATGATCCCGTCCATGAGCACCTTCGGTATCCCGCTCATGGTCACCACGATGATCACCCGGTTGTTCACCGCCAGCAAGGGGAGATTCATGAGCGGGTAGTCCAGCAGGTCGGTGGGGCCCGAGCGGCCCATCTTCAAGGTGATCTGAAAGCCGGAGCGTTTTTTCTCCTGGTGGGTCACCTTCACCTTATCCAGGGCCTCGGTGACCATCAGGGGCGCCGGCAGCGGCACCGTGGGGCCGATCAGCAGGGTCAGGTGGATGCCGAGCAACATACCAGCTACATCTGGGGCACGGGAATCTTGAGCATGCGGCCCACTTCCGCGGTGAGCTCCGCCGGGTGCATGGTGTTATTGGCGTCGCAGATGCGCCAGTACTGCTCCGGGTCACCCAGGGTCCGGGCGGTGATGTTGTCCAGGCGGTCCCCCTCGGTGACGGTGAACTCCGACATCACCGGTAGCTGCTCCCCCCGGGGCAGGAAGCGCCGCCGCTTGTAAGCTACCAGCCGGCCTTCCGGCGTCTGGTAGGTGGCGGTTTCGAGGGCAGCGTAACGACTGTTAGGGTCGAACACAGTTTCCTCCGTCAAGCATTAGAATACCTGCCCTGCATTGCCCAGGTTGCCCACGCTACCCACTACCGCCATGGCTTCCTTCACCACCTGGTGGGCCATGAACAGGAAGGAGCCGGGATGGGTAGTGGGCAGATCGGAATAACTGAGCACCTGTAGCTCGAGGTTCACCTCGGCCCGGATGGGATTGAGATTCGTATCGTACTCCTTTTCCACGATGTTGAACGAAATCAGGTGCACCGGCACCACCCGCTTCACGCCCCAGATGAACAGGGTCATGGGGGCTTCCATGGGTGCGATTTCGATGGTTCCCAGATTGGAGAGAGCACTATTTATCAGTACGTACATACTCTTGGGATATAGTAGCATCTCCAGGGCCGACAGCTGGGGATAGATGCCCATGCTGCCGGCGATGGCCTCCCCCTTCTCCAGCTGGTCGGTGGCGTCCACCTCCACCTTCTCAAGTTTGATCGACTCCTTGGGAGCGCCGGTCAGGCGCAGCGCCTCGGCCTTGGCGCCCTCGCCACCCCCCATGGTGCGGGCTTTTATGGTGCGGGTCATGCCCTTGGGGTTGTACTGGAATACGATCACGCTGGCCAGCGGGTTGAAGGGGTCGATACCCACGATGGCCCCCTTCTGTAAGCGCGGCGAGCCGGGGAAGGTGGTCAAGGCCCCCTCCTTGGCCTCGTTCGGGCTCTAACAAGCTCCAGCTCCTTTTTCTGAGGTATGCTCATCTTACGTGCCTGCTTTATTGCGGCGTCCAGTTGGGTGATAGCGGCTGCCGTGTCTCCCAGAGTGACGTGGGCTTCTGCCATGGTCATCAGGGTGGTGGGCTGCAGGTTTTCGTAATCCCTCAGCTGCTCCAGCCGCTCTTCCAGTTGCGCCAGGGTCTCGGTATCCTCGGGATTTTCCTCCAGGGCGGCGATTGTTTCCCGCATTTCGATCATATTATTACCGAACTGGACTTTCTTTATGGCCGGGAAGCCGATCATCACGATTGGGATTATCAAGGACGGCAGCACGTATTTGAGGGAGCGATTATGCAGGACGTAGTACACCAGTATAAACAGCTGCACTAGGAACAGGAGGATACCCAGCCCCGCCAGGATGATTTCGTAGCCTTTCAGTCCTTCGAATAGTCCCATTGGTTAATCTCCGTTAATTGTTTGCTGCGCAATAGTGTTCATGCCTACTCTGCCCACAATGGCCCCATTGGTCAAGCGCGGTGAACCGGGGAAGGTGGTTATGTTGTTCGTCCTTTAACTCGTTTTCTCCCGGAGCCGGGTCTCAGGTTGGACGGTCCTGGCCCCTGTAGGCGGGGCACCGGCCTTGGGCTTGGGTTTCAGTTGCGGTGGAGCGTACATGGCTGGTTTACGAACTCATACCTACCAGGTCGAGTGGATTATCATGGCAGCAGCGTGCCGAAGACAATTCCCACCATCAGCCCCGCGTAGAGCTCCCAACGACACCATAATCTGCGGGAGTATTTCTTTACCAACTTGGTATATTCGTCCTTCAGGTACACGGCTAGCTTTTCCCACTCCTCGGCGGTAGCCTGGTGCAGCTCAACATTTTGTTCGAGCAATGTCTTGGTGCTATCGCTCAGCACAACTAGTTCATCATACTTGCCAACCAGGCCCTTGCAATCCATCTCGTACTTGGTCAAATCCTTAATCAGGACATTCGCTTTTGTGATGGTAATCTGTTGGGCCTTAACGGCTCCTACCAGGGAATCCGTGGTGGCCTGTAGGCTGTTGATGCGGTCCTCACATTCTTGCTTAATCTCCACGACGGCCTTTTGCCAGTCTTCCTGGCTCTGGCTCCAAGCTGGACTACACAGCAGGAAAATGAGGCTTAATGTTTTGGCTATCCTCATCATGTCACATCTCCTTTCATGGTGAATCCGTTGATCACAATAGTGTCCTTGTCCGCGCTGGGTGGTGAAGGATCGGCCACGGGTGGTGGAAGTGGACGTGGCGCACCGGTGGTGAGTGGAGGCAGTCCATACTTGGCCATGATCTGATCAACAGTAGTGGAGAACGGCGCCTTAGCGGCTTCCTTTTCCGCCATTTCCAGAGCGACGGCTACTTTGACCTCGGATTCCAGCAGAGCATTTTCATATTCTTCCCGGGAAACGGCAATCTTGGCTTCCAGCTGCTTAAGTTGCGCCTTATCAGCCTCGATCTCAGGCCGCAGGACGGCCATTTGGCTTTCCAGATCACGAATTATGCCATTGTTCTTCTCGATTGCCTCATTGCGCTCCGCAGTAGAGTCTTGCACCTTTTTAAAGGCCTCATTCACCTTGCGTAACTTTTTCATCAGGTAAGCTCGGCGCCCTTTGGACGAAATGATGAGGAGACCGATGCCTGCCAGAATAGCAAATAACTTCTTAGGGCCACTATTGGTAAAAACCATGACCAGGATGATGGCCACCACAATAAACACCCATGTGGTCGCTGATGCACCGGTCAAAAGTCCACCGATACCGCCGAAAATCGTGGTTAGAATATCCATCAGATGTCCTCCTCGCCGTCATCGTAGTTGCTATCAATGAGTGTGCTCTGTTCCGGTGCTAAAAGACCGGAGTTGGCCGCGCTGTCCGAATCGCCAAGACCTTGCTCGAGACGCACTTTCTCAATGGCCGTTTTTTCCTTATCCTGAGACATCCGACGCAAGTAGTAGGCGCCGGCCAGACTGAAGACCGATGAAAATAGCCCGAGTATAATTAGCCGGCTGGTTTCATTAAAATTCTCTAATTGCCCGAGTAATCCAGTCGCTAATTCGGGGTCGATAGCCACATCCATGGCCCGCGTATTCATCCACATCCAGAATAGGATGACCAGGAAGGTGGCCAGGATCACGGCCACCAGCATAGTCATGACAAAATCGGGATGC
>Ga0209976_10001362_pt1 | contig 14509 bp, 11 predicted proteins | sample SumtaG_FD_182806 | JGI IMG/M metagenome (GOLD analysis project Ga0209976, IMG submission 182806) | Deep subsurface microbial communities from Indian Ocean to uncover new lineages of life (NeLLi) - Sumatra_00157 metaG (SPAdes) (version 2) | ecosystem: Environmental > Aquatic > Marine > Oceanic >...
GTGTCGACAAGCGGTCCCGGCTCGGTGACGAACACGTCGCCCGTGCCAGAGAACGTGAGCGAAAAATCCGCGCCCACCTCGGCTGCCGCCAACTCGCAACACTTGCGGATAAGCGCTTCCAACTTCGTGCGTGTATGCGTGTCATTGTAGCGCGCGTTGAACTTTACAAGCGCATGCCCGGGAATGACGTTCGTCGCCGTGTTCGGCACCGAGACTACGGTGACCGCGATGTGCGAAGGCTCGAAGTGCTGTGTGCCAGTATCGAGTTCCAGGGCTGCCAGCCGGTCGATGATGCGTGCGAGTTTCGGCAGTGGGTTGTCGGCGATGTGAGGATAGGCGGAGTGGCCCTGCTTGCCTGAGACGATCAGCTCGCCGTTAAGCGTGCCGCGCCGCCCGATCTTGATCTCATCGCCGACCTCGTGCCGGCTCGACGGTTCGCCGACAACGCAGGCGTCGAGAACTTCACCGCGTTCCTTCAACCAGTCGATCACCTTGATCGTGCCGTTGATGGAATCGCCCTCTTCATCGCCCGTGATGAGGAAGGAAAGCGAGCCCTTCGGTTGGCCGCCGGCGGCCTTAAGATGGCGAAGTGCTGCGACCATAAAGCAAGCAACCGCACCCTTCATGTCCACCGCGCCGCGTCCATAGAGCACACGATCGCGAATTTCCGCAGCAAACGGCGGCAAGGTCCAAGCGGTTTCGTCGCCTGGCGGCACGACGTCCGTATGTCCTGCAAAGCATAGGTTGGGCCCCGCCGTCCCTATGCGCGCATAAAGGTTTTCCACGTCGGCTGTACCCGCTTCGGAGAACGTCATGCGGTGACACGTAAAGCCGGCCCCTTTGAGCACATCCTCCACGAGCGTCAGCGCACCGGCTTCGGCCGGCGTGACGCTCGGGCAGCGGATCAAAGCTTGCGCCAGACTGGCGGGCTCAAGTGCGGCGTTCTTCATGGCGTGTTCTGTTTGATTGATCGGAGTGGATCCATCCGGGTCATGTTCTGCACGATGGTGATCTTCTGCCAGATCTTGCCCGAAAGGTTCGCGGTCAGCTGCTCGAGTTCGCTCACCACGCTGTCGACCAGGGAATCCTTGGTGGCCTGTGGATAAAGTGCTGCGGTCTTGGCGCAGAGCGAAAGCATCTCGGAGCAATAGTCGAGATAGCGCGTGAGTTCGAATGGTGTGAGCAAACGCTTTGGTGAGGACGGCGTGCTGGTACTCACGTCCGAAACTTTACTCGGATCCTTTGTCAGCTGATGCATGTCGATGACGTGTACGAGCGTGCGCAGCTCATGCAGATCAGCAAGTGCCCGCTGCCGCCGCCAGCGTCGTTCGAGTGTGGCAAGGAAGAAGATACCGGCCCCCGTCAGAACCAGCGTATTCACGGCCGCGTCGATGCCCTCGAGCACGCCGAAAAGGTTCTCCGTACCACGCCTTATCTCGATGATGGTTGCAACGTAACCAAGCAATCCAATCCCAAGAATGAGGATCAGAGCTATCCCAACGCGTAACGCCCAATTGGGCCTCGATACCGCAACAACCCGCTGCTTGCTTGCGCGCGCCACGTCGACAAGCTCGCGACATACGCCTGAGAGCCCGGAGCCGGGAAAGCGCTCGCTGATGCGACGTTGAAGCGTCTCGGCGGTCTCGATGATCTTGTCGGGATTGAGCGTGCGGTACGGCATGTTCCGCCCTCCACTCTCAATGGCGCAAGAGTTCGTTGATGGCCGTCTTGGAGCGCGTTTTTGCATCCACACGCTTGACGATGACGGCGCAATAAAGGTTGGGGCCGGGCTCGCCGTTGGGCAGTGGTTTGCCGGGCATCGTGCCGGACACAACGACCGAGTAAGCGGGCACTCTGCCGTAGTGCACTTCACCTGTGGCGCGGTCGACGATTTTCGTCGAAGCACCGATATAGACGCCCATCGACAGCACCGAGCCTTCCTCGACAATAACGCCTTCGGCCACCTCGGCGCGTGCGCCAATGAAGCAGTTGTCTTCGATGATGACGGGGCCGGCCTGCAGCGGCTCCAGAACACCGCCGATTCCTGCGCCACCGGACAGATGACAATTTTTGCCGATCTGCGCGCAGCTTCCTACCGTTGCCCAAGTGTCCACCATTGTGCCTTCATCAACGTAGGCGCCGAGATTGACGAAGGAGGGCAGCAACACCACGCCCGGCGCGATGTAGGCTGAGTGGCGCACGATCGAGCCCGGCACGGCGCGAAAACCGGCCTGCCGGAAGTCCTCTGGCGTCATGCCGGCGTATTTGGAGGGCACCTTGTCCCACCACGAAGCGCCGCCCGGTGCGCCTGAAATGGCCGTAACGTCGTTCAAGCGGAATGAGAGCAGTACGGCCTTTTTTGCCCATTGATTGACGGTCCAGCCGTCAGCGGTCTTCTCCGCAACGCGAACCTCACCCCTATCCAAAAGGTTGAGGACTGTCTCAACGGTGTCACGTACGACGCCCGTTGTGCCAACGGTAATGTTTTGGCGCTCCTCCCACATGTCATCAATTGCATTTTGGAGCTCGGCGGGGGTGATAGCAGCTGACATTTTTCGGGGGCCTCAGCGTGGTTGTGCTTACGTTTGCCTTGTCGCGTGCCCACTCTGGGGTGTCAATCGCGGCACGCAAATAGGTGGTTCTCGGACGACTTGCAAACGCGGTGTTAATCTCCGTCGTTCAAATTCTCCCGTAACGAACTGGCAATGACCGTATAGGGATGTGCACGTCATGTCTAAAGGTGGTGAGCAAGTGGCAGTGGTGACGCATGGACCTTGGCTGGGTCGTGACGGTTTCGTCGCCGAGACCGCGGTGCGGTTGGACAGGGTCGAGGGCGCGATTGCGCGCTTGGAGCGGGAAGCCGAGAAAGCTCAACGCTCTGCGGATGAGCTGGCCGAAGAGGTCGCTCGCGTGCGCCGCTTTGAGTCCTTCGAGGAGAGCTTGAGGAATTCGCGCGACTATAAGTTCAAGGATAGTCAAAAAGCCTACCGGGATCTTAAAGCGCGTCTCGATGCGATCGAGGGTACGAAGAGCACCTTTGTTGGCCTCACCTACAAGTCGTTCTTGTCGATCGACAAGAAGCTTGCGGAGCTGTCGGCCCTACAGGCTAGGGTCGAGAAATCAAATCGATATATGCGCCTCTGTGCGGTTCTGTTCTGCGCGGCTTTCGTCTTCGCCGGCGCCGCGGCTGCCCACTACCTATTCTAGCGAGCGGGCGTGTCGCTCGGATTGAGCGACGCTGCGATCAGTCGCTTGGCATCGTCGCTGTCCCAATCCGCCGGTCCAATCAAGCGGCCGATCTCGCGCCCTTTGGCATCGATGAGGATCGTCGTTGGCATTCCGACTGCTCTGAGTTTTGTGCCAGCCCGGGCGGTTGGATCGACGAAAATTCGCAGGTTCTCGACATTTATTTTTTGAAAGAACTTACCGGCGCCTTCTAAGCCCGCTTTGTCCACCGCGAGCGCAACAACCTCGAAGTTGTCCGAACCGAGTTCTTTTTGCAGCCTGTCGAGCATGGGCATCTCCTCGCGGCATGGCCCGCACCACGTTGCCCACAGGTTCAGCAGAACGACCTTGCCGCGCCAATCCTTCAGGTTCACCTGTTCGCCGTCGGCGTTAAGGAAGGACACCTCGGCCAGCGGCTGGGGCGTCTTCTTGAAGACAAAGGTCGTCATTGCCCCGGTTGAGAGCGGATTTGTGCCGCGAGGTTTAGCGGACTTAACCTTTTCACCACTCTCGGCCACCGGTCTTTCATTGTCAGGGGGGGCCATGGTGACGTATACCGCCGCGAAGGCTGCAACCGCCGATACTGCGGCCACCCATAGGTATGTGGTCAACGCGTTCTTTGCCTGCGATGGGCCGTTGGTCATGTACCTTCCTTCGCCGAAACTAGTGTGCTGACGGAGCACGAACCCGTGACCGATAAGTCCGCAAACCGCATGTGGGGTGGCCGTTTCAAGGCTTTGCCCGCAGAGATCATGGAGGAGATAAACGCCTCCATAGGTTTCGACAAGCGGCTGGCCCCCCAAGATATCCGCGCTTCAAAGGCGCACGCGTCCATGCTTGCAGCTCAAGGCATCATCACCAAGGCGGATGCGCGTGAGATCCTGAAAGGGCTGGAGCAGGTCCTGGCAGAGATCGAAAGCGGGCAAATGGCCTACACGCGCGCGCTGGAGGACGTGCATATGAACGTCGAGGCCCGCGTTAAAGATTTGATCGGCACACCGGCCGACCGGCTGCACACCGCGCGCTCGCGCAATGACCAAGTGGCCACCGACTTCCGGCTCTATGTGCGCGAAACCATCGACGCGTTCGACACGGCGCTTGCCGGTTTGCAGTTCGTGCTTGCGCGCAAAGCGGAGGCGCACGCCGCAACCGTTATGCCGGGCTTCACCCATTTGCAGCCGGCCCAGCCAGTCACCTTCGGGCATCATATGCTGGCCTATGTCGAGATGCTGGGACGTGATCGCGGGCGGTTCGCCGACGCACGCCGCCGGCTTAACGAGTGCCCGCTGGGCGCGGCCGCACTCGCGGGCACGTCATTTCCCATCGACCGTCACATGACGGCTGATGCGCTGGATTTCGACAAGCCGTCGGCCAACTCGCTCGACGCCGTCTCCGATCGCGACTTCGTGCTCGAAACGTTAGCCGCCGCCGCCATCACGGCCATGCACCTTTCGCGCTTGGCCGAGGAAATCGTGTTGTGGGCCACTCATCAGTTTGGCTTCATCCGGCTCTCAGACAAGTTCACGACCGGGTCCTCCATCATGCCGCAGAAGCGCAACCCGGATGCCGCCGAGCTGACACGGGCCAAGGTCGGGCGCGTCGCCGGCGCCTTCCAGAGCCTGTTGATAGTGATGAAAGGCCTGCCGCTCGCCTACTCAAAAGATATGCAAGAGGACAAGGAGGTCGCCTTCGATGCGCTTGATAGCCTGGCGCTGGCGATCGCCGCGATGGCGGGCATGGTCGACGACATGGAGCCGGTTCCAGATGCCATGCAGGCTGCGGCGGACCAGGGCTACGCGACCGCCACCGACCTGGCCGACTGGCTGGTCCGTGCACTGAAACTGCCGTTTCGCGAGGCCCACCACGTGACGGGCCGCATCGTCGCTGAGGCGGAATCACAGAGTTTGCCACTGGAAAAGCTGTCTCTGAAGGCCATGCAGGCGGTCGAGCGGCGGATAACGAACGATGTTTTCTCGGTTTTGAGCCCAGAAAAGTCGGTTTCGAGCCGTAAGAGCTATGGTGGAACTGCGCCACAGAACGTACGCAAAATGGCCCGCTCATGGCTGAAGCGGTTGGAAAAGGGCCTCGCCAGGGGCTAAAACGAAGGCCTAATCGCTTGGTGCCGCAACCTAGCTCATTTGGGCAGGGACCCGGCGCGAGGCGGCTTTACTTGGCCATCCTTTATTTGGCCATCAAGGGGAAGCGGTAGGTCGAGGGATATGCTCGTGGGGTCGATACTAAGGGGCATTTGCATGGGGGTGGTCATGGCCGCCCTAGGCTTGAGCCTTTCCGCCTGCGGTGTTCGCGGTGCGCTTGATCCGCCCGCGCAGGCCAAGGCGACAGGTACCGCACGGTCGGCCGAGGCCCAAGATCCAGGGCCCAATTCTGAAGCACCGCGCAAGAAGCACGAAGGCTTCATTCTCGATCCACTGCTGCGCTAACGCGAATCTCGCGCTAGAGCCTGATCGGTTCACTTGGAAACGCTTGAGTCGCGTCCAAGTGCAACGTGAATCACATCTCTACACTTTTGATTTAGGGTCTAGACCCTAGAGCAAGATTCACTCATCTGTTGGAGACCTCCTGGGCTTGGTGAGTGATTCCATCAAGAACGATCTTGCTCTAGAAGCGCACCCATGCATCATTTTCACTACAAGGATGGCGTCCTGCACGCCGAGGATCTCAGCATGGTGCGGCTGGCTGCCGAGGTCGGCACGCCGTTCTATTGCTATTCCACAGCAACGCTGGAGCGGCATTACTGTGTTCTGGCTGAGGCGTTCGATCGCTTTGATGCGCTGATCTGCTACGCGGTCAAGGCAAACTCCAATCAGGCGGTGCTGCGCACCATGGCGCGCCTCGGGGCCGGAATGGATGTCGTCTCCGAAGGCGAGCTGCGCCGTGCGCTTGCCGTCGGCGTGCCGGCCTCCAAGATTATTTTTGCTGGCGTTGGAAAGTCCCGTGAGGAGATGGCCTTCGCTCTGAACCAGGGCGTCTTAGGATTCAATGTTGAAAGTGAGCAGGAGCTGCAGGCCTTAAGCGACGTTGCAGCGGGCGCGGGTCAGACAGCGCGTGTGGCGCTGCGCATCAATCCAGATGTCGACGCCAAGACGCATGCGAAAATCGCGACCGGCAAGGCGGAAAACAAATTCGGCATTCCCTTCGCACACGCGCCCGGGCTTTATGCCCAAGCGCGCGCGTTACCTGGCATTGCCGCGAACGGCATTCATATGCACATCGGTAGCCAGATCACCGATCTGGAGCCCTTCCGCAATGCCTTCCGTCTTATGCGCGAGTTGGCGCAAGCGCTGATCCGGGATGGCCACGCTCTGGAGCATCTCGACATCGGCGGTGGTCTAGGCGTTCCCTATGTATCGCAAGGACCTGTCGCTCCTGCGCCCTCCGACTACGCTGCCGTCGTCAACGAAACGCTCGGCGACTTGGGCCTGAAGATCGTGCTGGAACCAGGGCGCATGATCGCTGCCAACGCCGGCGTCCTCGTATCTGAGGTCCTTTTTAGTAAGGCCGGCGCCAACAAGAAGTTTACGGTTGTCGATGCGGCAATGAACGATCTGTTGCGTCCGACACTCTATGAAGCTTGGCACGAGATCTGGCCGGTATCGGAGTCGAAGGGCGCCATGCCGGTGGCGAAGCAGGACGTCGTGGGCCCCATTTGCGAAACCGGTGATTATCTGGCGATCAACCGCGAGTTACCGCCTTTTGAGCCGGGCGACCTTATTGCGGTGATGACAGCGGGCGCCTACGGCGCTGTCATGTCGTCGACCTACAATACCCGCCGGCTGGTGCCGGAGGTCCTCGTAAACGGCGACCGCTATTGCGTCGTACGCCCGCGCCAGACCTATGACGACCTAATCGGCATGGACCGGGTGCCTGATTGGCTGGCGGATAAGTAGGCTTGGCCCCTTGATCTCGCCCCTTTGCCACAGCAACTTAACGTGAACGTCTGACTTATTTTTAATGGCATCCTGAGCAGCGGAGCCGGTATCGTTCCATATGCCTGAACCACAAGCTTCACGTTCGCCAAGTAGCAAGGTCTTCAAGCGAAAGGTGCGCGCCAGCAAATGGGCGCTGCTCTTTGAGCGCCTATGGCCGCGCCTATGGCTGATCATTGGGCTCGCTGGCCTGTTCTTGCTGGTGTCGCTCTTCGGCGTTTGGGCCATGCTGGGCAACATCGCGCATATTGGTCTGCTTGCAGTGTTTGGTGCGGCCGGTCTTGCTGCCTTGCTGTTTGCCGTGCGTGTTCGCTTCCCAACGCACGACGAAGCCGTGCGACGCATCGAGCGCGTTTCGGGCATTCCTCACCGTCCTGCGTCGTCCTATGAGGACACGATCACCGCTAACGCGGACGATCCGCACACCAAGGCAATCTGGCAAGCGCATCGCGTGCATCTTGCAAATGTGTTGTCGCGACTTCGTGCGGGTAAGCCGCACCCGCGCGCCGATCGCGCCGATCCGATTGCCCTGCGAGCGCTTGTGATGCTTAGTGTCATTGCCTTGGCGGGCCTTGTCGGAGATAGCGCAGCCGACCGCATTCGCTCTGCGTTCCGTTTCGATACTTCGGTCGCGATTGCGACGGCGCGCCTCGATGCCTGGGTGACACCGCCGCCTTATACCGACAGGCCGCCGGTGATGCTTGCGGATGGGTCGTTGCGCGCAAAGGGCAAGCCATCCGATGCCACCGCACTTATCCAAGTGCCTGAGAAGAGCGTGCTCGTCGTGCGTGCTACCGGCGCTGGCTTGATCAACCTTCGCCTCGAAATATTAGCCGAAGGTGCCGAAGAGGCCGTGTTTGTCGAGGCGCAGCGCCCGGAAGCAGGCGCGTCCACTCGCTCAGCAGGTGAAGTATCGGAACTGCGCTTCGATCTGACGAAGCCCGCACGCGTCCGCGTTCTGGTCTCTGGCACCGAGCTTGCGCGCTGGACCTTCGACGTCACCCCCGACAATGCACCGCAGATTGCTCATGCCAAGGATCCGGCACGCACTCGCCGTGGCGCTTTGAGGCTCAACTATACAATCGAAGACGACTACGGCGTCACCTTCGCCGAGGTGAAACTCAAGAAGGTGGCGAAGAGCGAACAGCCGGTCGATTCTGGCAAGGCGTGGGCGCGACAGGAGTCGTTGAAGGGGCCGCGCTTGCCGCTTGAGCGGCCGCCGGAGCTGAAGCTGCGATTGCCGCCCAAGGGTTCCAGCGAGGCCCAAACCTATATCGACTTCGGCCCGCATCCGTGGGCGGGGCGTGAAGTTGTGCTGACACTTGAGGCGAGGGATGTGGCAGGCAATGTCGGACGCAGCGATCCGATCAAGATGACTTTGCCAGAGCGACACTTCCAAAAACCGCTTGCGCGTGCGCTCGTGGAGCAACGGCGCAAGCTTCTCGAAGATTCACGCTATCGCAACCAAGTGCAGCGCGCACTCGAAGCGCTGACGCTCGAACCGGACGGCTTCATCGACAGCGCCGCGATCTATCTTGGACTGCGTACCGTCTACTACAGCCTGAAGCGTGACGAGACGCGCGAGGGGATGAAGGGCGTCACGGACGGACTGTGGGATCTGGCATTACGCATTGAGAACGGCGATTTGTCGGATGCGGAAAAGGCATTGCGCGAAGCTCAAGACAAGCTTGCCGATGCGCTTGAGAAGGGCGCCCCCGACGCAGAGCTGCAAGCCCTGATGCAGCAGTTGCGCGAAGCACTGAACAAGTATGTCGAGCAACTGGCGAAGGATGCCGCGAAGAACGAGATGGCGCCACCGGAGGGGCTTGATTCAGAAAACCAGCAGATGAGCCAGGACGACCTTCAGCGCATGATGAAGGACCTGGAAAACATGGCGCTCAACGGCTCGCGCGAGCAAGCGCAGCGCATGCTGGCCGAGATGCGCGATCTCTTAGAGCGTCTCCAATCGGGTCAGATGTCCAAGAGACAGGCTGAGCGCGGCCAGATGATGATGAAGAAGCTAGATGAGCTTGGCGATATCGTCGGCCAGCAACAACGTTTGATGGACGAGACCTTCCGCCAGCATCGCCGTCAGGGTCAACGCGGAGCGAGGGCTGGCGAGGGTACGCCTGATCCCAATGGTCGGCGTGGCCAAAAGCAAGGACAGGGGGGGCAGCTCGGGCAGGGCAGAAGAGGCCAGCGTCAAGGTCAGCAGGCGGGCAGAGGGCTCAGCAAACAGCAGCGTCAGCTCAAGCAGCAGCTCGATCGCTTGCGCCGGGAATTGGACAGGCTCGGCGCCGGCTCATCAGAGTTTGAAGACGCGCAGCAAGCGATGGGGAATGCCGAGCGCTCACTGCAAGAGGGCGACACCGGTGAGGCACTCAGCGAGCAGGGGCGCGCGCTTCAGCAAATGCGTCAGGGCGCCCAAGAAATGGTCGAAGGCATGCAGAAAGGCGGCCGGTCGCAATATGGACAGGAGGGCAACGAACCGCGCGATCCGCTGGGCCGTCCGCAGCGGAATCAGGGCCCGCATGCGGGTAACTCGGTCAAAGTTCCAGATGAGATCGATATGCAGCGCGCACGGGAAATCCTCGAGGAGCTGCGCCGCCGGTCGGCTGAACCTCTGCGTCCGCGGTTAGAGCTCGACTACTTTGACCGGCTTCTGCGCCGCTTCTGAGGCGCGATCCTCACGGCGCGGCGAACCGCACGGCCAATCCGCCGACCAGCTGATGACTGGAAAGCCGTGTGGAGACGTGGCCACCCGGCGGTTCTTCACCATTCATCCAGCGCTGGAACTGCCGCCAGATGTCAAGGATCAGCCAGCTACCATTCATCTGAGAAAGTGGCGCCTCGTACTGCGCGTAGGTGAATTTGTACTCGAGGAAAACGGACATGCGTGGCAGGCGAAACTCGAGCCCGATGAGCGCTTGGCCCGCAGGGCCGGCGTAGTTGTACTCGTATGTTCGTGAATCGCCGTTCGTCAGTTTGACTTCTGTGTGCGGCAGCAGCACGCCTGCGCCGGCACCAACGTAGGGACTGACGCGGGGGCCGACGTTAGGCAGACGCAACAGCCCATTGAGCGTCAGCAGGTTGTGACCGTGCGAGAACTCAAGCTTCTTTACAATCTCGGAGATCTTCGCACGCGGGGGAAGCGGCTTGCCGTCCAACGTTCCAGAGAACGCCGCCTCTTTTTTTAGATCAGCTATCGCCTTTGAGTGGATGAAGTCGACCATCATCCCGGTGCGGCCGCCTGTGAACCACCGTACAACGCGCGCGCCGTAGTAGATGGGGCTCTTGAAGGGTTGCGCCTTCCAATGCACGGGATCTATCGTGAAGTCGTAAGCCCCCTCCTTTTCGATTCTGACCGCGCTGGGGTATGTGTGGGGCGCACCCATGTATGCGCCGACCATGGTCTCTTTCGCCGGAAGTACGCTTGCGAGCTTCTCAGCGGTCGTGCGCTGCGCCTCGCTCGTCTCCCCGTCGACCGTGCTCTGTTCTAAGACGGTTGCAACCGAGGACGCTAAGAGAACGGCAATGGCGACGAAGCTCGTCAGCCTATCGAAGCTGGGACTTGCCGGCGACGTACGGCTCGATTGATCCCAGTCAACGGCGATAAGGCGCGTCATCGGCACGTTCCCTCATGTTTCTGACATTCGTCAGATTTCTGACCGCGCTGTTCGGCCGAACTCTGTTGATCGAGAGATTAGCCCACCTCAGGGCGTGCAAGAAATCACCTGGATCGTCGCACCCTTGTGTCGCTCTAACGCGAGTGGCGGCAAGTGCCAAACGCCGCAGCGTTGTAGGAATTGCGCTTTCAAGATGATGTGCGTGCGCCCGTCAGTTGTTCCAACATACGGCGAACCGCGACAATCTGCGGTGCGGCGCGCGTGAGATAGCCACGCCCCGTATAGCCCCACCAGTCCCAGCACCCTTGAGGGTTGACGGGTGTCGACGCAGTCTGCGGGAATAGCACGATGATGTTGTTGGTGTCCGCCCACTGGGCAAAGCCTGCGTCGTGAGCGAAGGCATTCCCGACAAAAGTCTGGTTTTGCCCGCAACCGTGGAAGGCGATGTGGACGCGGCAGGTGTTCCCTTCCAAACAATCTTTTGGCATGTAAACAACGCCGCTGTCGCTCAAACCGTGGTTCTTGAGTTCGTCGGTAAACAGGGTCTGGTCGAAGACGACATACGTACCCGACGTCTCGGCAGCGCGTGGATTGAGTGGTCCATAGATTTGGGTCAATAGCGCGCCAGCCTGATCGTATCCGCAATCGATGATGTAGGGTTTGCCGGTGTAGTCGCAAGCTGGTCCCTTACCCTTGGTAACGAATCCATGTCCGGCGGACAGGCCGGTTACGTACTGGATTTGCGCATCCGGCACGCCGAGCGCTCTGTAGAAGTCGCGTGCAGCGGCAACGATAGCCGGCGCCACCGTGCGATCCTCCGTGCCGGAGAATAGATAGATGCGGTCGTCCTGCACGTTGCTGACAGGGTCGATGCGGTCCTTCTCGGCGAGACGGCCGGCTCGTCGAGCCAGATGCTGCGGGTTCGGCACGCCAAAGGGCTGGAGCGCATTGAGCATGCAGCCGTTGATCGCCTTTGTCAGATTGAGGATCGCTATTCCCGGCCCCGGCATGATGTCGGCATAAAGGCTCTCTGAGCAGCCATAAGGACCACCGGCAATGATGGCTGCGCCGATGACATCGCGCGAGTGCGCCATCTCGAACTGGCCGGCCATGTAGGCGCCTGAGGAAACACCCGAGACGGATGTATCGCCGATTTTCGCGCCAAGTGCGGGGAGTTTTTGTTTCGTCTCCTCGCTACAGCCCGAAAGTAAGGTTGCAAGCGCCAAGAGAGCGGCCGAGAGGCGAAAGTGTCGTTTCATGAGGCTTAGGCTCGTTCCGGCACGGCGTGGGATCAAGAGACTAGCCTTTCTGCTGCCCACTTGCCATTGCGCGGAGGCGCTACCTTAGCCGTACCGTAACGCGGTCGACGCGTCCCTTGGCATCGATCACCGACAGTTTGGCAAAGCCGCGGCCATCGGGCTGCCAGGCCACTTGTCGTGCGCGCGGATCGGATTTGATGGGTGCGCCGTCAATGAGCCAAGTCAGTGGCAGTACCCCTCCACTCGCCTTCAGCAGAACAGGGGCGTCGTCTGCTAGTGCCACCTCGAGTTCGGCGCGGTCAGGCGGGAAGGCGATATGGACCGGCGGCTCAAGATACAGGCCCTGGGCCAATTCTCGTCCGCCTTCGCGGAAACGCTTCAAGGGGGGCGGCAGATCAGAACCGTTCGCCACTTGCAAGGCGGCGGCCGGAGGCGCGCTCAAAGCCTTACGCCGTTCGCTGAGCCGGGCAAAGGCATCGAAAAGGATCGGCGCCGCCGCGACACGGCCGACGAGGCCGGGCGTCGCAGCGCCATCAGGGCGCCCGGCCCAGACAGCTACCGTGTGCTGTCCGTCGTAGCCGACGGCCCACGCATCGCGGTACCCGTAGGAGGTTCCCGTCTTGTAGGCGAGCCGCCCTCTCTTGGCGTTAAGCGGCGGCGGGGCGTCCTTCAGGATGTCCGTCACATACCAAGCAGCTACTGGGAGCAGGACACGCTTGGCTGGCGGTTGTTGTTTGCCCTGAAGGAGAAGCTGTGCGGTTTTGGGTTTTGCCTCGTCGCGGCGGTGCCGGAGCGTCACGGCTTCACCACCGCGCGCCAGACTTGCATACAGTGCCGTGAGGTCGCGCAGTGTCAGGCCGACCCCACCGAGCGCCATAGCAAGTGTGGGGGCTGTATCATCAGGGAAGGCGGGCTCCACGCCGATGCGCCGGAAGCGGCCAGCGAGCTTCCCGGGGCCGATGGCGGCCAGCACTTTAACCGCAGGGATGTTGAGCGATTGGGCTAGTGCCTCGCGGATCGTTACGGTTCCGTGGAAGTCATCGTCGAAGTTCTTAGGCGCGTAGGTGCCGAAGCGGACAGGCCGGTCCTCGATCAATGTTTCAGGGTGCGCAATCCCGGCTTCGAAAGCGAGGCCGTAGATGAAGGGCTTCAGCGTGGAGCCTGGCGAGCGCACGGCCGTCGTCATGTCGATGGCGCCAAAGCGTTCGTCATCAAGGTAGCCCGCTGAGCCAACGTGCGCGATGACCTCATTCGTCGTGTGATCAACGGCGAGAATGGCGACCGACAGTTTCTGGCCCCGCAGCTTTGCCTGCTCCCGAGCGAGCGTTTCCAGCGCTGATTGCACGCCGCGATCGATGGTCAGCCGATGCACAGATTTCTTCCTGGCCGCTAGAACTTCTGTCTCGGCGAGATGTGCGGCGAACTTGGGAAACGCGTGGCGGCCATGCGGCACCGGCTCACCATGCGCGCGAGTGGCCTCCGCCTGCGAGATCACACCGGCTTGCGCCATGCGCTGAAGCACGCGATTACGCGCCGCGCGCGCCGTTTTTGGGCTGCGATCGGGCCGGCGCGACTCGGGCGACTGCGGAAGTGCCACAAGAAGTGCCGCTTCGCCGATGGAAAGCCGGCGTGGTTCTTTCGCGAAATAGGTAAGCGAGGCGGCCCGCACGCCTTCAATGTTGCCGCCAAATGGTGCGAGTCGGAGATAGAGCGCGAGGATGTCTTGCTTGGTCAGATGCCGCTCAAGCTGTAACGCCCGCAAAATCTGCTTCAGCTTGGCGCTGGCCGTGCGCTCGTGGCGGGCCTCGATAAGGCGGGCAACCTGCATGGTGAGCGTGGAGCCCCCTGAGACGATGTGGCCGTTGTGTACGAGCTGCCATGCTGCGCGCATGAGCGCGCGCGCATCGACGCCGGGGTGGGAATAGAAGCGCTTATCCTCGAACGCCATGAGCATGGCGAGATAGCGCTCATCGACTTTGTCAGGCGCGACGGGAAGCCGCCAGCGGCCTTCTGTCGTGGTGAAGGCGCGCAAGAGTTGATCATGGCGGTCGAGCACGATGGTTGAGACTTCGTGCACCTTGTCGAGTTTCGGTGGCCCGAGGCGCTCGACGGCGACATAGAGCGTGACCGCGCCTGCGCCAACCGCGACGGCACCGCCGCACAGCGCAAACGCGAACCAGCGCAGTGCGTCACGGCACCACGATCTCACAGTGGCATCCTCATTATGCGAGGGGGAGGCGGTCAGGCATGTAGATGCAGCCCGCATTACCACGACCTCAATCGCCCGTCGTTACAGTGAGCTTACCGGCTGCCGTCCGCGCGTAGCGTTCAGGCCGGTACATATCCTCCACAGTCGCGGCGGGGTGGACGAATGTGCCTGGCGTGACTGCGCGCACAATGTAGGCGACGGTGGTGGACATTCCTGGGGCCGTCTCACCGCTGGATTGCCCGG
>Ga0209976_10001363_pt1 | contig 14506 bp, 16 predicted proteins | sample SumtaG_FD_182806 | JGI IMG/M metagenome (GOLD analysis project Ga0209976, IMG submission 182806) | Deep subsurface microbial communities from Indian Ocean to uncover new lineages of life (NeLLi) - Sumatra_00157 metaG (SPAdes) (version 2) | ecosystem: Environmental > Aquatic > Marine > Oceanic >...
AAACTATGGACAGATCAAATCCCCTTAGGGCGCATGGGAAAACCAGAAGAATTAGCGAACTTAGTAGTTTTTCTAGCTTCTGAACGATCAAGCTATATAACCGGAACAGTTATCCAAGTAGATGGCGGATTTGTTAAAGGTCCGTTTTAATACGATTTCTAATTTTCTAGAAGACTATAAATATATATATCAAAATCGTTTTGTCAATTATGTAATTCAGAATATATTTTGAGATAAACAAAAATATTGGAAATATCCGTATTTCCTCTGAATTAAAAAAGATTTATATAGATATTTGATGTAGTTAATATCAATAGAACTCTTAAAGGATAAAAAAATGAAATTTTTAAACAAAAAAAATAAAATTTGTGGATTAATAGCTATTTGTTTTGTCACGATGCTATCTTTCCAGATTGTATCAATTACAACTCTAAATGACCCAGAAAATGTGAATATTGATGAGAATCCTAAGATATCAGCTACAATTACAGGGACAAAACAATGGCTTAACAATACCGGGTTTAATACGACAGATTATTGGAATAAAGAAACAAATACCGACGAATCATTTCCAGACGTTAATGGAACTATAGATATTGATAATGAGTTAGCAAATTTTACAGTTTTGGGAGATATAGATACCAAAATGATTGATGCGCCACTTAATGATGGAAGTTGGTACAAATTTGAAAATGGTATATTTCGCCTTCCAACTCAGAGCTATATTGATTCACGTGGTTGCTTTGTATATCATGATTGGGATGAAAATGTTGATCAAACTCATAATTTTCCCAGTGTACAATGGAAAAAGAATGTGAGTATGGGATTTGACATGTCGGAATATAATATTACGTCTGCATCCTTAGAAGTTATGTTTAACGCAAGTGTTTTTTCTAGTGTTGATGCTCCAGGAGATACTGCATCAGGAGGTTCAGGAGGCTGGCAATCTTCAATATTTGATTTTGCTGAATTTTATGTTGAGATATCAGATGTTGAGGGGACTTTCCCCTCTAAAGTCGCTTATAATAGAACCAGAAATCTAGGATTCACATATTTATCCATAGAAGAAAAACCAATAGAAAGGTTAGGGAGTGAAGCAGAATTGATTGCAGCGTTGAATGGAGCCTTTGAAAGCGATCCTAATCACTCCAATTTTAACATTACTTTAGGAATCAATATATATTGTGAAGATAACGATCCAAGTATTGACGTCGATGAATGGGAGGCATTAATTATTAGGTCTTGTAATTTAACATTTACTTATGAGAAATTAATAGATGATTTTACATCTATTTCGTGGAATCAAAATGGAAATAATGTCAGTTCTCTTAGTCCTTATCCAATTGTGGCGACAAGGGCAAATCTCAAATTTCAATATAAAATTGATAAAAACTGGAGTGTGTATACAACTAAGAAAAATTCTGAACTTAATATTTACCTGAATGATAATCCTTATCCTATTCCAATTAAATTAATTGATATCAATGATACTGCATTTGAGGAAATCGATATCGATCTTACTCCTCCTGCCTCTGATGCTGGTGTGAATCTTTCTATAGAAGTATTAATAAAGGATGAATTTGGATTAGACCAACCCATTATCATCTCAATTGATAATGTAACTCTTGATATATCGTATACTATATATGATATACCTGATCCTATAGTGGCTGGGGGTGGAGGTGGAGGGGGGGGAAGAACAATTATACGCGGTGAGGATTATACTCCGGTCGTTATCGGTTTAGTCGCAGGGATTATTGGTCTTGTCGCGGTTTTTGGAGCATATCAAAAACATTTCAAATACCCTCCATTAGTAAGAAAAATACGAAAACTCAAGAAAAAAATTAAAAAGGGAAAAACACTGAAATCTTTAATAGTAAATCCGAGAGAAGAAATTATTAGAGATAATTTCAAACTGAAAACTCGCCATGTATTAGATGAAGAATTTTTACAATCCGAAGTTTCAGGTAAAATTGCTAAAACGCCTAAAAACGGAAAAATCAAAAAAATAAACGAAAAGGGAGGGAAATAAATGCCTCAAGGTATAATAATAACCAAATGGACACATGATAAGGGTATGATTGTTGATACGAAATACCCTGAAACTATTGAAGTTGATTTGGATGATATGATGCGGGTATTCTATGCCCATGTCGTGGGTGCTGGGTCCGGGGGAGATGTTTTAGTAAGGCTTGAAAAGGCTCGTTCGAACGTATCAAGTCATTTTACAGGAATGGATGCTAAAGTTCCTTATCTGGTAAATCTGATGTTAGAGATCGGAGAAGATCCCGATATGTTCGGTGAAGCTGTTATTAAAGAAATTAATGAAAACATTATGAAATATCTTGATAGAATGACTGGCACAGATATCAATGAAGACTTTAAAGCTAAGAAAACTCTAAAAGATTACTTAAAAAATGCTTTATTTCTTTTGGATCGTTTAAAAAATATGACAAGAGAACAAAGACTGGCACAAATATATAGCAGTAAAAAATCAAGGTCAATTTTGGAGATTTTACATGAAAAAGCGTATTCGAGAAGAGAGTTGCAAAATATCTTAGAAGAAAAACTCGGAGCATTTGTATCTAGTATTGAATATACATTAGATCCTTTCGTTAAAACCAATCTCGTGAAACAAGATTGGATTGAAGGATTTTCGGATATCTTTCTCTTTCTTATTTCAGATTTTACCATCTTTCGAAAACCAGCAGAAAAGTTGATCAAGAACGCGAGAAAAAATCTACCAAGTCCAGATTTAGCTAAAAAATACCGCCAAGAAGTCGGAAAATTCTTTTCAAATTATCAACCAACAATCGTAGATAATGTAAATATTGCGCTCAATCTACTCTCACCAGATAAGTATGATTTCATTGTATTATTAAGAGAACGGGCATATCCATTGAAGAAATTGCCTAAAAGCCCAGCTGATAGTTTCTTAGATACGAGAGCACTTTTAAAATCATTGGAAAAAGATCAAATCGTAAAGATTATAAAGGATAAGAGAGATATTGAATGGGTGTTTTTATTTACAGACATTTCAGCCGAGACCTTTTATCCTGAATACATGCTTGAGAATATTCGAACCGCACCTCTAAAAAAAGAGATAGCGGTTAAGCACTTAGAATTACTTGAAGACGCTTATCAGAAATAAATTTCTTCATATTTTTTTATTTTTCTACTTTTTAACTTGCCTTATTCTAATCAATTTATTAAAATAATACAGGATTAGCAATTCCAAGATATTTATCTATTACTTCCAAAATCTCGTTTTTTGATCCGATATAAGCAAATAATTGATGTGTTGCTTTTCCATGAGATATATCACCTTCTGTTTCAAAATGATTAAGTTGTAGCTCAATTTCTCCAAAGTTTAAAACTAATTTATCTGGAGATTCCGAATTGTATGATTGTATCACCCCAATCTCAGCGTCAGGATGATCCCTCGAGATATCAAAACAATCATTTTGCGATTTTGGCATATTATCAGATATTTTAATTAATAATCCCCAATCTTCAGTTTCGGGAATATCCAATACGTACCCTATTTTCGCTTGTTTATTATAATCTATATCTTCGGGTCGGATTGCTAATTTATATATACCATGAACATCAATTTTAAAGGCGATATAGGTTTCTCCGATAGTTAACCGATCTTGAGGAATTTTTTGAAAATATGATAGTGGTTTGGGATTTGGATTTGTTGGTATTAACACGGTTCCAGGATTATATGGACCTCCACTTATTATTTGAGTTAATGTCCAACCATTAACTTTCAAATTTGCTCCGTTTAAAGTACAATTTTCCAGAATTTCAATTCCACAAAAATTAACCCCGGTTGAGTAGGGTTCTTCAATAAGTGAAAATTTCCTTGCTATTTCCCCATCATACTGCTCTTTGGTTCTTTGATTTGCTAGAGAAATTTTACTTGAAGCTGTGCAGGAGTCTTCGGATTTAGCTTCGATTTTATAGTTTGCAGGGTCGAGTCCATTCGGACAAAACCATTTTTCCCAAGATTCAGGATTTTTGTAAAAAAAATCTCTTTCAGGACTAATCCAATACCTTTCTCCACCAATGTTCCAATCTCTATTTTTTATTACTTCTTTTATATTTGGCGCAAGCCACAATAAATTAGAACAATCTTTCTTAGGAAACATTCCCAATAGACGCCCGCCATACTCAGATATGACGATTGAGGCCTCGTCGAAATCTAATTGTGCAATATTTGTAGCATCCTCAAACTCTGATAAAAGATCATTCTTATGATAATAATTCATAACTTATTCAAATTTTACACAGTTATTTTTTGTAATATAATCAATTCAAAAAAAATAAATAAAAGAATTTAGGTAGGCCTTAGGCCTAAGTAAAATAACGCGCTACTTCCAATCATCGCAGACCTTATGAAGATTAAAATAATCCCCGGAGAAAATAAACCATCTAAAATGCCACCCGTAGTATAGACAAAAGCGCCAATTGATAAGTATATAAATTTCTTTCTTATAGAACCCTTGGTCTGAATTCCTCGGATTAAAAATCCAAATCCGAGAAAAACTATTATGGATAATAAAAAGATCAAAGCTAAGAAGTAAACAACGGAATCTTCTACAAGATTATCATTAATTAAATCTTCACCTGGTACTGTTGGATTGGCATATGTGACTGAACCTGCTGGATCTAAAAACAAAAAGAGATCAAAAATAATACCTAAAATGATAAATACACCAACAATATACCATTTTTTCTCAGGAGTTAAAATTTCGGCAGCAATATACATCGCAAATATAGCTACCCCGGGAAACCACATCCAATTAAGTACTCCGATGAACCCACTACTATTATCAACATTAGTTCCAGTTAATAGAATTGTAATAAAATCTAGAAAATCTCCGAAATAAATAAGCCCGGCAAAAAAATATGTTAAACCCAGATATAAAAGCAAATCAGCGTTTATTTTTCTTGACCTATAGATAAAAAATAACCCTATTAAACACGTTAAAACAAACACGCCAGTGGCCGTAATTCCATTTAACCATCCTACATACGATAGAGTAATAATATATCACCTTTTTTAAGTATACTATTAAATTTATTTTGTTATAAGTAAAACTATCTTTATATTTCAATTTAAATGTTGTTCCAATTACATATTATTACAAAAGAGTCTGATTCGCATATATTACTTTAATGACTTATTTTTTTTATTATGCAACAGCTTTACTGTTAATGATAAAGTCTCATCAAATGCTTCGCCTTCGACAGCACATTTCAATGATAATTCTTCCGAATGGAATAATTCTTTAAAATATCCAAACCAATAATTGCTATAACGTTTATTTTGATGATGCTTGAAAATAATATGATATTGATCCTCACTTTCTTTTTTTACATCAATAAAATAGAAGTAGTTAGCGACAATCCACACTTTTTGTATTGCATTAACAATCTCTTCTAATGATAGATTTCTTATTGGCTTTCCTGTATACCACAATATTACATCGAGAGCTATATTACGCTTCTGGGGTTTAGCCAAGCTTTCTTTTGGTGTTTCTGCTGCTGTAAGAAGTTGGTTAAAGGTAGTTTCTCCTATAAGCATCATCTTCATTTCATCACGAGCTCTGCACCATAAATCTAATTCTTCTGATCTGGTAGGATTTTTGTCTGAATTTAGAACTGTTATTGCTTCTTCCATATTTTTTATTTTAGACCCGGACTCTGTTTTATAATTCTCAAGAATTGCTTGTACATCAGGAGATATTGAATATAAATCATCATAGATTTTAATTGCTTCCTCTATAATGCTTGAGATTGTTTTACCTTCATCTTTATAACTATCAATGATTTCTCTCGTTTCATCTGAGACTTTTACATAAATACTTTTTTCCTTACTTTCTCTTTCTCTAGTCTCGGATAGATCAGATTCTTGATCTTCTTCAGTAACCTTTTCTTCTTTTTTTGCCATGAAAATCAGCATTTTGGTTTTTATTATCCCTTCTTAAAAAATCAATGATAAAGATATTTTATATAAACTTATATAATAGCATTATTATATCTTGATTTTAATATTAAATTGAATTTTTTTGATATTTTCTTCTATATTATATAAGAATATATACATATATATAAATATATATGCGTCTAAAAAGCTTTAATCCTAATTTAATTGCTTTTAGCGTGTGATCAAAACCTTTAAATATATAATTATATATAATTATATTAGATATAAAGAAATATAGAAATTCGATATAAAAAAATATAAAAATATATTAAATATTCTAAAAAATATAAAAAAAATAACTAATAAGAGGTCAAAAAAGTGAAAATTTATGATTTTTACTACTGGTTGTTTATGATCAGTAGCGGCACAGTCATGACAATTATCTCATTTTTTCACGCTGAAGCTTTTTTTCATATCTTTTTTAACGTATGTGTAGGCTTATTTTTTGGCGGGATATTGTTTTCAGTTATTTCATTCTTTTTAGCACAGATGGAAGCAAATATTTCTGGTGAAGGAGAAATTGATATTGATACTGACATTGATATAGACGTTGATATTGATACAGATATTGATATCGATACCGATGTTGAAATTGAGTCTGATATTGAAATTGACACTGATGCTGATGTGGACTCTGACATAGATACGGAAAGTGATTTTGATCTTTCTGATATTACTCCTGCTCCAATAATGCTATTACTTTCTGCATCATTTTTAGTATATGGTATTTCAGGTATTATCCTATATTACATAATCTTGGATCCGATTAAATTTATCATATTTTTCGCAACTCCTACCATCGTTTATCTAGATTGGAAATTAATTAATAACACCTGGAAAAAAATAGCAAAATCAAGATACTACTCCATTTCTTCAACCAAAAACCTAATAGGGACGAAGGGTGAAGTCACATTACCTATAGATTACAGAGGAGGGATAATTAAAATCCCTTCCCCTACTCCAATGAGATTTGAAAAAATTCATGTAAAGCCATTACATCCTGAATCGGAATTTGAGAGAGAAGAAGTGGTTTATATTTGTGATGTGAAGAATGGCTTTTTATTAGTAGATAATAATAAAAAATTAATTAAAAGGAGGGGATAATGAAAGGATGAGTGTGAGTGACTGCGCTATAAATTTAAATAAAAATAGTTTTTCAAATTTAAAAAATATCAAATTTAAAATGAAAATAATAAAAAAAGGAGGTTATGAAAAAAGAAAATGTTATTCCAAGAAATTGATGGTTGGATAGTCGGTGGAGTTATCTCAGCGATTATAATTTTATTCTTATTCATTGTTTTCATGGCAACACGTTATAGAAAATTCAAGACGAACCAATTTGTTATTCACTTACGAAATGGTACAGTAAAACACGCAGGGTTGGGTGGTTCTCTATGGCTACTACCTTTAATAGACGAATATATTGTAATACCTACTACGAGCATTCAGACGATATTGGAAGCACACGATCAAGTAGTCTCAAAAGAGTATCAAAACATTGAAATCGTAGGAATGCTTATCTGGAAAGTTATTGACCCTGAAAAAGCTTTTAGTGCAGTATCCTGGATTCAACGGGACGAAAATTATGTTGAAAAGATTTTAAAAGGTGCTGCCGAAGCGATTATACGAACCACATGCGCCAATATGCCATTAGAGGTGATAATCAGAGAACGTCGTGATATCATTGAACATGTTGCTAAAGATTTGCATGAGTTAACAGCAGATTGGGGAGTCTTAATTGAAACCTTTGAGATTTTAGAGGTAATTATTGTTGAGCAAGAGTTAAAGAAAAATATGGAAGCCGTTAAACAAGCAGAAGAATATAGAAAAGCACGAATCGCAAAAGCAAATGCTGAAAGAGAATCAAAATTACGCGAATTGGAAGTGAGAAACGAAGTAGGGACTAAAGAGCAACTTGTTGAAAAAGAAGTGGCAATGCAAGAAAAAGAAAAAGAGATTGCCATCGCAGAGAGAGAGAGAGAACGAAAAATAATTGAAGCCGACGGTGAAAGACAGAAGAAAGTTATTGAAGCTGATGCAGATGCGCAACAAATTAAGAAGAAACTTATTGCTCAAGCCGAGGGTGAAGCAGAAAATATCAAGCAACAGATGCTTGCGCAAGCAGAAGGTTTTAAAAAGCAAGTGGAAGCGATGGCGAGTGCTGACGAGCGATTTTTAGCGGTTCAATTAACTAATATATTGCCCGAAATCTTCAAGAACTTAAGTCCTGACAAGATGTTTATCATGGGAGACGGTAATGAATCCTTTACTGCACTTTCAAGAGCTATTATGCCATTTTTACAGTTATTACCCGAATATTCCGATCAAATAAAGAAATTTTTCGGAAATGGTGAAATGAAAAAAGTATTGGCAAAAATTAAGCAATAATAATTTCTTTTTTTTTTTAAGTTTAATTTATGTGTGTTTTTTAAAAATCAAAATAAAATTAATAAAATTAGAAAGGTGAAAACAGAAAAAAAATGTCTAATGAGGATTTAGAAAGAAAATTATTAAAGAGTAATTTAAAATTTCGATGGAAAGTTATCCAAGATTTAGAAAAAATTGATATGGCAGATAATTTTCCAAAGTTTCCTGTTTTATTTCTTACATGTATGGATCCGTGGGTTGATATTTATAGAATATTCCAACTAAATCCTGGCGATGTATTTGTATTAAAAAATGCTGGAAATATTTTAACCATCGATATGCTAAGATCAATTCTAATTGCTGTCCATGAATATAGTATTAAATATATAATCATTTTGGGCCATCTTGACTGTGGGAATACAAAAATAAACCTAACAGAATTAAAAGAAAAATTATATCCTAAATCTCGAGGATTAATATTTCAAAAAGGAAATAACCCATATTCTGAGCTTCGAAATTTTTTCGAACCCTTTGAGGACGTTTTAAAAAATATTAATGAACAGGTTGAAACTCTGAGAGATTTTAAAGGCTTTCCCTCGGATGTTAAAATTATAGGATGGCTATATGATGTTCATACGGGCTGGGTACTTGAAACTAATAGAATGAAAAATTGCCCGTGTATTGAGGATTTTATGAAGGTCTACAAAGATTTTATCACAAAAAAAGATCTTGAGTTAGTTGATTCTCTCGATTCCCTGGAAGAAAAGGATATAGCGTCTAAAAGTTTAATCTATGAAGAAAGTATACCGGTAGTGAATATGGAATTATTAAAAGAAAAGAGATATTCTCACGGGGCTAAAAGTGAATACATAAATCACAATCCTCAATTTAATAAAAACAATATTAATAAGAATATCTCGTTAAGGGTGCCTCGAATATCTATTCCTAAAGTTTATGTCCCCGAAATAAAAGTAAACGTTCCAAATGTTTACAAAAGAAAAAAGCAACAGAATAGTATTTAGTCCAGTAAATATTTTAAAAACTTTGATTTTTTCTTTCTTTTAAAGAAATTTAATCAAATGCATTTACAAAGACCTAAATAGATACATTATTAATGGAAAAGAATCATTTAACCTTTCCGATGGCTCACGGGTTCGTGATGGTTCATTAAAAAACAAATCTAAAAGTAAAGGAAAAAAAACAAACACGAAGAGAAGTACTATTACTACAATAAGAACTACTAAGATATGGCGCTTTGTATCATATTTAATATCGAGCTCATCTACTTTGGACATAACAAGCACACTTAACATATAAATATTCTATTTTAATGAAAAAATTATAAATTTGATAAATATAAAATTTAGGTTATATTTTTAAATCTTAAGAAGAATGGGATATCATATAAACTCTCGTTGATACGGTTTTAAACTATTTTAATTAAATTATAAAATAAAGTTATTGAAATAAGCATATAAATTTGAATTCTTCTCTATATTTTTAAAATCTAAATTAGAAAAAATTTTTAATTTAGGAATATTATTGGTTTTATATACAAAATAAAATACGCCTCAATAGCTCAGCTGGTAGAGCGTTGCCTTGGTAAGGCAAATTATCAAGGATTTACCTCGATAAACCGAAAGGCCGGGGGATCATGACCCCCTTGAGGCTCCATTTTTTCGATAAGAATCGTTTCTTTTATACTTACTTTTTAGAGCTTCCTTAACTGAAGTACCTAAAGAATTCAAAATATTTTCAACTTCACTCTTTCTATATTCCCATTTCATTGGTTTAATAACATAAAGAAACTCTTTTACATGGCTTTTAGCTCGGATTAGAACTTGATATGCTAAGTAAATCCTTCCAGATTTATTAGACTTATAAGGAGATTCTGTTATTTTTCCTGTACGAATACAAAGAGATTCACACATCGATTTAAAATCTTTTACTAAACGTAATGAAGCATTTTTAAATCCAATTCCAATTATTTTATTGAAACGATCAACATATATAGAACCATCGGTATCTATTAATCCCCTTAAGCAGGCTATTACAAAAGGTTTGATGTTTGAAATCCATTCTATATGATTACATTTAATCCATGTATTCTCTTTTTTTATCCATTCTGGAACATATACTTGATTCTTTACTTTATCTCCTGTTTTTAAACCTATAGAAATTAAAAAATCAATAATATCACTATTATACAGTTTTAAATCAATTGATTTACTATCACTACGAGGGTGCTCAGCAGGAATAATTCCAAATAGATTGAATATTAAATTTTTAACATATTCTACATATTCGGGCTCATCTACTCTATTTAATGAAATACTTAAAAGATCTCCTAAATATGATTTTTCACCTTTTTTATGTAAATGACCATCTCCTAACATAATTCCAATAAATTCAGCTAAAAGCTTATAATCTTCAATATTAAAAGAGTTAAATCTATCCATTTTACTTAATTTCTAAATTTCTTTTAAAAATTTAAATATTAATAGTGAGGTTATTTTTTGAAATAGAAGAAAATTCTAATCGTAAAAGATAAGAATAATTTTAAATTAAATTATTTATTATCTTTAACGAATTATAAACTCATATACTTGCCGGTGTGGCTTAGCTGGTTATAAATTATCTGACTTTTACAGATATTTAATAGGCGCCAGACTCATAATCCTGATGAAAAAATGGGTCAGACGGATGTACTCTGGAGGTTCGCGGGCTCAAATCCCGCCACCGGCACTCTTTTTATCTTAGCATTAAGAATATCTTAATAACTATCTTGCATTTTGAATTATATGAAATTTAAAGATATGATAAAAGAATTTAAAGCTTGGCCGTTATGTGCCCAAACAATTACGATTATCATTCCGGTATTTAGTGTACTCGTTTTGATATCTATAATTCTTTTCGGTCCCACTTTTTCTTTTACTGAGCACCACATGAGCACATTAGGAACCCAACGTTGGAATCCGAAGGGATTTCTTTTTTTTGATATCGCCTGTATTATAACTGGTGTTCTTTTATTTCCTTTTTTCTATGGGACAAAGCAATTTAAAACAGATAATAAACTATTTAACTTATTTCTATATATATTCATCGGCATTGGATTTATAGCTTCTTTTGGAATTATCATGCAAGCTATATTTCGCGGAGATTTTCCGCCTTGGCATCGTATATATAGTGCGGTTCATTGGATTGCTAACTTTTTTTTCTTGGCAATTGCTCCTATTCCTTTATTGAGACATAAAAAATATTATAGATCTATTACAATTATATGCATCATCGCGACAATTTTTAATTTTATATATGTAATAACAGCTGGAGCACATCCTTGGATTGAATGGGTAACTGCTGCTACATCATTAGCATTTGGGGCTTTAATAGGAAGAAATATGGTAAAAGAGGAATTTCCCCCCACTTTTAAAAATTAATTGATGGTCTAAGTAAAATTAATATTCAAATAATTTATTTTTTCTATATTAAAATGTCAATCAAATGGGTTATTTTTGATGCAATGGGAGTGGTTTATAAAGTAGCAGATGATGTCAGCGACTTATTAGTGCCATTTCTGCGTTCAAAAAATAATAAATTACCGCTTAAAATGATATATAAGTCATATATTAAAGCAAGCTTAGGGCAAATTACATCTCTAGAATTTTGGACGGCATTAGGTTTCGGAAGAGAATACCCTGAGATTGAAAAAGAGTTCTTAGATAATTGGTATACATTAGATCCTGAATTTATGGGCGTTGCGAAAAAATTAACGGGAAAATATAAATTCGCAATGCTATCCAATGATATAAAAGATTGGTCTAACTTTCTACGAATAAAATTTGAGATCAATAGGTTTTTTAATGTCAATATTATTAGTGGAGATGTGGGATATCACAAACCAGACACAAAGATTTATGATATTTTATTACGCGATATAGATTCTTCTGCAGAGAATTGCATATTTGTTGATGATAAATTAGAAAATCTTCAAGTAGCATCAGAATTAGGGATTAGTACCGTTAGGTTTGTAAGAAAAAAGTCCAAAGTAGAATTTTGTTCTGAATTCGAAATAAGTAGTTTTAAAGAATTAATTCCGATATTGGAGAATTTTTATTAATTTACAAGAAATATATATTCAATCAAAAAGATTTAATTAATAGCTACAGATTTAAAAAAGTAAAAACTCTTTATATCTTAAAGATGATTGATGAAATTAACAAATGGTTTAATTTAGCAGAAAGAGATTTTTCTAGTGCAAAAAAAAATTTTAAAAAGAAAATTTATTATGTTTCTGCTTTTCTCTGTCAGCAATCTGTTGAAAAGGGTTTAAAAGCGCTTTACATCAAGAAATACCAAAGATTATTGAAAATTCATGATTTAGTCAAACTGGCAAAAAATATTGGAGCAGATATTGAAATTTTAGATATCTGTGTGAAATTAAATCCAATATATATTGAAACTAGATATCCAGATGTTCCCTCATCATATAATAAAGAGGATATTAAAGAGTTATTAAAGGATACCGAAAAGGTGTTAAAATGGATAAAGACGAACTTATAATAAAATTAAAAGAGTTTAAGCAACAAGTTATTAAAAAATATGGAGTAAAAAAGATAATCTTGTTCGGGAGTTATTCTAAAGATATAATTAGTGAAGAGAGTGATGTAGATTTAATAATCGTCGGTGATTTTGAAGATAAAGGAAATCTAAAACGGGCACCAATTTTTTATAGAGAATGGCATTTAGTTCAAAATATTGATTTACCAGTTGATATCATCTGTTATACCTCCGAAGAATTTGACAAACTTAAAAATCAAATAACTATTGTAAAGGAAGCAGTAGAAGAAGGAATGGAAATTTAATGACAAAAAACTCTCCGATTTTACAAGAAAATCTCTAAGGAGATTAATTCGAGTATTAGAGCATTTTTTTTAATAAACGAGAAATTTATTGATTGTTTTGCTCCTTTAATTGCTTACGATAGTTTTTTTTAAACTCCCGATAATTTCCCTCACCACCTTCTCCACCTATGAATTTAGGTAAGTAGAATTTTGTTCGGGCATAATCCATAAATATTGTAGTGGTAATTAAACCCTTAGGATCTAATTCTTTGTAAAAATGAGCTATTTGTTCGGGTAAGGCAAAAAAATCTATTATTAAATTTTTCTTGGCCGCTTGGATTTTTTTATATATGGGCATCCAGTGATCATCGCAATTAAGTTCTCGTCCTGCCCCCGGCACCCATTGAATCCCAGTAATAGAAGGAACTGAAAGTAAATCGTCTAAATGTTTAAGGGCATCAGGGCCATCTAAATGATATATACAATAATCCATTTTTTCAGCTTGAGAAATGATATCTGGCAACGCAAAACGTTTAAACCATTTAGGGGAAAGAAAGGCACTGAAATCGCATTGAAGCGGGTACCAAGGTTTATGACACCATAAATACATCCAACTATTAATGCCGTCTGAATATTGTTGTATGATTCTTTGAAGGTCGTTATATACTTTCGTCCATTTTTCGAGAATTATAGCTCTACAAGTATCTATTAATTCTGGATTTCTTCTCATTGTTAAAATTAGTTTTGTCGGACCTAAAAATGAAGAAAGGATATCTAAAACACCTCCGAGATCAGTTACGCCGACACTATAATCCTTTCCCGCGCGCTTTGCCGCAATTTCAGTAGTTTTTATAAGCCGAGCATACCACGGATTATTCATATTAATTTGTACACCCTCCAATAACGGAACAATGTCATCAACAGAAGTTTCCTTGTGAAACCACACAGTTCTGGTCTGGGGTTTTGGCTCAATCCCAAACACAGCAGACATAATTCCGGGTCCGTAGTACGGACGAAAATCAGGTATATTTTCCCCACCAAAATAAAAAATTTTCGAAGTTGCTTCATACATAACTATAGCTGTCTCTATGTCATCCCAAAATTGGGCTAAATAAAAGGGATCAAAGAATTCTAGCACAGCTTCGGTATCCGGAATTTTCTCTCCTAACCTCGGATACCAGTAAGAAATGCATGGGCGATCGATTATTTCATGATCCCACCATGCTTTCAAACGTTCTTTTGCTTCGTTTATATCTTCCTTAAATCGACTCATAATTTTTTCATGAACGGATTATTCGTCATT
>Ga0209976_10001365_pt1 | contig 14487 bp, 15 predicted proteins | sample SumtaG_FD_182806 | JGI IMG/M metagenome (GOLD analysis project Ga0209976, IMG submission 182806) | Deep subsurface microbial communities from Indian Ocean to uncover new lineages of life (NeLLi) - Sumatra_00157 metaG (SPAdes) (version 2) | ecosystem: Environmental > Aquatic > Marine > Oceanic >...
TATTCAAACATCTCCTCCCTTAATTTGGATCTCAGGAAGATTATCCAAATCAAATACAGTTTCACAATTTGGACAAGTATTAGGTTTTTTGATAAATTTTAAGATATAATATACTATAAATCCCAGTCCCATTGTTAGAATTACAAGGAAGCATAGTAGTTCATGATACTGGTGTTCAAAATTTTTTCGACTTAATACCACTTCACGCTCACATACTGGGCAATACACTGTTCTTTTTGCTTTTCCCATATGTAACAACCCATTTTCTAAACGAGTTCTAATATTTATAATAGATATTTAGAATTCTAATATATTGTGTTATTTTCAATCTCTTTTATTTTTTTCGTTGGTTTTCTAACATTTACAACTTTCAATATAATTTATTCTAACTGAAATTAATGTTAAATTCTAAAATTAGTTGGAGTTAACCATTTGGGACTAAATTTGCATTGAAAGAATGGGAGATAATCTTGGTATTAACTAAAACCTATAAATGGTTTCTTTTCTATTTCTTTTTTCTTTTTTTCACCAGAAGACAATAATTCCCAAGTGTTTTCTACACCTAGTTCATCTAATTTTTGTCGTTCATCTTCCATAGATCCTTCATCTTCCTTTTTTTCTTCCTCACTCATCATACTCACTAATAAATCTTTTAATACTACTAAAATAGTAGACTTTACATTAATATAACTTCGCAAAAATACTGCTAATTAATACGGAAGAAAAGTTTCTTTTCTATCTAAATAAAGTTTTAAATTTGGAATTTAATAATTAATTTAACAATAATACAAAAATAATTTAATAATATTGGTTAAAATAATGGCTAGATGTGCTCATTGTGGAAATGAAATTATGGGAGAACCTTTTTTTTGTAGTGATTGTGGTCAAAATTATTGTTCTTTGCATAATGATCCAATAATTCATGAATGTAGTATTATAAGGGAATCTATTAATACGCAACAGATGCCAACTTCTTCTAGTTCCTTTACTGAATATACTCAAGTTTCATCGACTCATCATGAAGAGGAATACCAACAATCTCCTCCCGGTATAGCTCGTGGAACGACAGATGGGTCTTATACTTGGTTTCGTCAAGAAACTCACGTTCCTGAAAATGCTTTTGACCCTGATTCTGGGATAAAGTTTAAGGGAATCCTTTTTCCACATTTATCTGAATTAATTCATCTTACTATTGCTTCAGTTTTGATTTTTCTTATAGGAGTTATGATTTTTTATGATGCAGCTCTTTTTGCCCAAGGTTATGGTTGGATAACATTTATGTTAGCGGTAGTCTATATGACCGCTTTTATCTTCCATGAATTTGGTCATCGACAGGCTGCCAAATATTTCAAATTACAAACTAAGTTTAGACTTCTAACATTTGGAATGGTTTTAACTGTTTTTTCACTAGTTGCAGGATTATTGAATTTACCTGTACCATCTTTAGCTTTACCAGGAGCTGTTGTAGTTTTAGGCTTAGATAAAGTGAGTAATGAAACAGGTTTATGTAAGGCTGCGGGACCGTCTGTAAATCTCGTTTATGGGATGATTTTATTTATGATATCATTTTTAATACCAAACCCATTTGGTATTCTGTTTGTAACTTCTGCTTATTTGAATTTTATGTTAGGTGCTTTTAATATGATCCCAATAGGGATTTTGGATGGTCACAATATTTTGAAATGGAATAAAAAAGTGTATATACTCTTATTAGCCTCTCTTGGGGGTATGTTGATTATTACTTTGGTTATCACACAAGGTGGTATTACACTTTAATCTTCAGTAGGACTCCAATCTAAATTTCTAAAAACATACTTGGAAATTCTAAGAAAAAATATATTTGGAATAAAAACCCAAAAAATTATCAAGGATAATAATTTTTAAAAAATATAATATCAGTAATTTTCATCTTTTTTATAAGGAAAGCTATTGAAAAAATCTTCTGTGATATACATTGACATACTGTGAGTTCTGTGGTGATCAAATTGGTTATTTACCTTTTACTTGTAAATATTGTGGTGCAACTTTTTGTAAAAAACATAGATTGCCTGAAAATCATGAATGTACCTTTGAATTAAAGCATGTATCAGTAGTACCCGCTACTCCTATAACGTCAAAGAAACTTTATCAAGATGTAGATTTAAAAAAAACAGCTTCACAAGATTATTTAGATAAAGGTCCTAAGGCTTTAAAGAAATATCTAAAAAGACATGAACGAGAAAGAAGAAAAACTTTCAAATCTTATGAGAATAATCAAAAATTGTATGCAAAAGCAACTCAATTTACCGGTACGAAGACCTTATTTTTATTAATTATTATTTTTTCAATTACCGGGATAGTTTTTAATTACTCTGGGTTTCTCCAATATATATATTTGAGTTTGCACAGTTTGGTCTATGATTTTACTTACCATACACTGATTACCAGTCTTTTTACCAGTGAGACAGATCCTTTTGGGTTTTTCTTTTTGATTATTATGCTTATGTTTCTTTATTTTATGGCGAGAAATATTGAAGCAAGTAAAGGTTCTAGATTTTTAATATGGTTATATATCATTAGTAGTTTATTTTCTGCATTGTTTTATATTATTTTGAGATTATCTATGCATTTTTACCTACCAATAGATGAGAATGCCATATTTGCTGGGTTTGCATGGGGGGGGATGTTGGGATTATTATCATATTCACTTTTTCCCATAATGAATCAACAAATTACTGGAATGATGGCCTTTCTTCCAATTAGATTGAAAGGGAGAACGTTTTTGTATATAATAATATTGTTTAGATTATTACCAGGTTTATTATTTGCATTTAGTAATGTTGCGTATTTGCTGTTTTATCTACCAGATTTAGGTGGAATTTTGGGAGCATATATAGTATACAGAACCCAATTAGGAAGATGAAAGAATTTTTACCTTTTCCTTTAATACATAAAAATTATCAATGAGAATGATTTTATTTTCGTAATTCATTTGATTTCGATTCAAATAAAAAAATTTGATAATGTCAGAAAAAGAAATTTCAAAAGTCATTGAGTTAAATGAAGATTTACTCGCTAACAATGATAGATTAGCAGACCAAAATAGTAAATTTTTAAAAGAACTAAAAATAAAATCTATTGATTTTGTAGGAGCAATTGGCGCGGGAAAAACAGCACTTATCGAAGCAATAGTGAAGAGGTTGTCCAAGGAATACAGGATTCTTGTTATTAATGGTGATGTAACTACGAGAATTGATGCTGATAGGATTAATAGACATGGTGTTAATACAATTCAAATTAATACAGGTCGAGAGTGTTCGTTAAATTCCTATCATATATCTCAAGTTTTAAAAAATAATGATTTGAGACAGACCGATTTTATTTTTATTGAGAATGTTGGGAATTTAATCTGTCCTTCAGATTTTATATTAGGTGCGGACAAGAGAGTGGTTATAGTATCTATTACGGAAGGGCCATGGGTTATACGTAAACATCCAATGTTATTCAAATCTTCAGATATCGCGGTAATTAATAAAATAGATTTAAGAGATGTAATGGATGTAAACATAGAAGAAATGATAAATGATGCTGAAAAAATCAATCCAAATCTTAAGATTATTACCACAAGTGCGTTAACTGAAGAAAATATTGAGAAGCTAATAAATGAGTTATTATTTTAAATTAAGAATAAAAACGAAAGAAAATAATATTATAAATAAGTAAAAATGTTCTGATGTATGAATCATGTCATTTAGACAATATAACACTGAATTAGGAACGCTTGTTGATAAAATCGTTAAAGTATACATTGACAAGGATAAATTTTTTGTTGGGCAATTAAAAGGAATTTCAGAGGATTCAAACCTTATCCTTATTAACGCTAAGAATGAAAAAAGCAAATCATTTCCAAAATTGTTTATAAGAAGTAATTTTTATAATTTTGTAAGTTTAGAAGAAGAACCTTTCCCTATGGTTGCGCTTAGTGACCGTATCGCCTCAATTTTCTCTAAGGGTCATGTTAACTATATTGAAGATCAAAATATAATCTCAATATTAAGTGGGAAAATTGTAGTTTCACCTGAAGGTGTGAAAGGGGACGGACCTAGTGCCGAAAGAGTAAGAAAGATTTATGACCAATTCAGATTGGACTTAGAAAATTAATTTTTTTTTTTTTTTAGTGTTTTAAATCAAAATAATTCGAGAAACCTCTCACCTAGTTTATCTATCTCGGCCCTTGGGAAGGGAGAGTATTTTAAATTCATGAAGAATATTATCTAATCTTCAAATTTTCTATTTTATTCATTAAACAATTCTAGTAAATTTTTCAATTGGATATCCCCAATTATATTTTTCATTATAGCTTTCCCCAATGGTGCCACTTTAATTATCCCTAGTTCTTCAAATCTTCTAAGATAATCATTGTCAATTAAAAATTGAATATCACTATCCCATATATCAGCAAAAATATCTTTTAAATCTTCAATTTTTATATTCTCATCAACTTCTTTGCTTAGAGCAACTACTAAAGCTAATGTACCGTATTGTGATGGTGTAACATTATCATCTTTACCCTCAGATGTTAAAATATAAAATTTTTGTTCCAGAAATGTTGTTTTGATTAGCTCAAAACCAATATTCTGTAGTTTTACATAAATGTCGCTCATTACTGTTTCAAAATTAAAATCTTTACTCAAATTTCTCAAATCATCTTCTCTAATCATCTTTTGCGGATTAGTTAAAAGAATTTTGGCTATGTTCTTAACAATTTCTTCAATTTTATCTATTCCCATTTTAATTTTCACACATTTTCTTGAATTGTTATTACCTTTAAATTTTTAATTTCTTTTTTCATCTCTAAATTTGAAAGAATAAAGACTAAGTTAAATTCTGCAAAATCATCACTTTCAAAAACAGGGAGTATTTTTCTAATGGTTCTATATATGGAACCCGCTTTATTATAATTACTAGGTACAAATAAATTTGAGAAAACTATATTGTTATTTTTAAGTTGGATTTCTATTGAAATATAGCTAATAATGATAAAAAAAATCTTTTCTGGAGTAGTTAATTCATCAAAAGTAATTTGATCTTTATTATTGCGAGTGAAAGATAATCTAATATAAAACATCTTATTATTATCACCTAAAAGAATTTGAAATTGTGCTTTTAAATTAATTTTTGATGAAAAAATATTAATCAGTTGGGAAAGATCGGAAATTACCAGTTCCAACTGTTGAAATGATTTAAAGGTCTCCTCCATATCACTTTCTTTTTTACTGAATCCAGTATCTTTCTCAAGATGACTTACTTTATCATTAATATGATTTAATTTCTCTATTATAAGTGTTAGATCTTCTGGGTTTTGTAAGTTATTTAAATTACTGGGAATATTTATTGAATTTATCTCAGAGTTTGTATTAATAATCTCTTCTTCGATTTCTTGTTTTGATCTTATTGATTTTAAGTAATTTAAATCATAGTCTTGATAAGTATTATTGTCACTATCTTTAATCTTCTTTTTGAGATTAATTTGTAGATCCTCTATCTTATTTGTATCATTTTTTATTATTTCATTAAGCTTATTGTAATCCTGTTTGTATGTCATATAAAGGGGTTTAAACTCATCAAATTCTAAATTTTTATCATTTAATTTTGAGTTAAGTTCCCTAATCTCAATTTGTGTTTCTTTTGCCTTTTTCTGGAGGGCTCTTATTTTTTGAGCATTTGTTAAATTATTATCAATTTCTACAATTCCTTCTGATTTTTCTTTCTTATTTGTTAAGTTTCCGGACATCTCTCGAGTTATTTTATTAATCTGACTAAAACATCTTTTTTTTAGCTGGGTCAATTCTTGTATCATTGATGTATAAGCTTCTACTTGTTTTGTAAACTGGTCAAATTGGTTTTTTCGTTGAAAGAAATCCTCTTCTAAATATTTTAATTTATTTTTGTTACTATCCATGGATTCGTTTAATTTTTTTAAAAGATTTGTAATGGCTTTAATATCACCTGATTTTTTAAATCTTTCTGTAATTTCTAATTCTTCTGATAGTTGTTCTTTATTTTTTAGTAGTATATTCAGCTTAAACGTCAAAATCATTGACTGGATAGTTTCTTCATATTCAGAAATAATTTCAATATTTTTTTCTATAATGTTATTAAATTCTTCAAACAAATTCAATAGCTCAAGAGATTTCTTAATATTTCTAAGTTCATTAGATTGTCTTTGATAGACGTTGATGAAAGTGTCTAGAGAAATCAGATTTAATTCTTTTAGAAATTCGGGGAAAACTTTATTTTTTAAATATTCAATTGGTTTTCCTTTAAATTTTCCCTTAATTAGAGTAAACCTTTCTTGGATTGATATCTCCTTCGAACCAAAAGAAAATTTAAGTTTTTTCGTTTGAATCTCAAATTACCTTTATTTTTAATTAGTCTTTTTCAAAATGATTTTTATACTGCTTGTATTCTTTGTCTTTTTCTTTTTTTCTTTCCCGTACGAGATCCCTAGGGTCTCTTTCATCATCCTTTTTAATTAAGTACTTTTCCTCGAAAGTGTTGTCAAGTTTAGATTTATATTTTTCAATTTTTTCAGATATTTCTTGACTAATCTCTACATTTTTCACTTCTTTGATATCGGATGTAATAGGATTTAGTTTTTCTCTAGATTTTTTACGTCTCTTTCTCTCAAATTCACTATTAGATAATTTTAAATAATCAACATAAGTTTCTTTATGTTCTTCTTGCTTTTTTTTTAATTTTTCTAATTCTTTTTTTTCTTTTGCTTCTTTTACAAGTGTTCTTTTTTCTTTTAATTCTTGTTGAGTTAAATTATTCTCGATAATTTGAAGAAATTCCTTAAAAGACAACTCTGGATCTTCTAAAAAAGCTCTTTCATATTCCTTTACTAATGATGTTTCTGTATCTTTGGGAATTTTGTTAATTTCTATTTTAAGTTTGTCATGTATTAGTTTTTCACGGTATAGTTCGATTTTTTTCACTATTTTTAAAAACAAGGAGTTTTGTTGCAACGAATCTAAGATTTCTAACCATTGAGAAACTTCTAAAGAAGGAGTAAAGGAAATTTTATGAATTAATTTACTTAACTTTCTATTTTCAATTAGAAATAAACCTATTCTTCTTAATGAATCTTCAGCTAATTTTATTTTTTTTAATTTCTGATGGTTAATTTCTTTATATTTTCTTAATAATCCCTCTTGAAAATTTAAAAAACTACCAACATTATCCTGAGTAATTTTTTGAAGCTTTCTTCTTATATTACTCAATAATTCTGAGATGACATCAATTTGAGAGAGAAATTTTCCTTCTGAAGTGCTTTCAATTACCGATTGTTTCCATGGTTCAACTTCTGACGACTTTTCTGTTAATTGATGAGCCCTAGATTGGAGTACATCAATAGACGTCGTTAGATCCTTAATCTTTTCAAGATCAAATACTTGATAGTCTTTCATAAGTTGTCACTAGATATATTATCATTAAATTTCGGGAGGGGAGGGAAACTCTTTTCTTTTTTGTTTGGAATTTCTGTTTTGGTTCGAGAGAATTTTTTCTTTAGTTAAGACATCTTGCCTTTCAACATGAATGGCAGTGCCTCCGACTAAACTTAATGAGTTATAGAAAATATCATAGGTAAGAAGTTCGGTATTAATTACCTTGAATAATGCGACTCTTGTTCCTCTCTCAATATCAGAACCAGAATACCCAAAAGTTAATTTCAAAAGCCCACTAATTTCAGGTTTCTTAGCTATTTCATCCCAAAATATATTATCATCAATTTCAGTTATTTTTCTTCCAAGCTTATTTTCTAAATTTTTAACTAATTTTTGAATTTCATTGTATTCTGAATTTAATTTCGTGAATATCGAGTTGTCTATTCCAATTTTTGCATCCTTGATCTTATTGATAAAGGATTCAATTATTTTTTTACGTAAATGGTAATTAGGGAAGTCAAAACTGAAATGGAAGGTGAAACGGCGCCATATAGCAGAGTCGAGTTGATTTTGATGGTTTGTTGCTCCAAATATCGCTAGGGGTACACCCTCATAATTAATTCTGTCAATAACTTGTAAGAAAGATATAACTGCGCGCTTTATTTCTCCAACCTCATGAATATTTGATCTTTCAGAACCTATAGCATCAATTTCATCAAAAAAAAGAATAAAAGCACCCCTTTCTTTTGATATTTCTGCTGCTAGTTCGACAACACCTCTAATATTTTTTATTGTATCCCCAAGTAAAGGAGACACTAGTCTATCAGATTCTACAATACATAAGGGAATATTATATCTCTTTGCAAAACCTCTTGTTAATGAAGTTTTACCTGTACCTGGAGGTCCATATAGAAGTACTGTTAAATTAGGATTTAATTTTGTTTTTTTTAATTGTTCCATAAATTCATCATACTTTATCAAAGCTTTAAAGAAATCGTCTAATAGTTCCTTTTTAACTTCGTTCCCTAGAATATCTTCCACAGACTCTTTTATATCTGCAGAAAAATAAACAGCTCCATATTTACCTATACGTTCTTTGATAACATCATCCGTAAATGTAAGGTTTAACTCAAATTCTTCTTTTTTTTTACTAATTTTCAACCCACTCTTATTATAATTTATTTCTTATTTTTTTTATTAAATTTTAAACAGAAATTGGCAATTTCATTAATGAATTCTTTAAGATTATCAATCTGAGATCCGATAAAATTAAAAATTTCTTTGCGATATTGAACTGAGTCTCTAATCTTCATTTTATCTACTCCTAAATAATTAGGAAAGCATATTAATTTCATTAGATATGGCAATATCTTTTCGTTTGTTTGTAAATCTTTAAATATTGTGTAAAAAATATTTTCATCTGATAATTGCCACTTTAAAATTCCCATGTAAATTAGAAAAGCAAAATTCATTGAAATCCAATTAACCAATTCTTTCGATAGAAATCCTCTTCGCTGTGATGAGAATGCTAAATAATAAATAATCAATGTTTCATTGCTAAATTGGGGTAATAACCTTATAGTTCCATCCATTTGTTTATTCTCCCGTAGATAATTGTTTTCAAGTAGAATATTCACAAAATCTTCATGTGGTGCAAGAAAGATACCATCAATTAATCTTAATCCTATGCGTTCAGCAATTTTTTCTATGGCTTCTTCCTCAGCATTAGCAATAGAATCAATATAAGGTAAAAAGACGTCATTTTTTAAAATCATAGGGATTTCATGGTTTTCTCTCTCAGGGAATGCACCAAAATTAGGATCTAAATTATAGAGGGAAGTAATATTATTAATAATTTGATATACTTTGGGAGAAATTCCAGGAATTTCAAAATAATCGGGGCTTTCTAATTTTTCTCTATAGTAGGTATGAGGTTGTAGTATATGTCGTTGGCATTCATAAAAATCTTTTGAATTTTCTAATAATTTTTCATAGATTATTTTTAAATTTGAACCTCTTGGGAATATAATCTCTTCGATAAATTTTACTAGTTGGTAGAGGTATGTATTCTCGATACCATGTTCGTCAGGATTGGTTATATGTTGTAAGACATTTAAAGCGTTAACAGATTCATGAAGAAACTCTATAATATAATCTTTGATATCTATTAGGGGAATTTCTTCTCGATACTTGATTGTGAATTCTTTAATAATTTCATACACATTTGACCTATACATTGCAGAAAATTCTGAAAGTGCTCTTACTTTGCGAATATTTCTTTTTTCTTCTTCCTGACGGATTTTATCTAGAATCTCTGTATCTAATAACAAGTCCGCATCTAGTTCGATTATGATTCTTCTAGTTTCTCTTAAAATGGGGCGCATATGACTAATAAATGTTAGATACCTTGGGAGAATATCAGTCCATTTCTCTCTTTTCCTACCAGGTTTATTTGTTCTCCTCCTTTTTTTATAACTCATCTGTAAAATAGGCACCCCTCACAATCTTATTCTTCATCATATCCTACTAAAATTTCAGTAAAGATATTTGAGATTTCCACAAAAATAGGTATCTCAACCCGGCATAAGTTACCTAAGATCCACTTGTTTACATCTTTAATAAGAAATTTAATTTGTTGATGAATATTTTTGTTAATTTCAGAATCTATAATTTTAGATAACCAAAGACCTCCTCCCACTCTATATGCGATGATTTTTATTAGTGATTCAAAGAGGGGTTCTAAAACTTGTTTCATCATCCAAGATTTTGGAATAACACTCATGTTTTGCGCATCATAACTAGGATCGTTTAAAATTGGATTTGTAGCATCGACCGAAAGTTTTGGCATAAAACTTAGTAATAAAATCAAGGCAAAAATAGCAGAAATTCCATTGATAGTAAATGAACCGCCTATTTTGTCCAAATCGTCTCTATGTATGGCAAGATTAGCAAGAAACATACAAATAAAGACATTTCTATCGAAACCTTCAGATACGTAAGCATATCCTAAATCAGGATCAATAATTAAATATTTTTCTTCAAGTATTCCGATGATTTCATCTGGGAAAGTATAAAATTCATATGTTTTTTCCTCGCTCTTTCTGACATCTTTCTTAATAACAAGTTTTTTTGAAACGAGTCCAAACATATTCACCAATTCTTCTAATTGTTTTACAATATAATGGCGAGGCTTATTTGGATCTCCGAACATCGCAAAAAATTGATGATCTACAATGTGAAAATCGTTTCTCCTACTAAAAGCTTCAACCATTCTATCTATTATTGGTCCTTGCGAGCCTGAAGCAATTGCTTTGGCTTTTGACGCTACAAATCCATTTAATAATTCATTTATTATAAAATCTTGTTCATGAGTTCTCGATTTTAAGATCTTTTCAAAAGCCCCAGCAAAATTCTTTGTATTGGGGAAAAAAGAGTTTTGGATTGTATCATTTATCGATTTTTTAAAAATTTCTCCCTCATTTTTAGGAAAATGAAGTTTCATATTAGCCAACCTTTGAATCAAGGCTTCCTTTGCTCCAGGGATATTTTCTACATCTCTTTTTTCCAATTCACCTATAGCTACTTCAAGTCCATTTTCAAAGTCCTTCATTAACGTTTTCCATGTTGAGTCTTGAACTTCCGTCATATTTTTAACTCCATTTTCAAGGGTATTTCTAAGATATATCCCAATTCAATTCTGTTGATATTTTTTTAAGAACCTTTATTAATTTCTGAATTTGTTTTTTATCATAAATATTTGGGGAGGCGATTCCTCTTTGAGCTTTCCAACCCATTTGTGTACCTTCTCCCATTTCTCTTTGACCAAATTTTAAGATGTTACTTAGATCTCTTACCCACCAGTAAAATCTTAACCATTTTTTATTTGGATTGTCTTTTGAATATATGACTACTACTGCTTTCCATTCCCCCATTAACCATTTAATAGTTACTCCACTAACCGGTAAATAAAAATTGATTGGAAAATTTCCATGAAAATATAAATCAAGATCTTCGGGTTTAATATTAAAAATAGGTTGGTTATAACCTTCTAAGATAACAATCTCACCGCAATGCTGACATTCATAATGAGATTTCTTTTTGTCCATCTTTTTCGAACACTTTGGACAAGTTCTATTTTCGATTATTCTATACTTAATGATGTCTAAATTCCTTTCTTTTTCCAGCTTTTCTTTTGTTTTAGACTCTTCTTTACCATATTTTCCACTCCAATTCCAGAGATCATCAAAGGTTTCCTCGATTTTTTCTAAAGCATTTATTATGTTAGAAAGAACATTTTTATCATAGATTTTTAACATGCCAGCATGGTGAAAACCCTTCCACCAAGATAATCTCACATATTTTTCCTCTTTCAAATAAGCACTATGGCAAATTAATGTCGCAAATAAGCGATTTTCTGTTTTATTGATTATTATACCTTTTTCACAAATTTCATATTGTTTGTTAAGGCTTGCATTTTTATGAAAATATTCCCCATCGTAAAAATCACCCATCTCTATCTTTGACTTATCATCTTCTGGAGTTTCTTCACCCTTTTCCTTAACAATTTTTCTACATTTGGGACACTGGAAAATTCCAGCAACCAACGACTCCATTTCGATATTACAAGAGGGACATTTCAATATTAATCATCATCACTAGTTATTAGTAACCTTTCATAGTCTAAATTTAATAACTTTATTTCTTTCTTTGTTAACTTTGAAATTTGATCATTTGTTTTTACTACTTCTTTTCTGTACTCAACTAATGATTTCTGAATATCATCTAATAAATTATCTTCATTATAAGTAACTTTTTCAACAAATTCAAGGTAATTGAATATTTTTTTTTTTCCTGAATAATAACTTTTTAATTCAATTAATTTTTCTTCTATATGCATCATCTGATACCGAAGATTAAGTAGTGAGTTTAATTCAGAATTCCACTGCTTTAATAAGGGATTTTCTCTACTTATTTTACTGAAGTCAAATTTCTCTGGAAGTTCAACTTTTTCTTCCTTTAAGAAATTTAAAATTTCTTTATCTTCGGCAATAGCACTATTTATTTTTTTTAAAAGGGCTTTTGTGTTTAACACAGGATCAAAAATCTTGATTAGATCATTAATTTTTTCCTTTATTTCTTTAAATCTTTGATAAAAACCAGCAATTGTAATTTCAATTTTTATAGCCTGATAAATATTCCCATATTGGTCTAAAATATAATATAAATCATCTGAAAGTGTATAATCATGTTCATCAATTTCATATATTAATGAGTGTATAACACTAGTTTTTTCACATCTTACTCCCTTTAATCGGGTGAGAGCCAAATTGAAATTTCTTCTTGTCAAATCCTTAAACTTCTTATTTATGATTAAAAATAAAGTATCATCAGGAACAGATATTGTGTCTTGTTCAATAGTTATTGTTTCTTCCCCTAATTTGATTATGAAATCATTATCTTTTTTGTCAAACTCTATTTTACTACGAATATTTTTAATTAATCCAAGATCAATATACACATCGGTAAATTCTTCCTCCCAAAAGTTAACAATATTGTTTTTATAAATTTCATCTAACACCAGAATTCTTTCATAAGATTCAATGAGAGCCTTATCGCTCAAATCTTTAAGCAAATCATTTCTTATTACATAGAGAAAAAGAATAATATACCTCATTTCTAGATCATTCATAATATTCTCTATTAGTTTTGAATCATCTTCCAATGTCAAGTGTTTATGCTCCATAGCTAAAATCCACTCATTATTTTTTAAACTGTAAAAACATTTCAGTAAAAAAGAGTATTTTAACTAATTTTCCATTCCTAAAAAAATTTTCTAAATTTCCAATACTCAATTTATTTAAAAGCAAAAATTTTTAGCCCTTGTTTCTGATTAATTAATTAAGAAAATTTAATTAACAGTTTATAAATAATATCAAATTTTAGAGAGTGCTAATATGGGACGACGTAAAAGAAAACAAGCTTCACCTAAAAGGGTTAAAAGAGTACCCAAGATTTTCACCTGCCCTGAATGCGGTGAAAAGAGTGTTAAAGTGACTGATATTAAGAAAAAAGGAGCTTTTGCTACAGTAAAATGCGGAAACTGCGCACTTACAAAGGAAGTATTAGTTAATTCAATTTCAGAACCCGTTGATGCATTTGGAGATTTTATTGATGTATTTTATGCTGATCAAGAACTTCAAAGATTGGAAAAACGAATATTTAAATTAAAGGCAGCAAATGAATGGGGAGAACTTGCTTTATCGTATTCTATTTTATCGGATCTCTGTAAGGTCAAGGCAGGAATACTATTAGAGGAAGATGATGTTGATTTAGATGAAGTAAATAATTGGAAAATAAGAGCTGAGGAGTTTAAACGACTTGAAAAGGATGCTGTATTAAAACTTGATTCCGAAGAACTAGAACGAGGGGTGCGAACAGATGAAGAATCTTTATTTGCGGAAAGTGAAACCAAAATAAAAAAGGAAAGAAAAATAGATGATATTTTTGATGATCCGGGATTTTTAGAGTTCTAAATTCTTAAAAAATTTTCAATCCTTATTTTATAGTCTTTAAGTCTTTTTTATTAAGAAATAACAACACTTTTCTCTGAAGAAAGGTAAGAACTCGACAGTAACTAAAAAAATTATAGTCACTAAAGACTCACTAAAGTTTATTGGTTTAACCAACAATCCATTTAAAGATCGGGAAAAATTAGAGAAGTATTTAATCACTCGAAAAATAAAATATAAATTATAAATATAAGTAAAAACTCTAATAGTCTTCTTTTTGCCTCGATTCTTTGACGCTACCGATTGAAAGTCTGGTTAGATTAACCAGTTTGGTGATTGGATTAGCCTCCGCTAGAATTTTTCCGTTTATTGAAAAGTGATTTTAATTCTCCCATGATTGCCCCTCTTAGCGATACTGGACTTGCAGATCGAGCAGGACCGGGCGGAGATACTTTCCGGTGTGCGCCATGGTCTGACCCTGGGTAGTCCCATCGCCCTGATGATTCCCAACAAGGATTGGGAAAATTGGCGCCGGGAAATGGCGGTGG
>Ga0209976_10001367_pt1 | contig 14474 bp, 11 predicted proteins | sample SumtaG_FD_182806 | JGI IMG/M metagenome (GOLD analysis project Ga0209976, IMG submission 182806) | Deep subsurface microbial communities from Indian Ocean to uncover new lineages of life (NeLLi) - Sumatra_00157 metaG (SPAdes) (version 2) | ecosystem: Environmental > Aquatic > Marine > Oceanic >...
GAAAAGGCACAATGTCGAGTAGAATTAGTAATTTGAAAGGATATTCTTGATGGGACCGGAAGCCGTTGATTGGGGTTATGCTATTTCCACATTGATTATACGCTTTGTAGGCATATTCGTTGTCCTGGGCATCCTCCAGATAATCATGCAGATCACCGGCAGGATCTTCGCCCACCTGAATGCCAAAAAGGCCGGCCGGCCACCGGCACCCTCAAAGGGACTGACACAAGAACAAGCCGCTGCCGTGGCTATGGCCCTTTATCTGCATGAAAAGGGCGAATAGGGTCGCAGTACTAAGAGCTCCGTCGCCAATCGCCAATCATCAATCGTAAATCGCCTTCAGCCTGCCTCTTTCTACATCCACCCGGCTCAACATGATCATCCCCACCACAAAAAACAAGATGATTGAAAGAATAGCATTCCTTCGGTTTTCAAACAGATCCGTAACCAGGCCAAAGACCAGTGGGCCGAAAACAGAAGCAAACTTGGCGCTGATAGTAAAAAAACCGAAAAACTCCGCTGTCCTCGCTCGGGGAATTAACTGTGCGTAAAGGGACCGGCTGATTGCCTGGCTCCCCCCGAGGATAAAGCCTGCCAGGCCGCCAAGTATCCAGAATTCAACCGAAGATTTTATAAAATAAGCGTATGTCGCAACACCAATCCACAACAGCAATGTGATCATTATAACGCCTTTGGACCGGATGTGCCGGGCCAGTTTTGCAAAGATGAGGACCCCTGGCCAGGCAATGAGCTGCGTCATGAGAAGCGTGCCGATTAGGGTCTTTGTATCAAGACCCAGGGCGGTCTTGCCGAAGATCGCTGCCATAGCGATAATGGTTTGAATGCCGTCGTTGTAGACAAGGAAAGCAACGAGAAACCATAACAGATCCTTATAGTGCCGGAAGGATCTGAGCGTATTGAAAAACCGGTTAAAGCCGTATGTAAGATAAGAAAATTTTACCGGTTTGTTATGTATGCGTCTGACTTCAGGAACCCAAAGAAAAATGGGGATAGCAAAGAGGCCCCACCAAAGGCCGACAGAGGCAAAGCTGATCCGAATACTCATTGATTTGTCCGGAATTCCAAAACTCTCATGAAAGACGATCATTATGACGTTCAGGGCCAGGAGAAGGCCTCCGCCTATGTAGCCAAAAGCATAACCCTTCCCCGAAACCCAATCGATCTCCCCCTTAGGTGCCAGCTCAGGCAAGAACGCGTTATAAAAGGGCATGCTGCCGGCAAATCCTATATTGGCTGCTATAAAAAGGCCGAGGCAAAGCCAATAGTCCCCATTATGGACAAAATACAAAAGTGACGTAAAAGTCGCGCCGATGTATGTAAAGCCAAAAAGGAACCTCTTCTTGGAACCTGAAAAATCGGCCAAAGCCCCGAGGATCGGGGCGGCAAGGGCAACTATAAGGACTGAAAAAGAGATTCCGTATGCCCACAACGCACTTGCTGCTGTTGTGAAGGTCAATGGACCCAACTCGACGGCGACACCTTCCGCGGGTACAAGCGACGCAAAATAGACCGGTAGAATGGCTGCCAATATGCTGGTGGCAAAGGCCGAGTTGGCCCAATCATACATGCACCAACTGATGATCACCCGCTTTCTGTTTGTATTAACCGATGGCTTCATGATATTGTTACGTTTCAGCGATTGAAGCTGTTGCGTGTTTCGAAAAGTCCAATAATGATCAAAAGGCCGTGAAATTCTTCAGGTCTATTACGATCAACCATTGTGCCTGGAGTCTGAAGCCGGCCTTTTCCGCCGGTATTATAACTCACTATGCTTGCCGATAGACCTATATATCATATCATGAAATTCTTAAACAAGTTCACGGCAAATCGCCTTCGGACCCGGCACAGCCTCAAAACTTTCCGGAACCAACGCAATCCAACACATAAACATAGCCCTGAAAAGGTTTGCTTAGACAAATCAGTATTGACAGCCACCTTGTAATCCTGTAACTAACTACCGTGAATAAAGGAGAATTCCCATGGCTGAACGAACTTCACCACATGTGAAGTCATCCAATATCGGCAAATATGTATTTCTGGCCGGTTTTTGCATCGTTTTGATCGGAATCGGTGTTTGGTTTATTCTAAGACCCGCAAAACCGCCTCAGATTACATCTGCACCACGGGCAAAGAGAATGACAATCCCCCCTGAAAAGATCATAGACTACGATAAGATCAAAGAAAAGACTGACCAGACCTTGACCACCTTGATGGAAGAGCGAAAAGCGCCATATGGCGTTAAAAAAAGTCTTGATATGATTGTCAAGCCGGATGAGTCGATCAAGGTTGGAGAAGAGACCGTTCAAATGAAAAATATACTGAATAAAGTGCGACTTAAGCTGGGAGAAATCATGGAAACAGATCTGGGGGATGAGTCTAAATCCAAATCTACATCCAAGATAGAACAGGAAGCACTCGGGATTCATGTGGTCAAGCCCGGCGAGAATATATGGGACATACACTTTAAACTGTTAACAGACTATTATGACAACAAGGGGATACACCTTTCTCCCGTGGCTGACGAGCCGGACTCTCTGGGCTACAGCACCGGCGTGGGCAAGATATTGAAATTTTCGGAAAACTTGGTTCATATATATAATCTCAGGAAACGCAGACTTGAGACAAATCTAGACCTTATTTATCCATTGAGCAAGATAGTTATCTACAACATGAGTCGTATATTTTCCCTGCTGGATGGAATCAATTACAAAAATGTTAATCGAATCGAGTTTGACGGACAGACATTATGGTTGCCGGCTGTGCAATAAGCCAGAAACAGCATCTTTTGTCCCAATACGGCGTTCTCTGGATGACTTAAAGGAATCTTAACCCGAAACTCGGGACTCGAAAAAATGATTGAACGATATACACGTGAGGCCATGGGCCGTATATGGACCGAGGAAAACAAATTCCAGACGTGGCTTCTGATAGAGACCTTGGCCTGTGAAGCCTTTGCTAAAATCGGCCAGATTCCAAAGAAAGCGGCACAAAATATTCGCAAGAACGCGCGATTTTCTGTTAAGAGGATCAATACCATTGAGGCTAAAACTAAACATGATGTTATTGCCTTCTTGACCAATATCGGAGAGACAGTCGGCCCGGACGCATGTTACATCCATTTAGGTATGACATCGTCTGACGTCCTGGATACTGCCATGGCTGCGAGGCTCAGGGAAGCTTCTATACTGATCTTAAAGGGGTGCGATCGTTTACTCCTTGCCGTGAAAAGAAAGGCCATGGCCCACAAACACACCGTCATGGTCGGCCGGTCCCACGGCATACATGCCGAGCCTATCACCTTCGGCCTGAAGCTCGCCCTCTGGTATGACGAAATGAGACGAAATCGGAGGCGGATGGAACAGGCCATGGAGACCATAAGTATCGGCAAGATCTCGGGGGCTGTCGGCACCTATGCCAATATTTCACCAAAGGTGGAAGCTTATGTGTGCCGAAAACTGAATCTCAAGCCCGCGGCCGTTTCCAGCCAGATTATCCAGAGAGATCGCTATGCCGAGTACTTTACCACGTTGGCCATCATGGCCTCCACATTGGAAAAAATGGCTGTAGAGATTCGTCACCTTCAAAGAACAGAGGTCTCAGAGGCCGAGGAGTATTTTTCAAAAGGGCAAAAGGGATCCTCCGCAATGCCCCACAAGCGCAACCCAATAGGTTGCGAAAACCTGTCGGGCCTGGCAAGGCTGGTTCGTTCCAATGCAGCCGCCGCTATGAACAACGTACCGCTGTGGCACGAACGGGACATCAGCCATTCTTCTGTGGAAAGGGTGATCGCACCTGACAGTACCATTTTAGCAGACTATATGCTAAACCGCATGACAGGAATCATACGCGACCTGATCGTCTATCCCAAGCGGATGAAGGAAAACATGGAACTCACCAACGGACTTATCTTTTCTCAGCAGATACTCTTAGCCCTGGCCAAGCAAGGTGTGAGCCGGGAAGCGGCATACAGCATGGTTCAAAAACAGGCCATGCATGCGTGGAAGAAAAAAAAGAATTTCAAAGAACTTGTCCTGAATGATTCGGATATTCGCAACCACTTAAAGCCGGATGTGATTGAAACACTCTTTGACGTAAAGGCTCAACTCAGGCATGTGGACACCATATTTGCTCGTGTGTTTGCCGGAAAAAGCGCAAAGCGCATAGGGCATAGAGTAAAGCGAAAGTGAATATGACCCTCTCTCTTTTTCGACTTAGGACTTTCATTTTTCTTGCGGCCGTTTTGTTGCTAATTACTCTGAACTGCGCAAGGATTACACGGTTTCTTGACTCTGTTGATCCCTATTACACGGCAACTTACAAAAAGGTCTGTAACAAATGGAGCAGAGAGGCCCGGATACATCGTGGGCTTGAGGTAGAGCTCATTGTTTCGGCAACTTTTAAATCAAATGAATTTCGACGCGCCTATACTGATGAGTACGCCAAGGCATACAAGCTAACATCAGAGGAGAAAAAAAGGTTTTTGGAAAACCAGCTGAAGGCCGCTACCCGCGGCCACGAGTTTTTAATGGCAAGTTTTGTGCCTGAAAAAAGGTGGGACGATTTTAATAAAAGCAATTCTATGTGGAAACTTTACCTGGTAAATGATCAAAACGAGCGCGTGACACCGGTTGAAGTGAGGAAAGTTAAGCGGTTAAACGCTGTTAAGCCACACTTTTTCCCTTATATCACACCCTGGAAATCAATCTACTTGGTAAGATTTCCGCACAATATCCTTACGACCAACCAACCCGTTATTAACAATGACACAAAGTATATTAAGCTGGTCATTGCCAGTGTGCTCGGCACAGCCGAAATGGGCTGGAAACTGGGAGGATTGACGATTGTCGATTGACGATTGTTGATTTGCAAGTACAGCTCATAGGTGATAGCTCATAGCTCATAGGTGATGGAAGACTGATGATTGCTGGATGCTGGGAATGGAACGCCCATTGCGGAGCGAGAGAGAACATGACACCTCTCGGGGTAACCATTGAAAAATCATTGAACGGAACCTCTTCAGTATTGAAGCTCCCCGCAGCAAGCTGCGGGGAATGCGCTCGCTATTGCGGTTCAATCGTCAATCATCAATCATCAATCCAAATGACCAGTACCCAATACCAAATACCGAGCAACCAGTACCAAATACCAATTAGCCAATACCCAACACAAAGGAGGTATTTATCTTGATTGACATTGCATATGCCATGGGCACAGGAGGCGGTACATCAGGACAGGGTGGCGGATTTGGGGCTTTGGTTCCCTTGATCCTGATGTTTGCCATATTCTATTTCCTTTTGATACGACCCCAGCAAAAAAAACAGAAACAGCATCGCCAGATGCTCGGCGACCTCAAAAAGGGCGATCGTGTAATCACAAGCGGCGGGTTGTATGGACGAGTTACAGGAATCACGGAAACGGTTGTGACGCTTGAGATTTCAGAAAAGGTGCGTGTAAAGGTTGGACGCGGCAACATCGCAGGTATACAAGGTGAAAATCCCAGCGCTAAATGAGAGTATCCTAACCCGGATAAACCGAAACCAAACAAGAATTGGTTTAAACCTTGGAAATCAAATCTAACTCGAACAAGTGCCTAAAGTGTCTAAAGTGAGCTAAAGTTAATGTGCACGCCTTCGGCGTGGTCAATCTTAAAAACAGGTTGCGCTGAAAGCGCATTCCTTAACTTTAGGCACTTTCAACTTTAGTTCACTTTAGGCACTTTAGTTCACTTTTCTTACGGGGTAACGAATTGACGCAACTTAAGTGGAAGTTGCTTTTCATTCTTGCGATAGTGGTAGTGGCATTGGCATATGTTGTGCCGTCGGTCTTTCCAAATCTCCCGGGCTGGTGGAAGGCTTTAGGTATACTTCCGACTGAAAAGATTCATCTGGGGCTCGATCTTCAAGGGGGCATGCACCTTGTACTCGAAGTTCAAACCCAAAAAGCGGTTGAAAACAGAATAGGACGTACCGTCCAAGAACTCCGGGACGCCATGAAAAAGGCCGGAATTCGATATGCGGAACTTGACCGCGTAAAAGAGATTCAAATATCGGTCCGCATACTAAACAAAGAAAACATCGAGGCTTTTGACAAGATGCTCGACAAGGAGTTCCCGTGGCTGCGACTCGTATCCAGAACCCATGAGGGCGAGGGCATTATTGTCCGTCTCGATCTACCCGAACAGAAAATCAAGTATATAGAAGAAATGGCCTCTAGACAGGCCATGGAAACCATCCGAAACCGCATTGACCAGTTTGGCGTCAGCGAACCCGACATACGTCGCCAAGGAGAAAAGCGCATCCTGGTGCAACTCCCGGGGATCAAGGACCCTCAAAGGGCGATCAACCTGATCGGACAAACAGCCCTTCTGGAATTCAAGTTAGTGGATGAAGAGTATGATCTTCAGGAAGCTTTGAAAGGCGAAATTCCGCCAAGCGATGAAATACTTTACGAAATCAGTGAAGACAAGGTCACAATGCGTACCAAAAAAACCCCGTTTTTGGTCAAAAAACGAACCTATCTCACCGGCGAATACTTGACCGATGCCAGGGTTGAAATAGATTCCCAATTTAATGAGCCGTATGTCACTATAGTGTTCGATAAAAAAGGGGCCAGACTTTTTGAACGGATTACTGAAGCAAACGTAAAAAAACGTCTGGCCATTGTGCTGGACGGCCACATCTACTCGGCCCCTGTTATTCAGGAAAAAATTAGCGGGGGCAACGCGCGCATTACCGGCAATTTTACGGACGAAGAGGCCAGGGATCTGGCCATTGTTCTGCGGGCCGGTGCCCTGCCCGCCCCGGTCAAAATTCTTGAAGAACGCACTGTCGGGCCCTCCCTGGGTCGTGACTCTATTGAAAAAGGGCTCTTTTCCATGTGGGTCGGTGGTATCTTTGTGGTTCTGTTCATAGCAATCTATTACAAAGGAGCCGGTATCATTGCAGACACAGCCCTTTGTCTGAACATCATTTTGATTGCAGCCGGACTGGCTTTCTTTCAGGCAACCCTTACGCTGCCGGGCATGGCCGGAATTATCCTGACCATCGGCATGGCCGTAGATGCCAATGTCATCATCTTCGAACGAGTTCGGGAAGAGGTTCGGCTGGGCAAGACCCCAAGAGCCGCCGTAGATGCCGGCTACGCCAAAGCCACGCTGACTATACTCGACGCTAACGTAACTACACTTATCGCAGCACTGGTCCTGTTTCAGTTCGGAACAGGACCCGTAAAAGGCTTTGCCGTTACACTCAGCATTGGTATCCTGGCCAGTCTCTTTACGGCCATATTGGTTACAAGATTGATTTTTGACTATCTGATTTTTCATCGACGCATAGGGCGTCTGAGTATCTGACTAACACATGCAATTCATCAAACCTGACATAAATATCGATTTTACAGGAAAAAGAAAGATCGCCTTTGCAGTATCCTTGATCCTGATCACTATCAGCATCATCTCTCTGGTTATAAAAGGGGGGCCCAAGTACGGGATCGATTTCGCCGGCGGCGCTTTGGTCCAAGTCAGGCTCTCAGAAGAGATTGAGCCACAGGCCATCAAGAACGCTCTCAGATCTATAGATATGAATATCACTTCTATTCAGGGGTTTGGGAAAAAGGAAGAACATGAATTCTTGATCAGGGCGGCCAAATCGACCGAAGCGCTGGAAAGTCTTGCCTCTGAGATTAAACAGAAGCTTGAGTATGCATACCCTCAAAATAAGGTTGAGGTGCGCCGTGTGGAAATGGTGGGGCCCACGGTTGGGAAAGACCTTCGAGAAAAAGCGCTTTTGGCCATGTTTTCCGCTCTTCTCTTTATTGCGGTATATATCTCGGGCCGGTTTGAGTTCAAATGGATGGCAAGCATCATCATGGCGTCATGCCTGTCTTTAACGCTTTTTGTGTTTTCAAAGTTCGGTGTGAGCATCTCGATTCTGATAATAATAGCAGTGCTGGTCACCCTGGCATTGAGTTTTTATCTGAAGTTGAGATTCGCTATGGGGGCTATCGTGGCCCTGATACACGATGTCATGATTACCGTGGGGGTCTTCTCCCTGACTAACAAAGAATTTACCCTTCCGATTATTGCGGCCCTTTTAACCATCATAGGCTATTCCCTAAATGACACAATCATTGTGTTTGACCGTATCCGAGAAAACTCCCGTAAATATCACCGGCAACCTTATGAACTGACTATAAACCGCAGCATCAACGAAACTTTAAGCCGTACGCTTCTTACATCACTGACCACCTTGGTTGTGGTCGTAGCACTCTTTGTGCTCGGAGGAGGCATTGTTAATGACTTTGCCTTCGCTTTGATTATCGGCGTTATTGTAGGAACTTATTCCTCGATTTATGTAGCAAGCCCTATCCTGATTATCTGGCAGCAAGCCACGAAAAAGAATACAAAGGCGAGACAGCGGTGAACATCGTTGCTGGTTACTTGTTACTAAAAAGCACATTAACCACCCGACATAATACACTGGGGTCATGATGTCTTTTCTGGAGTGACTGGCGGGAGGGCGCCGTGTTTTTGTAACTTATCAGTGGGGGAAACCGCAGCTCCCGCTTGCGGGAGAATGCCAACCGCAGCTCCCGCTTGCGGGAGAATGCGGAGGGGGTAAGAATCCCACGCAGATAAGTTACGAAAAACACCAGCCCAAAAGACTCGGAACGAAAGAAAAGACATCATGACCCCAAACCCAAGTCGGGTAAAAAACTTTCTCATTAGTAGGACGAGTAACGAAATTTCATTTACATGAAATTCTAAACATGCTAATTATTCCAATTACGCAAGCCTGTATGGGGGTAACCATGCTGATTTCTAAATACGCAATACCATATCGTTCCTATATGGGACTTCTCACGGCCATGTTTCTCCTCGCCGGATTACCGGCCTGTGCCTCATTCAAAAATCTGCTCAAGCCCAAGGAAGATCCCCAGATGTTGGAAATTCAACAAAGATTATTCCGGATATCAAAATTGAGTTCGAGTACCAAACAAAAAGTAGATGATATCCATACCCGTATCGTAGAGCTCCAGGCAACGGCCGACAGCCTTGAAGCGAACCTTAACAAGTTGGTTGCCCAGCCTATGCCTTCGTCAGAGGCTCCAACATCCAAGGGAAAGCTCAAGCCCACGGAGACCTGGATCAAAGCCAGGACAGCACCTGAAAAAGGGGGCCCGGGAACAAAGCTGAAAAAAGCCAGCGTATCACCAAAACTATCCCCTAAGCGTACATATGAAAAAGCCTATAAAGCCTATATCAAACACCGTTTTGATGAAGCTATGGCCCTGTTTAAGAAATTCTTGCACCGTCATCCCAAACATGACCTTGCCGACAACGCCCAGTACTGGATTGGAGAAATCTATTATGATAAAAAGGACTACTCCAATGCGATTCTTGCCTTCAAAAAGGTTGTTACGCATTATGCGGAGCAAAGCAAGGCCCCTGATGCCCTGCTCAAGATAGGCTATTCTTATGCAGCCCTCAAAGACTTGGCAAACGCTCGTATTTACTTCCAAAAAGTCATCAAGAACTACCCTTTTAGCAAAACAGAAGCCAAAGCGCGGACCAAACTAAAGGAACTTGGGAACCAATAAGCAACAGTCTCCCCTCCCCTGTCGTGAAAATCCTTGACACTCCCATCCGCTTATTCGTATAGGGACCGTGCTCCAGGGTTTATTGGGTTTATGAAACCACTCATCTACTGGCTTGGCCTAAAAACTGTTCCAGGTGTTGGTAACCGCTTATTTTTGCAGCTTATTCAGCGCTTTGGGAATCCGGAAAAGGTCTTCTCGGCTTCAAGAGCAGAACTCTCGAAGGTAGAGGGGGTTAACGACAATATAGTATCGGTCATTCAAGGCTACAAGATTCCAAAGGGGGTTCAAGAGGACCTGGCCCTTGCCCGGAAGAATGGGGTTAGGATCATTACCTTTTCAGATCCTAATTACCCTACCCTCCTGCGCCATATACACGATCCCCCTCCTGTCCTTTACATATACGGCAGGCTTCGTCCGGACAGCCTCAACGTCTCCGTTGTTGGATCGCGAAACGCCACATCCTATGGTCGCACCGTAACCGAATCCATAAGTGGCGATCTGGTAAAGCGTGGGTTTACTGTGGTTAGTGGCATGGCCCGAGGCATTGACTCTGCCGCCCACATAGGCGCATTAGCTGCCCAGGGGGAGACGATCGCCGTTTTGGGGTGCGGTTTAGATACTGTCTACCCGGCTGAAAACAAAAGCCTCTTCCACAGAATTGCCGAAAGCGGGGCGGTCATCTCAGAATTTCCGTTTCTCACCCCTCCTGAAGTTCGCAACTTTCCGGTACGAAACCGGATCATAAGTGGACTGGCCCTGGGAACAGTTATCGTGGAAGCGACCAACAAAAGCGGGAGCCTTATCACGGCGCGATTGGCCGCTGAGCAGGGGCGAGAGGTTTTTGCCATCCCCGGCAGCGTGAACTCGTTCAAGAGTATGGGAACCCATCGCCTAATCAAGCAAGGCGCCAAATTGGTGGAAAATGTTAATGATATCATTGAAGAACTAAATATCGGCCAAGTAGTGCCGGCTTCAGAACCAAAAAAAGCGCCGGCCATATCGCTGACACGTAATGAGCAGATAATCCTAAATGAACTGAGTCCCTATCCGATACATATTGACAGGCTGGTTCGACAGGTGTCGCTGTCTGCGGGGGAGGTGTCAGGCCTACTGTTACAACTTGAGTTGAGAGGACTGGTAACGCAAAACCCCGGTAAATTCTTTACCAGATGCGAACTCTAGGATGCGATGTGAGATATGGGATATGGGATAAAATACAGATCGCAAATCGCAGATCACATTATACCCGACGACATAAATCATTGCGCATACAGAGCGACAGAACAAAGCAGACCGAGGCGCGACGAAATCGAGGAGTGAGGCGTACATTGAAGTACGCCGCAACGACGAGATGAGGAGCAACAAAGGTATGCGAAGTTATGTCGTTCTGTATAGAAAGGATAACCCTTGAGTAAATCCCTTGTTATAGTTGAGTCGCCCACCAAGATCAGAACCCTGAAAAAATACCTCAGCCCTGATTTTGATGTAGCTGCAACCGTAGGCCATATCAAGGATCTGCCGGTAAAGGAGCTCGGTATTTCCATAGAAGACGAATTCAAGCCCCAATACACAACCGTCCATGGCAAAGAAAAAGTCATTCGTGACCTCAAAAAGGCGGCCGGCAATCTTAACGATATCTACCTCGCGCCAGACCCGGACCGGGAAGGTGAAGCCATAGCATGGCACACGGCCGAGATCCTCAAGAAAAAGGGACGCAGATTTCACCGCATCCTGTTTCATGAGCTGACACAAAACGCCATACAGGCTGCAATGGCCTCCCCTCAGAAGCTCGACAAGCAGAAGTTTGAGTCGCAGCAGGCCAGGAGGATCCTGGACCGCCTCGTGGGATATCAGATTTCACCCATCCTGTGGCAAAAGGTCCAACGCGGCTTGAGCGCCGGCCGCGTTCAGTCGGTGGCGGTCCGCATGATTTGTGAGCGTGAAAGGGAAATCCAGGCATTTCAGCCCGAGGAGTACTGGAGCATCACCGCAGAGCTTGAAGGGGAATCCCCCCCGCCTTTTCTCGCCAAGCTCACCAAAAAACATAATAAGAAACTCCGCATTCCAAATGAAAAGAGATCTCAGGCCATCCTCAAGGATCTTGAGAAGGCAAGTTTCAGGGTAGAAAAGGTCGTCCGAAAAACCCAGAAGAGAAATCCTCTCCCGCCTCTTACTACCAGCAAGCTACAGCAGGAGGCGATTCGAAGACTGCGATTTTCGGCCAGGAAGACCATGACGATCGCCCAGCAGCTTTATGAAGGCCTTGAACTCGGTCCAGGAGAACCAATAGGCCTGATCACCTATATGCGCACCGACTCTACCCGCGTTGCAGGGGAGGCCGTTGATGAAGCTCGGAACCTGATCAAGGATGAATTCGGCCCCGACTACCTGCCGGATAAACCTCGTGTCTTTAAAAACAAGAAAAGGGCTCAGGATGCACATGAGGCCATACGCCCCACGTCGGTCTTTCGCAAACCAAAGGAAATCGCCCGGTTCCTTTCCAAGGACCAGCTATCCCTGTATGAGTTGATCTGGAAGCGTTTCATGGCCTGCCAGATGAAATCAGCCCTTCTTGATCAGACTTCGGTTACCATCTCGGCCGGTCCGTATATTTTTCAGGCATCCGGATCAGTGATGCGCTTTCCCGGCTTTATGGTTCTGTATCCACCCTCGAACGGAAACCAGGGTCAATCAAAGGGGGATGAGACCCTGCCGCCCCTGTCTGACGGGATGGCCTTGAAATGCCACAGAGTCGAACCCAAACAGCATTTTACTCAGCCTCCCCCACGATTTTCCGAGGCATCGCTTGTCAACGAGCTTGAAGAAAACGGCATTGGTCGACCAAGCACCTATGCAACGATCCTGACCACTATCAGGGGAAAGGGATACGTGGAACTGGTCAAGGGGTACTTCAGGCCGAATGAACTCGGTCTTATCGTAAATGATCTTTTGATAGAGAGTTTCCCGGACATATTGAACGTCGATTTTACCGCGCAAATGGAAAACGATCTGGACAAAATCATGGAAGGCGACGTTAAGGCGGTTTCTGTGCTGGAAAATTTTTATAACTCATTCAAGAAGGAGTTGAAACGCGCGGCAAAAGAGATGCATAATGTCAAGGGGAATGGTTTGGCTGTTGATCTAAACTGCCGGACATGTGGACAACCCCTCAGGATCAAGGTTGGAAAGAATGGACCATTCCTCACCTGTTCAGCATATCCGGATTGCAGCTTTACTTCCAATTACACCCGTGATGAAAAGGGACAGGCTGAGATCGTAGAATCGGCTCCGGAACAACCTACAAATGAAATATGTGAAAAATGCGGAAGCCCTATGGTGCGAAAAGAGGGACGTTTTGGACCGTTCATTGCCTGCTCCGCCTATCCCGAGTGTAAAAACACCCGCTCCTTGAACGCAAAGGCCGCGTCCAAAGCCGAGCCAACCGGCGTCAAATGTCCCGAAAAAGGATGCAATGGCGAGCTTGTTGTAAGAAGATCAAAACGAGGCAGGCTGTTTTACGGTTGCAGCCGTTATCCGAACTGCACTTTTGCCGTTTGGAACAAACCCGTACCTGTTGTATGCCCCAAATGTAATGCGCCTTTTCTGGTGGAACGATCTACCAAGAAGGAGGGGCAACATCTACAGTGCCACAACAAGGAATGCGCCCACAAACAACCGCTCGATAATCCCTGATTCAAGGCCGTTGCTATTTCCGGGCGGTTCCCCCTAAAACGATCTCAGGGATCCGGAGTGTGGGCTGGGCATCAGCCACCGGCACACTCTGGCCGTCCTTGCCGCAGGTTCCAATGCCGAATCCCAGGTCGTTTCCAACACGGTCAATCGATTTGAGCACTTGCGGACCATTCCCGGTAAGGGTGGCGCCACGAATAGGATCGCCTATTTGGCCGTTTCGGATCAGATAGCCTTCACTCACCTCAAAGACAAAATCGCCGTTTACGGTGTTCACCTGCCCTCCGCCCATCTTTTTCACTAAGACACCTTCGGGCGTATTTCGCAGGATCGTATCCGGGTCATCCTCGCCCGGGGCAATAAAGGTGTTGGACATGCGCACAATGGGATGGTGTTTGTAAGATTGTCGCCTCCCGTTTCCTGTGGATATCCCGTTGAACCTCATGGCGTAAAGCCGGTCGCAAAGATAGCCTTTCAAAATACCGTGTTCCACAAGAACCGTCCTTTGTGCTGAAACACCCTCATCATCATAGCCGTAAGATCCACGCCTTTGCGGCATCGTGGCGTCATCAACCACTGTGATGAGCGGGGAGGCCACGGTCTCGCCGATATTGTTGCTGTAAACCGAAAGCCCTTCAAGGGCTAAGTCCGCCTCCAGGCCGTGACCCACCGCCTCATGGATCATGGTCCCGCCCGCCTCGCTCGAAAGTATAACGGGCATAACCCCACCGGGCGCTTCCCTGGCCTCCAAGGCCTGCACGGCACGACGGGCCGCGGTTTCAGCCACCTGAGCAGGATCGACCTCATCAAAGAGTTCAAACCCTATCAGGCCCCCTACCGGCTCATACCCGGTCTGAATCAGGCCGTTTTCAGCCGCTACCACCTGCACGGCAAACAGCGTATAAGTGCGATCCTCCTCCACCAGGAATCCTTCTGAATTGGCAATGGCAAGCCTTTGATGCTTGTCGCTGTAAACAACCTTTACCTGCCGAACACGGTGGTCAACGGCACGGGCGGCTGAATCGGCTTCTCGAACAACGGCAACCTTCCTGGCTGTCTCAATGGTGTCAGGGGAAAGGCCCACCTCAAGGTTCGCTCGCGGCGCCAAGGGATAGTCCTTTGCAATAGTCCCCACGGAACCGGCCTGCACCGCACCGGCCAAATCG
>Ga0209976_10001369_pt1 | contig 14472 bp, 17 predicted proteins | sample SumtaG_FD_182806 | JGI IMG/M metagenome (GOLD analysis project Ga0209976, IMG submission 182806) | Deep subsurface microbial communities from Indian Ocean to uncover new lineages of life (NeLLi) - Sumatra_00157 metaG (SPAdes) (version 2) | ecosystem: Environmental > Aquatic > Marine > Oceanic >...
GTGCAGCCTCAAGTATTTCAGGTCAGGTAATTGAATATAATGTGGCTCCGAGATTTACTTGGAATTCAAATATTCCTGTAAATAAAGCACTGTTAGTGTTGCCAGGGAATAAGATTCAGAATTCTGTATATCTGCAGGAACTTGGATTAAGTGAAAGAGATATTGAAACATTAAGTGAATTAAGAACTTACTGGACTGCATTCGGCGCAATTGTAGCTGATTCAGATCAGACTGCAGAATTGGCGTTCGTATAATAAGCGAGGAAAATTATGTCTTTAATCGTCGGTCAGAATTCCTGGGTAACAATTAGTGAAGCGAATTCATACTTAACAATTAGAATGAGTGCTGAGGATTGGTTTGATCTTAGTGATTCTGCTAATCCAGGAGAGATAAGTAAAACAACTCTCTTAATTACAGCATTTCGCTGGTTGATGAATTCGCCGCAACTGAATTTGACGTCTAGTCTGACCGACGATTCTATTAAAAATGGACAAATAGAAGCTGCATTATTTTTGTTAGAACATTATGAAGAATTAAATGAAAGGCGTGCAGCGATGTTCACAGGAGTAGAAGAATTTGATCTTTCAAAAAGATCAGAAAAATTAAATATTGGTAATCTTCAAATACCTGATTTTATTGTTGGGAGTCTGGGATTATATACTGCAGAAAACACCACTGTAGAACTATTAGGACATTACGATGCCTAGAATAACTAAAGCGGAAGTTGCTGCTTTTGAAGCAGACTTCAGAACACGATATTTGCCTCTTGCCAAGAAGCTTAAAAAAGTAGAGGATGATATTTATCGATTACTAATTAGATCTATGGCAAATGCAGAAATGTCAACAGCATATTGGAATATACAAAAAGTTAAGTTGAATGTTTTATATAAAGAAATGAATATCTTATTTGCTGATTGGGCAAAAGTACAAGTTCCAGCAAGATATAAAAGAAGCTTAAAATTAATTGCTCAAAGAATATCAGCAACAGAATCAATTATTAATATTGGTAGAAAGGGATTAACTGATCTTTTAGCGACAAATGCAAGTACTCAAATTGTATTTGGATTATATAATAGTGCAGTTGAATCTTTTTTATCCTCGTCTTTAGCAGGAAGACGGGCACTTAGAAATTTATTCATTTCAACTCAACAAACTCTTGTTAATGAATCTTTAGTGAATGTTGCTGTTGCAACTGGCTTTCAGATGGGAGATTTAAGACAGGCAAAAACCTTACTTAAATCCATATTTGAATCTCCAGGATGGAATACAGTAGAAAATAAATATTTTGTTCAAGCTGGAAGTAAAAGATATAAAGCTCATTATTATGCTGAAATGGTTGCAAGAACAAAATTTCATCAAGCGCATTCTCAAGCGACATTAATGCAGGCAAATAATTATGGAACAGATCTTGTACAAATATCTTCTCATAATACGACTACTGCGATTTGCATTCCTTTTGAAGGAAACATTTATTCGGTTAAAGGAGGACATCCAGTATTTCCTCCGTTATCTGATACACCTCCTTATCATCCTAATTGTTTGCACTTGATGTATCCAACTTTCGAAAGTGGATTAATAGCACAAGGAATTAAAGTAGCATGAGTATTTATTATACTGATCAAGTGCAAATAACTCCTGTGACAAGGGATGAAAATTTTAGAACTGAAACTGAAGGAACTCCTTTTCTTTCTGAAGCATATGTTGAAGAGGATGATAAAATTGTATATGGTTCTGATGGAGCGCCAATTAAACCAGCAAGAAGAATATTTCTTCCTTATGGAACAAGCATAAGTGAAGGAGACTTTGTTAAAATGACAAGAAAGAATGGTTTTTCTATAACAGATAAAAATAGGAAAGTAAAAGGTATTTCATATATAGGTTCTTTTGGTGGTAGTCATTTAGAGGTTTTAAGTTAATGCAAGGTAAAATTAAAATGCGAATGGATTTAAAACCTTTAAAAAGATTACAAATGAAAAGTCCTAAAGATTTTGAAAAATCTATGGAGGTAGCAGCAATCCAATTTCTGACCTGGTGTAATAAAGGAAGTAAAGCAGAATCAAGAATTCCGCCAATTCGATGGGGCGTTTTAAGAGGTTCATCTTCTGCTTTTGTGGGAAATAAATTAGTTACAATTTTTGATATTATGATTAAACCAGGAGCTCTGGATTCACCGACACCTGCACAATCAGGAGGAATGGCTGGATTAATAATTACTTGGGTATGGAACACTGATTATGCAGCAAAAATGCATGAATGGAAAGGTGGATGGGGAAAGTTTACTAAACAATCAACTAATGCAGGAAAAAAATGGTTAGAAATGCATTTAAGAAGAGACAGAGATGCTTTAATGGATGTGATTAGAATACAATTTAAAAAAGAGACAGGATTATGATTTATAATTTAGTGCAATATTTGATCGTTAATCTACCTTTAATTAATTTTGTTGCAAATGGATTTGATCCAGATTCTGAGCAAGATATAATTATGATGAGCGAAACCGGAGGGGAAGTGAAGCACTGGATTGATAGAACTGATTGGGCTGTGCAAGTTATATCAAGAGCGAAAAGTATGAATACAGCGAGAAAAAATGCATTTAGTGTTTATAATTTATTAAAGAACAAATTGGAATTCATGCTTCCTGAAGTAACTGTTGATGGGGTTGTTTATCCGACGATAAAAACTTATCAAACGTCGCCATTACAGCCTCCAGGATATTTAGGAGCAGATGAAAAACATTTAGAAATGTTTTCATTTAATCTCACCATTACTACTAATTAGGAGGATAAAATGGGTATAGGTGGAGCAATATTTGAGGGAAACTCAAAACTATTTTCTGGTCCTCTTGGCGTGGTACGAATTGGCTTTGATGGATATGATCTTGGAAAAACAACTGCAGATGCGGCTCTTACTCCTGATCAAGATATTAAAGATATCATGTACCAGCAGGAAGGAACAAAACCAGCAGATCACGTAAGAACTGGAATGGAATATTTATTGGATGTAACATTTGGTGAAATTAAAACAGGATTGCTCGCTCTATTAATGGCAGGTATATCGGCTGGTATAGATCCTGCTGATGATGACGGTGTTTTTGACCGGGACATTTTTCGATCCATGCTCGATAATGAGGCAAAAACTTTAAGAGTCGCAGCATGTGATGAAAACGGACTTGCATTAGCAGACACAGAAAACATTCTAAACTTTTATCATGCAATTCCTATTATCCCTGGTGAATTAATAAACTGGGGAGTTGATACACAGAGAAATCTTCCTGTTCAATTTCGCTTAAAGTATCACAAGTTTACGATAGCAGAACTTGATCCGTTAACAAGAACAAGTGGTGGAGCTTTTGGTTATTGGGGGGATCCTGCAGATCCAGCCGTAGATTGTACTGCTTTAGCTTGGCCGGATAGAGTAGGTCCGAGTGTTCTTACTGCGGTATGCACCACAGTTAGTGCATTAGTTGTAACATTCGATCAACTTATTGATTTTTACAACGACGGAGCTTTTGAAGCTACTCACTGGAGTGCAAAGATTAATGGAGCATTTTTTGCACCATCAGCTGGAGTTATTACAGATGCGTATATTACATTAACTTTTACAGATAAATTTACTGCCGATGGAAACGATGTAGTTTTTATTAGTATTTGTAATCTTGAAATAGAAGATGAATCAACGCCACCGGAAAATGTATTTCCTGGTATAGATAATTTTCCTTGTGAAGCATTACCAGCATAATAAAAATAAAAGGGAGTGTTTGATTGTGCTCCTACCAAGAATAGGATTACGTCCAGTCAAACACTCTCTTAAAAATTAATAAGGAGCAAAAATATGGAAAAGTTTCAAGCAGAAAAACCTGATTTAACTTTGGAATTGACTACTTTATCCGGGGAAGAATTAGAACTTGAACCAACTAAACAAGTAAGTGGAAAAGTAGCAATTGAAATTACTAATAAATGGACTATTTTAGAAAAGAAGCAAAAAGAAGATGATACTATTTCTGCTTTAGACATGGTTGCAATAGAATTATCTTATATTTATCCTAAAGATAAAGATTGGTTTTTGGAGAACTTTGATTTTGGAACTTTGAATGATATACTTACTTATGTTGCACAAACAATTGGAGGAATTAAAAAAAAGTCGAAGAAGCAGAAACAATCTTAACTTTAGTTAGGAAAGATGTATCTCTTGATGGGGCAATTTTCTTAATCAAAGAATATGAAGATGAACTATATTGGTTTGCTGAAAAGCTTATCAAAGAAACTGAAAAAAGAAAAATAATAAATCAACTTGATCAAGCTGATTTACTAGGAACCATTCAAGGGATTGGACACAAGAAAGGAAATTTAATTTATACTAAGTGGAGGAGAAAAAAATTATTAAGAATTAATGAAATAGATGATGAACTTGATGAAGATAAATTAACTATATTCGAACGATTAACGAAAAAGAAGGAACCTAAAACTTTGTTTGATAGTTTGATCTACAGATATAAGAGGAAATAAATGGCGTTCAAAGCTGGTGCAATTTACGGTGAAGCAAAACTCGACACAAAGAAATGGAATACTGGATTAAAAAGTATTCGAAGAGGGGCAGTAATAGCTGGAGCAGCAATAGCTGCTGCTTTTACTGTTGCTTTTGTTAAATCTGTAAAAGCCGCTGATGAATTTCAAAAAGCTATGGCAAACGTTTCTACTCTTGTAGATACGACTGCCATAAATATGCAGAAATTATCGAAAGAAGTTTTATTATTAAATCCTAATTTAGGTAAGGCAACTGAATTAACGAAAGGTTTATATCAAGCTTTTTCTGCTGGAGCTGAAACTGCAAAAGAAGCTATGAAGATAACTACGGATGCAGCAGTGTTTGCTAAAGCAGCTTTAACTGATACCTTTACCGCAGTTGATGTTTTAACTACTGCCGTAAATGCTTACGGTAAAGAAACTATGAATACCACTAAAGCCTCTGATATTTTCTTTCAGACGATTAAATATGGAAAAGTGACAGGAGAACAATTAGCTTCATCAATTGGAATGATTATTCCTTTGTATGCTTCTGCTGGAATTAAATTAGAAGAAATGTCTGCTGGGATGGCAGCGATGACGAAACAGGGTATTAATGCTCATAAAGCTACTACCATGTTGAAAGCGATGGTTACTGCATTTTTAAAACCTTCCGAAGATATGAAAATAGCTTTAGAAGATATGGGTTATGCAAGTGGATCTGCATTTCTTAAAGCTGAAGGTTTGGCTGGTGCTTTGAAAATGATTGAAAAACATACAAAAGGGGATGCTGCAGAAATGTCAAAACTTCTTCCTAATGTACGTGCTTTGACTGGTGCTATGGCGTTAACTGGAGTTGGAGGAAAAGAGTTTACCCGAGTATTAGGGGAAATGGAAGATATTTCTGGTGTTACTCGAGAAGCTTTTGAAAAACAAGAAAAAACATTTGATACTTTAAAGGCTTCTATTGCTAATTTGATGATCCCTGTTGGCAATATTGGTAAGCACTTTGTAGATAAGATTGCGGTCGGTGCGACGCAAGCAGCCAGAGGAATGTTAGCATTTGTAATGTCCTCTCGAGGAATGGAACTTGTTTCTAATATTGTAGGAGTAGTTACTGGAGGATTTGAATTATTAAAGTTAATTATTGAACCTTTATTTGCTGCTATAAAAGATACGTTAAAAACTGTTTGGGAAGCTTTAGCAGATAACATGAAAAAAGTTACTGGGGAAACTGCTGAAGGTGCTGCTGGTATGAAAATACTTTCATTCACCGTTAATTTGGTTGTGTCTGCAATTCATGTTATGAGTAAAGTTCTTAAAACAGGAATTGATATGATTGGTGACTTAGTTATTGCAATTAGAGAATCAGGAAAAACAATAGGATCTTTTTTTAAGGCTCTTACAGGAAAAGGAGAATGGGCAGATGTTAAAAAGAATGCACAAGGAGCTGGTGAAGCATTTAAATCTTTAGGAACAGGATTTGTAGATAATATAGGAGAAATATTTAAAACTGTTCGAGACGAAGTTAAAACTTTTTCTGGGGAAACCGAAGAATTATCTACTACATTAACAGGAAAGATCGCTATAGCTTTCACAAAAGGTTCTGATTATATTAAAGCAAATTGGGGAGAACTATTAACAGGTCAAGAAGATTTTATTAGTGATATTCTTGCTGGTATAGATCGTCTTGGAAAAGAAACAGCGGATAAAACTGAAAAAGATACTCGAACAGTAAGAGAAATTTGGACGGATCACTGGGATGCACAAGTTGAAAAAGTTCAAGTTGCTTTTGATGCTATAACAGCTATTACTTCTACTTCTTTTAATGCGATGGCGGCGATTAGTTCTCAATTTTATACTAATCAAAGTGCAGAATTAGAATTAGGTTACCAAAGTGATCTAGCGGCACTTGATTTAAAATTACAAAATGAAATAATTACACAAGAGGAATATGATGCAGCAAAAGAAAAACTCGATGAAGAATTTAAAGAAAAGAAAAATGCATTAGGAAAAAAAGTATTTGAAGCTGAAAAGAAAAATAAAATATTAGGAGTGCTTTCTGATGCAGCTTCTGCAATAATGGGATGGTGGGCGGCAGCTTCAAAATTAGGTCCTTTCTTCGGTCCTCTATTTGCAGGAGGGATGACTGCTTTAACTACTGCTCTTTCTGGTATACAAATGGGATTAATCGCAAAACAACAATTTGTTCCTGCGATGGCGGAGGGAGGAACAACATCAGGTGTCACTCGAGTTAATGAACGGGGAGGGGAAATACTTAATCTTCCAGGTGGGACAATCGTTATTCCTAATGATATTTCCCGGGAGATTGCAAGAGCTGGTGGTTCCTCGGGAACTAATATTAATATTTCTTTTTCAGGAGCAAATATAAGTAATGATATAGATTTGGATCGTGTTACTAATATTGTAATTAAAAAGCTTGGAAGAGAAATGAGGCTATCGGTATGATAGAATACGCTTTTAAAGATAAGGATGACATTTTATATAAATTAAACGATGCTATTATAGTCCAACCAGCTAAGGGAAGTTTAAGTTTAGGAGACGATGTCTTTACTTTTGAAAATAGAATTGTAGAGAACTCTTTTTTACATGGTGCTGTAAAATTAGGTAAAACCAGGATTACTTCTCGGGAAGTGTCTATAAGATTTTCAAGAGCTTTAAGTGAAGATTATACAATTTTCAAAACAGCAGAAAATGCACTATTAACAGCTCTGTTGAAAGCAGTTTATTTAATAGATGTTACAAATTCTTTACAAGTTCCAATTGCTATAACTAAGTATCCTATCAATTATGATCCGGGTGCCTACCAAGAATCAAGCGATAATGAAATTGTTTTAACCTTATTAAAACCATTTTGGGAAAGTACCATTAAAGATACTGAATCAGATACTTTGAGTATTGATATTAATACATTAATAATTAATAATCAAGGTGCATTAACTGTTCCTCCTATAATCACTTTTACTGCTACTGTTGGGGTTACACAAATACAAATATATGTAGATGAAACAAAAGAAGGAATACGAATTGATGATTCTTTATTCGGTGAATCAGGATATGGAACATTAATTATTGATTGTAAAGAAGGAACAATAAAAATAGGAACTTTGGATCGTATATCTTCTGTTCTTACTGGTACAGGTTATTTTCAATTGCCTGTTGGTTCTTCTGATTTAATAATTATTCCGACTGCTGTTTGCTATATAGAAGTAGATTGGTATAAAAGGTATTATTTGTAATGAGTGATTTAATAGGATATTGGTCTCTCAATAAAGGCTCCGGTCTTGTTGCTCGTGATCTTTCTGGTTACAAGAATAATGGTGCACTTGAAGGAACTACTCCAACTTGGGTGGATGGGATAAGTGGAAAAGCAGTTAATTTCCCTGGCGTTGATGAACGAATAGGTTGTTTAAATCCTTATCCTTTAAATCAACTTGGTAATGGTTCTTTTTGGATTAGTTTTTGGATGAAGAGTAAGGATGCAGTACCGTTGAATTATGGTGCGTTGTTTGGTAAATATGAGAGTGATGCTCGTCAAATATATCTTAATGCTTATCAAACAAATAATAGATTAAATCTCTCTCTGCTTAAAGATGGTGGTGTTTCGAATGTGCAATTTAGTATTGCAACTCAACCTTTTGATACAAACTGGAATCATATTGTATTAGTAATAAATCGGATGACTGATTTAGCCCTTTTATATATGAATAAAGTACAAGATGCTATGGAAATAGATATAAGTAGTGTCCCGGCAGATTTTTCAAACACGGGTGCACTTACATGGGGAACAATAATACAAGATGTCAACAGTTATCCCTACGAAGGCGCACAGGATGAACTGCGTGTTTATCTTGGTATTCCCACTCAAGCAGATATAGATTTTCTACATGACAATCCTGGTGGAGCAATTGCGAGTTATAATGTTCCCGATGGAATTCAGATTCAGTTAATATCCCCTTCTATTGAAAGATTAGCTATTCTTTCTGATACAGATTTGTCAGGACAAATATTGAATGCTAAAATAAAGGAAAGAAAGATCGGTGGCGTGGATAAGTTTTCTTTTAATATTCCACGAAGTATTGATATTCCTATAACAAGAAATACTGAATGTTATTTTTATATTAACGGTGAATTGTGGAAATCCGGATATGTAAAGGAAGTTCCTAAGTCAGATCAAACTGATCCCGTTCTAATAGTACGTGGTGAAGGTTTTCATAAACGACTATTAAAGAAAGTTATTAATGAAACTTATACAGCACAGACTTTAGATGCTATTGTCAAAGATATTGCAAATACTTATTTAGGATCAGACTTAGGTATTTATTATGATGTTGGTAAAATAGATACTCCAACTATTGCGGATATAACAATTGAATTTATAGATAAAAACTTATTTAAAGTATTTGAAACGCTATTAGAGATTGCTAACTATGATTATGAAAATGAGAAATACAGATTCTATGTCGATAATGATAAAGATTTTGTGTTTGAATTAATAAGTGATAGTTTTCAAACTAAATTATTTGAAGGTTATCAATATCAATTACCTGAAGTATCAGTTGATAATTCTAAGATTGTAAATAAAATATTGGCGTATCGAACTGAATTAGCTAATCCTGATGTAGTAGAATATGTTGCTACATATCAAGATACTGAAAGTCAAGGACAATTCGGAATATTTGAAAGAAAGATTACATTCCCAGATTATATAGATACAACAACAATTAGTAAGATATGTGCTTTTTTATTAACAAGAAAAAGTTTTCCAGGGAATAAAATAAAAATAGAAAATTATGAAGTATCATTTGCTTTAGTATTTGGGAAATACGGGATATTCAATAGAAGAGAATTATATTGGAGAATAATTGCAGATTGTAATACATTGAGTGGATGGGATACTTCTATTAGTAATACAACATTTGAACTATCAGAAACTCATGTATTGACTGGGAAACGTTCTTTAAAATTCACAACTGCTGCGGGTTCAAACGGAGAATATGTTGAGTATATTCTTGATGAGGCAATTCCATTACCACAAATTGTTAGAATATTTGCTTATTTTGAAAGTATTACAATTGAATTTAGGATAACTTTTTATGATGATTTTGGGAATGAAATAACTATAGATCCTGGTTCGTCAAATCAAACATTATTTAGTAATCAGTGGATTAAATTATCAGAAGAAATTGATCAGAAAACAACAGTTGATAATATGATTGTTGATCCTAATGGTGCTACAGATGATTTTATTATTAATCTTGATGCAGAAACAGAAGATGATCTTGATGTAAGATATGAAATATTAATAGATAATATTTCAGCTGATCCAAATGGAGCTACGGATGATTTAGAAGTTAATCTAAGTGCTGTTGTAGATGGTAATCTTGATGTAAAATATAGAGAACAATCAGGGTTATTAGGAGTTAAGAAAGTTAGGATAACTATGCTAACCGATACAGTAGCAATATTTTATATTGATCGAATTGATGTATTTGCAAATATCTATAATTTTTATGAATTACAATTAGAAGAAATAGAATATAATTTAGCTTCTATAGGATTATTTGCAAATATGAATTTTGGTGAAAAAGAAGATAGTATATTAGACGAAATAAAAGATCAAGTAAAAGAAGGAAGCACTGCTTTAGAAATTTTTTCTAAAAATCTTTTTTAAAGGATAAAAATATGGGAACAAAATTAAGTGAATTAGTAGCAGCAACAGTAGTTGCTATAAATGATATTTTTCATTTAAGAACGTCTGGAGGAATAGATAAAAAAATAACACTTGATGATATTCTTGGTGTTACTACTAAAGGAGACTTGGTTGTCCGGGGAGTGAGTGTACCGGAAAGGTTGGTAGCAGGAGCATATGGTACTAAATTGACAGCACAAGGAGCTGGAGAATTATCGCTTTTTGAACCAGTGTCAAGAATAAGAGTAACAAAGAATGATGCACAATCAATTCCTACTGCAACTGTTACGATTGTCGAGTATGATGATGAAGTTTTTGATAATTTAGGGGAATATGATAATGCAGTTAATTATAGATTTACAGCAAGTAAAGCAGGATATTATTTAGTGACAGCTGGTTTGTCGAGTGAACCTGATTCATTAGGTCCGCAAGAATATTTTGAAATAAGATTATATAAAAATGCTGCCCATTATTCAACTGGTTTTGTTAATGTCTCTGATGCGGGTGCAGTTTATAATGTTTTACATAATTCAATTTTGAACGATATAGTATATTTAGCAGCAACAGAATATGTTGATATTCGTTGTTATCATACTTTAGGAGGACCCATCTTGATCATAACAAATGCAGTATATAATTATCTTGCAATTCATAGATTAAGCTAAAGGAGATTATTATGGGAATAAAACTTGATGAATTATTAGAATCATCCGTAATGGTTGATACTGATCTAATGCATTTGCGAACGGTGGCCGGTCTTGACAAGAAAATATTTTTTGCTAATTTTAAAAAGAAGAGAACTATCACACTTTCAGTATTGGGACCAACAGATGATTTGGATGTGACGGGAGTAGATGTTATATTTATCGATACAACTGCAAATCATGTTACCTTAGGAGGAATGATCGGCGGGATTAATGGTCAAGTAATACATATCATTAAAGTAGTTGCGGCAAATAATGCAATTCTTGAACATAATGAAGGTACAGTAAATCAAGATATTCAACTTCATAAAGGAGCCGATGAAACTCTTGATGGACATCTTGGTGGATGGTCTTTGGTAAATTATGGTGGTGGAGATTGGTTTGACGCAAGTCACGCACAGCATGTATAAAGGAGCAACAAATGAATATTGAACAACAAATTTTACAAAATCAAATGGATATAAAACAAGATATAGGTATAATAAAAGGGACTATAAAACAACTTGTTCCTCGTATTAATGGTCTTGAAAAACTTTCAAAGACTTTTATATCTAAAAGTTCTATGTCATTAATAATTGCTATATCTGCAGGAGTGTTTATTCCTGTAGGAATATTAATAGCTAAATTAGTGTGGAGGTAATATGCCTAATTACCAAACTGACTTTGACGGATTCACAAAAGATGAAGGTTGCTTGTTTTTCGTTCTTATAAAAATGCCAGAAGATAAATTCGGTCAAGAATTATCTCATTTAAAAGTATCTAATCTTATTCATGTTTTACATTATAAAGTGCCTTGTTTTTATAATAAAAATAAACCTGTTCTTTCAGATGAAGTAGTTGAAAGTCTTCCAGGAATATTTGTCTGGGATCATGAGACCGTTGTGAATCAAGCTCTTTTATTTATGAATATTCTTGATTGGGAAATAAAATATATCGGTAAACTTTATACAAAGACAGAAGAAGCAAGGGGAAAGATAAGTTTCGGAACTCATATTGGAGCGGACAATCTTATACTTCAAACTCAAACTATTAATGGCGGTCATTTTAGAAAACTGGATTATGATCCCTGGAAGCCAGGAACGATTACGAAATACATTAAGAGTGTGAGGTACTATAAATGGTTAAAAATATGAAAGCGATAAAATTAGTTCAATACGGAAGTACTATAGGAATATTTGTAACAGTGACTTTTTTATTGATTGCTGGTGGGATAATTCTATTTTCAAAAACTCCCGACCGGATTAGTCAACTTATAACTTTAGCTGGAGCAATTGCTATCTTCTTAGCACCTGAAAAGCTGGCTGCTTTTTTTGGTCCAGTATTAAAAAGAAAACAAGAGGGGAAAAATGAAAGATGTTAAAAAAATCTTGTTTTATATTTTTATTCTTGTTTGTTTCGTCCTTGTTATTTTCACAATTATTAAATATATTGGAAACGAAAAAGAACTTACAACAACTATTGGAAAACTCAGATCAGCAAAAAATAGAATTGACAATATTACAGGGCAACTTGAACAATCGGGAAAAACTATTGAAGACTTACAAGGAACAATTGAACAAGAACGAATTGCTTATACTGAACTCGAAGAAAATAATCAGCAACTTGAAAAAACAAATAAAGAACAAAGAGAAATATATAAAAGACTTACAGAATCAAATAGAACAGATTCAAAAGCAATTAGAAGAATCCGAGAGCTTAATGAATCAAGCGATAATATCATTAGAGGAATACTCGAAGGGATCGATAATTAAAAAGATAACTACTATAATTATTAGTATAGGAATTGGAATATTGATTGGAGTGATTGTAGATTAAATTCACGCTCCTTATTGGATGTCGGTTTGGTGGCTCCGACTCTCAAATGCCACCATTTAATATCTTATAAATATAATCCCAATCAATATTTTTCCAATATTCAGTATAACAAGAACCAATTATATATGATTCAGAATATTGTTCTTTTATATTATTTCCTTTAAATATCCATAAAGCATCCTCAATATAGAAAAATAAAAAGACATTTCCGTTTAGCTTTCTGTATTTTTTAATCCAGTTCATTTGTCCAGGTCGCCAAGGTACTTTAATTATGTTTTTCATAGGATACTTATTTAATTTTTTAAATTCTATCCAACCATCAGTATTTGTGGTTCGATAAAAAACATCAAGAATACCAGTTCCTGTCCTACTCGATTCTATAGGTTGAACAAGTATTTTTTCATTCTTGAACTCTTTTATCATTTTGTTACGAATAGTTTTTTCTAACATTTGAACTCCTTTACGTTTCCCCAGTTTGGCCCTTCTTCTAAGTCGGCTATTAAAGGTACACTAAGTTCTACACAAGTTTCCATTATACGCTTTAATTCTAAAGCGGCTTCATTACCTTCTTTTGTATTAGGTTTTGAACAATCTAATTCATCATGTACGGTTAAATGAGGGACAAGCGTATTAAATACTCTGGCTTTATAGGCGTCCCTCATAGCTTTCTTAAGTATATCAGCAGCTGAACCTTGTATAAGCCGGTTAAACATACTATATACTTTACGAAAGTCTCTCATTTCTTGTGTTACCCTTGCTCTACGTCTTAATAAAGTACGAATATAACCACGACTTTGTGCTACATCTACTATAAACTTTCGTGTAGTTTTAAGAAATGGAACTTCCCTATTGTATATGTTAATTAATTCATAACATTCTTTTAATGGCCAACCGAATTCACGGGACATGGTTTCAGCTCCCATAAAATAAGCCATACCGAAGTTTAAAACTTTTGCACTCTTTCGATTTAATCCAGTAAGATTCATTATGAATTCATGATAATCTGTTTTGGGATCTTCAATATATTGTTTCTTAATAGCCTCACTTCCTTCTCCCTGTGCATAGTGTGCTATTAATCTATATTCAATTTGATTATAATCTACTTTTAACCATGTACTTTCAGGTTCAGGTATGAATACAGATCTACAAAGCTTACCAAACGTTTCTTCTCTTGAAGGAATCTGTTGAAGATTAGGATTTGAACTTGAGAATCTTCCAGACTTAGTTCCATAAGCTTCAGTTTTCATAGAATGAAAACTACAATGAATTCTACCAGCAGTATTATATCCAGTAAATGCATTAATAAAAAAATTGGAACGTATTGTAGAAGCTTCTTTTAGTTCTAATATTTCTTTTGTTATAGGATGATTAATTGCTTTAAGAACTTTTTTATCTAAATTAGGATTATCTTTATCAGTTAAAGGATATGGAATCCCCAATCTATCTAATACTCTTGCAATTTGTTGAGAACTTCTATAATTGAACTTCCCATATTTATTATGAAGAATATATGTTTTTTCTTTTATAAATAAAGATAATTGATTTATTCCTGCATTTACGGCTTTTTCATTTATTCTAACTCCTACCTTTCTCATCTGCAATAATAAAGGATACAATTCCATTTCTAAATGATATAGTTCTAATAGATCTTGTTCCTTCATTATTCTCCATTGCTTTTTAAATATTTCTAAAGGTTTTACAACATCTCCAATAGCATAATCTCTAACATATTCATATT
>Ga0209976_10001370_pt1 | contig 14468 bp, 11 predicted proteins | sample SumtaG_FD_182806 | JGI IMG/M metagenome (GOLD analysis project Ga0209976, IMG submission 182806) | Deep subsurface microbial communities from Indian Ocean to uncover new lineages of life (NeLLi) - Sumatra_00157 metaG (SPAdes) (version 2) | ecosystem: Environmental > Aquatic > Marine > Oceanic >...
CACACATACTAGTTTCTTCACCGAACTTGATTTGGAATAAATGACGAAATAAATCATCAAATAAAGCAGGCATTTCTTTATTTTCACCTTTTATAGCTATTAAATTTTTATTCAAATGTTTATTTAATTAATTAATAAAATATTGTTCTTTGATATACATCGAATCACGTATTTAAATATTATCACACTAATAATATTATTTTCATATTTAGAAGTAAGTTGACTAGGAAATCAGCATTTCTCTTTATTTCATCTGAATCCATAATTTCTCACATTTTTATTTTCTAGTAAATATTCAAAGAGTTATAAATATAAATTTGATTTCCAAATTATTATTTGAAAGACGTATTGATGTTTAATATTAATTTCTTTTTTAATTTGGAGTTTATATAAAATGAAGCGAAAGATTGATGATAAGACTTATTTGAATTATTTATTACAGTCTCTAAATGTAAATAAATTAAAACAGATTTGTAGGGATTTTGAAATAAAGGGTTTTTCGAAATTAACAAAAGCAAAACTTATAGAATTTATTTTAGATTCTTTAGCTGAGGAAGAAATAACGGATTTACTAAAAGAAAAGGAATTAGAAATAATTTCAAAGGAGATAGATTTAGCACTTAGCAAAATCAACGGTGAGGATAGAGAATCCATAGACGCTATTAAAATTGTAAATCCCGATTTACATGAAATTGAAATAAATTTTAAAGGATGGAATTGGGAATCAACTTCATTTTTATCTATTACAGAGGAGAATATAGATAATCCGGAGAGAGACTGTGATTGTAGAATCGGTTCAAATATGGGGTTATGTAATCATTTTTGGGTTGGTTATATTTTTTCGCTGAAAGAAGGTTATTTTAAGCTTTCAAATTGGACTTTAACTATATTACCAGAAGGTTTCAAGGAAAAAATTAAGTCAATAAAATTATCTACAGGAAAAACTGCGGACAGTGAAGGAGAAGCTATTAGGCTAGTGGATGAGAGTTCAGAATCTTTTCTACTATTGAATCATGTTGGAAAAAGTGTTACAATTTATGAAGGAGAAGTAGAGGATATTCTTGAAAAACAGCAAGATTTTCAAGGAAATATAACTGTGTATTATGTGGCTACGTTAAAGAATGCTAGGTTTGGTCCAAGAGTGCAAAAAAAAAGCGATTTTCATGAAGAAGACATTGTAAATGTTGAAAAATTAAAGTTAAGAATCAGCGAAAATTTGAATAACGAGCATAATTTGAAAATAGGAGATAAAATCGGGGGTAATGGTAAACTCACAAAAGACAATGTTTTGGGTTTTATAGTGAAAAATATAAGAAAGATTGAAAAAATTTGATTAAGTTTTTATAATTGAGAATTGATAATTATTATTATAAAATACTATCATAATTAAAGAAGTGTGTTTAAATGGAAAAAAGATTTAGAGGACCATTAATTCTCTCTCTGCTCTTGATTGTATACTCTTTTGCCTTTTTATTCCTTATTCCTGATGAAGGTGACTTAATACCATTATATCCCGGGGGCGCAACATCAGATTATATACTAGTTATCATAATTCCAATAATAATAATGATATTAATGTATTTTATTGGGCATTTAATCGCAAAAATTCTTATTCCCATTCATAAATTGATGAAATTAAACAGATATGAGTATTTCCTTATTCAACCAGAGAAGAACTTAACAGGTTCAAAAATCATAATTCGCAGTGTGTATCCTGGATTACTAGCAATTAATATTGCTATCTATATAAGCCTCTTAGGAGAATTTAATTATCTTTTTTTTGCAGGATCAGATGAGGCTAGTCTTCCCGTAATGATAGAATGGATCTCAATAATAGTTGGAATACCTATTGCTACCTTGATAATCACACCTATTTGGATTTTAGATTCTACGGGATTGATGTGCTCATTAAATCAAGACAAGTATAAGAATCGAGTATCGCCTGATATTGAAAGTGTTGGTCGATTTTATTCTACTGTCTTTAAGGGATACGTCGGAATTTCAACTGTTGTTACATATATTCTGGTTATATACACATTTGCCCAGCAAGGAGTAACAATTGAAAATTATTTCATAATTTTCATCGATCCGTTAGCATTGATTCTATTTTTTGTTTTTCTGTCATTAATTTTAGAAGCAGGAGTGAATCAGATTAATAAGCGATTAATGAAAGGATTTGAGAAAATGGGAATTAATATTACTCCTCAAGAGATTAAAATAGTACCTAAAGAATAAGAAAATTGATGTAAAATAATTGAATTAACTTTTTTTTTTCTTAATTTTTTGCTCTCTAAGTATTTTATTACAAATTATTTGAACTAGTAAGGAAATAATTTAAGGTTAATTTAAATAACCAGCTAATCATATTATAATTTAAATTAATAGAATTTGCTCAAAATGAAAGTGTCAGACTTGAAATCAGGATTTATAAACGATATTAATATGATTCTTGCAACTGATTTTTATCAATTGACCATGGGAGCCGCATATTATCAAAATAATTTAGAAAATAATAGGGATGAGAAAGATAATATTGCTATCTTCGATCTTTTTGTCAGAAAATACCCAAAAAATCGGAATTATTTAATCTTCGCTGGATTAGAACAAGCTATTTACTATTTACAAAATGCTAAATTTACTCCAAAAACAATTGACTTCTTGAGGAAAAAAGAAGTTTTTAAGAATATAGACTCGAGCTTTTTTGATGAATACTTACCTAAGTTTAAGTTTAACTTAGACGTATGGGCAGTGAAAGAAGGAAATTTTTTCTTTCCTAATGAACCAATCATGAGAGTTCAAGGACCAATATTTCATGCCCAGATAGCTGAAACTTATCTATTAAATGTTATTAACTTTCAAACCATTGTGGCATCCAAGGCGTCTCGAATTAAAAATATTGCTCCAGATAAAATTCTTCTCGAATTTGGTACCAGAAGATCTCATAGTCCACTCGCAGGGGTTTATGCAGCACGGGCAAGCTATATTTCAGGCTTCAATGGCACTAGTAATGTTGTTGCTGATATAGAGTTAGGAATTAACTCTAGTGGCACAATGGCACATAGTTTTATACAGAAGTTTGACAATGAAATAGAAGGTTTTGATGCTTATTATGATATCTACGGGGAAAATTCAATAATGCTAATTGACACCTACGATACTGAAAAAGCAGCTGAAAAAGTCTCTAAATATAAGAATACCATCAAAGGTGTGAGAATTGATTCAGGAGATCTTATTGAACACGCAAAAAAGGTTCGAAAAATACTAAATAAAAATGGATGTAATAAGGTACTAATCGTTGCTAGTTCGGATTTAAATGAGTATAAAATTAAAGAGATTATTGATAAAAAAGCCCCAATAGATGCATTCGGTATAGGGACTGAATTAGCTACCTCTCGAGATGATCCTACAATTGCCGCTGTGTATAAATTAATAGAATATAACGGAATCCCAAGAATCAAAATCAGTGAGGCCAAGGTGACCTATCCCGGAAAAAAACAGATTTATAGAATATATGATGATAAAGGGATTTTTAAAGAAGATGTTTTGATGTTAGATGACGAACCAGCACCTTCTAATTCAGAGGCGATTTTGATCCCAATCATGGAAAAAGGAAAGTTAATTTATAAATTACCCAATTTAAACGAAATTCAGAAATATTACTTAGAAAATATTAAAATTTTACCAGATGAGTACAAAAAATTGGAAGAAAATCAAATTTTCAAACTAAAAATCTCAGAAAAACTAAATGAACTTACAAACTCACTTAAAAAAAAAATATTAAAAAATTAATAGAAATGAATTTCTTTTATATTATTTTATTTCGTCTTTTTTGATTAAAAGTTTTACTTAGTCGTTGACGTCTTAATTTTTTTTAAATTTGAAACCCTTCCAAAATACATTTATATTGCGTTTTTAAAGCATATAATTCCGAATATTAAAGTTAAGAATAGCTTTATTTGGATTATAATTTAATTTACTATAATTTAAAATATATATTAATATGATTAGATAATCATTTTAATAAAAATAAAAATAAAAAATACTGATGTAAAAATGTATCATTTAGACGGTACGGATTATATAAAAGAAAAATATTACAAGAAGACGGAGAGCGTGTGTCCAGAGTGTTTGAAAGTGATTCCAGCAGAGATCATTGAAAAAGATGATCAGATCTATATGGAAAAAACATGTGATGAGCACGGATTTTTTAAGGACAAGCTTTCATCAAGTGCCCGTTACTATAAATGGACTCATTATGGTACTAAAAATTGGAGTTTCGAGAAGGATGGAGACGCAAATCCTCCAGATGGTGATGATTTTGATCCGGAAGAGAGAGGATGTCCATATAATTGTGGAATATGTTCAGAACATTTATCTACTTGTTCTTTAGCTTTAATAGATTTAACAAATAGATGTAATTTTAACTGTAACTTTTGTTTTGCCAATGTAACGAAGGCGGGTTATTTAGTCGAGCCAACGATTGAAGAAATAGGGAAAATCATGGACCATTTCAGGAACAAGCCTATACCTGCAACGAGTATCATGTTTTCTGGTGGAGAACCAACAGTAAGAAAGGATTTTGCTGAAATATGTAAAATGGCAAAAGATAGGGGTTTTAAAGAGATAATTGCGGCAACTAATGGGTATGGCTTCCAGAAAAAGAAGGGAGGTCTCGAATGGACTAAAAAAGTCTATGAAGCCGGATTAGATACTCTCTATTTACAATTTGACGGAGTTAATAATATAACTTACGAAAAAACTCGTGGAATCAAGAATTTAATGGATTATAAAATGCGAGTTCTTGAAAATTGTAGAAAAGCAGGTCTATCGTCAATCAACTTAGTTGCAACTATCGTGAATGGTGTAAATGACTCAGAGGTTGGAAATATTATTCAATTCTGTATAGATAATATAGATGTTATAAGAGGAATTACATTCCAACCTGTTTCTCTATGTGGGAGAATCGCAGCCGAAGAACTACAAGAGTTAAGAATAACTAATGCTGATGTAATCAAAAAAATTGAACAACAGACGAACGGTAAAATTAGTATGGATACCGCATGGTGGCCATTAACTAGTATCGTTGAGTTCGGCCGAATCATCGCTTACTTAGCAGATGTAGATGCTATTGAGTTTACCTGCCACCCTGACTGCGGATTTGCCACGTACCTTAGTATCGACCCGGTAACTAACGAAATGGTCCCCATTACTGATTACTTTGATCCATTAGAAATCATCGATTTTTCAAATCGTTTCTGGAAGAAGATCAAACAAAAAGAAAAGAAGCCAATTGAGTTTTTCTCAAACTTTTTAGGTGATTTTGGCAAAACTTTAGATAAAGGATTAGAATCCCTTGATAAGGCTCAACTAAGAGCCAGGTTCCTATTAGGGATGTTGCAATATACGAAAAAGCCTGGTAAGCTTATGGAGATGTTCAGCAGAGTATTAATAAACGGAGATTGGGAGAGTATTAGCTCATTTACCCATGGAACATTATTGATAAGTTCAATGCATTTTCAAGACGCGTACAATATGGATTTAGAAAGAACCCGACGTTGTATTGTTCATTTTGGTGTGGCAATGCCAGATGGTTCAGTTCGTGAAATACCTTTCTGCACTATGAACACTCTACATAGGGAAACTATAGAGAAGACTATTGCTAAAAAACTTACTGACAAAGTGAAAAGTGAATTCGATACTGCTACAGGTCAAAGGTCAATTGAACTTGAACCTGAAATTGCTCGTAATGGTGGAATCGAGAAGGATGAGTTAAAAAAATAGGTGATAATTAGATGGTCGAAGAAGAATCAGAATTTAAAATACGAGAATTGGTCGAATTAGACACTACCACAGCTAAAGAATATGAAGATGCAATGCTGAAGAGGGTTGACTATTTTGCTAACAAAAACGCTGAAAAATCTATTTTTAACAATTTCATTCAAAATACTGTAGTAAAAGGGCTTAGTACAATTTTGGACCTTAAGTTAAAAATTGATGAGTCTTTAGGCGAAGAAAACCTTAAGAAAGTCAATGATGTAATTGACAAAATTCTATTATTAGGACTTTAAAAAGTTTTTACTACTTTTTTAATTTTAATTTTTTTAGTTTTACTTTTTTTAATTTTTTATTGTTAACATAACAAATTATTTCAGATGTTTTAATAAAAACTTGAGGTTGTTATTATAAAAATTTTAGTTTCTTTCAACTATACAATGATTAAGTTAGATTTTTAGACACTCTATCACGGTTCTACAAGTATTTTTATATCCTTAGTTTCGGGATCAATTCCACATTCAAATCCCTCTTCAACAATATCGTCCAATGGAATGATTTTCGTAATTAGTGGCCCCGGATCAATTAGTTTACGGGCAACTAAATCGATTGCAAATTCATAGTCTTCCCTAATGCATCCGATAATCCCTTGAATACGATTTTGATTTATAACATATTTAAGAAGATTTATTTCTACCGGTTTATCCCAGAGTCCTATTTGTACAATAGTACCTCCCTTTCGTACAACATCAAGAGCAGCATTTACTAAAACAGGCGCACCTGAGCATTCAAAAACGAAATCGGCTCCTGATACACCTCGCTTATTAGCCCTTTTAATTTTAGACAAGAAAAGTTTGTGTAACGCGAGATCAGGGTTAAACTTTTTAGCTATTTCTAGCCGGTGAGGATTTTTTTCAACCACGACAATATTACTAGCACCTGCTATTTTTAAACATTGAAGCATGAATTGTCCGATTGTTCCTAGACCGAATACAACAGCCGAATTACCTGCTACAAAATTAGCTTCTCTCAAAGCGCATAGACCTGTTCCGATTTGGTCAAATACAGTGCCGTGCTTAAAAGGGACTAAATCTGGAAGGGAAATAAGACAATATACTGGAACCACTAGATATTCCTCAAAACCTCCATTTTTTCCAATTCCAATCCCTTCAAAAGAACCATCGCATAAATTGGTATTCCCTCTCTGACAATAATAACACTTCCCGCAAGGTAACCCTGGAGCGATTGTCACTCGATCACCTACTTTCCATCTTTTAACTTCAGATCCGAGCTCTGCTATAGTCCCTGTGATTTCATGTCCTAATACACACGGACTTGGCCATAATCCTGTTTTATAAAATTCCAGATCTGAACCACAGATTCCAGCAAATTTTACTTTAACTAAAACCTCTCCCTTTTGAGGTGCGGGTTTAGGGATATCTACAATTCTGATTTGTTTTTTTCCCTCATATAATGCTGCTTTCATTATTATCCTCTATAATAGGTGAAATTATTTTTTCAAAATGTATTTTTGTTATGATAATTTAAATAAGATTATTGTGACTTTTAATATAATTTCCTTACCAGTTGTCATTCTATTTATAGCTAACGGTTTCGGGCAACTAATTTATGCGATAAAATTAAAAAGAAAATTTCCGGAAGAACATAATTTTAACAATTCAATTTTAATCTTTTTCTTATGGATTCTTGCGGGAATTTTATATCCATTTTTTTATTCGACAGATAATGCGAATATAAGATGGTTTCAAACATTATCTACTATTTGTATTTGTGTTATCACTCCATTTATAGTATTTCTCATTTTGTTTTACCAATACAGATTTGTTATAAAGAAAAATCCAGATATTAAAGAAAAGCGAAATATTGAAGTATATATAAAGGATTTTGATAAATTTAATAATGAAATTAAAGATATTAGAGCATATGATTTGAATACTGATATACATAGAAAAGCATTACATCTGGTACCAGCAGGGACTATTATTTTTCTCTGGGTTTTTGCAGTCTATATATGGGCAGGGATTTGGAAAGCCGATCAGATATGGGGCATTAACGGTGAGGATTTTGGAAAATTCTTAATATTGACAGTAGGTTTTTCGGGAATATTAGTGTTTGCTGCATTGGATTATGTTCGATTGTCCTATATTTTTGAAAAAAAAAACATTTACCACTTTTTACCTGACATAGTATCAGATTTATTAACAAAAACAATAAAACGAAAAGAAATTTATGAGTTTACAAAACCAGCTGCTTTAGTTCTTGCGTTTATATCTATATTTTTTTTTCCATTTGGAATATTTGCTGCTGCAGCACTTATAGCAACATTAGGTGATGGTGCTGCATCGATATTTGGAATGCGATTTGGCAAGCGAAATTTTCCCAAAAAAAGTAAAAAAACAGTAATTGGTTACCTTGCTGGATTTTTGGCTTCTTTTATAGTAAGTATTGTTGCTTTATGGATATTTGAATCCGATTTACCATTAGAAAAAATTATTGTATTATCGTTTGGAGGAGCCATTATGTTTTTAATTATTGATTTATTAAGCCTCAAGGTTGATGATAATATCCTAAATCCCATCTTTTGCGCGATAATCATGGGAATTTTGTATTTTTATTTATAATTTTTAGAGAAAAAATGTCTACCAGCGCCATTTAATAGCTTCTGCATGTCCTAAAAGATTATCAACTTGAACTTTAGTGCCATCATCTAGTATAACATATCCGGAATAATATCCATAGGCAATAACGGACTTTGATGTGAAAATTACAAAATTCATTCCCGATCTATGATGAAAAATTGGTTTTAAGGTCATCTCAAACCGTCCATCTTCACTTGTAAACTGCCACAGATCCATTGGATTTTCTGGAACGTGAAATTTTATTGGTCCAAGTTTGTGCCCTCGACCATCATAACCAACCATATTTTTATCGTGAAGGGTAGGATCTTCATAAGAATGCCCATGGCTAAACCATACCTCGTGTCCATCTGCGGTGCTACCTGATGCTCCACCCCAATACCAATTAATTTTATAGGGCCATACACCTCGCCCCCAATCAAGACGACAATAACAATTTTCGGGAATAAATTTATAAGGTTTATCACCAAAATATACGGTTCCTTCTGCGGGCATCCAAATTACTTTATCTGAATAATAGAAAAGTTTTTTCTTTTTATATCGATTCACTTTTACAATTGAATCTTTAGAGGGATCTTGATATAATATAATTTTTCCTTTCAGGCCTTTCTCTGCAAAGGTTGGAAAATCGAAAGAAATTTCCCGTGTATCGGCCAGTTTTTTTATGTACAGATCAAATGTTTCATGATGAAATTCAATATCTCCCTGTTCTGAACTTGTTGGAAGGTTCCATGATCCTTTCGTGAAGAATTTTTGCAGACCTCCAGCATATACCTTTTGCTCTTTATAATCCATTACTTCGAAGGTAACAAGGCCCATATAACCAACATCAGCAATAGTTACACTGAAATTGTAATCGGGATGGTTTATCACATAATTGTCCCATTCTTTTAGACGATGCCATTTAGCTCGGACTTTTTCTCTATTATACCGCAAAATTGGCTTTCTTGCCCAACCATCCTGAATAAGCACACCATTCTCGTCAAACAAGTCTGATGGTTCTGTAATTTCATTACTCATTTTTGATTCTCTTTATGTGAGTTATGTTTGTTTTATAATTCGTTTTGAAGATTAATAAAACTAGTTTAATTTAGTAGAATTAGAAGAAAGCATCCATTTTCTTAATACCTTTAATTTCTTCGAAAGTAATACCTAAGGCATCTAATACTTGTTCTAAAGCAGATTGTAAAAGTTCTTTATACTTCTTAGTATCAATATCTTGAAGTTTTGCGAGCTCAATTGCTTTTGCACCAATAATCCCTTTAGTCTTTACGAAGCTAACAGTTTCCCCTTTTTGATATTCTTTACCAGTTGCTTTTTTCAATTCCCTTGCTGCTCGCACATGTTGAGGGACGACCTTTATATAATCTTTAAGTTTCTTTTGCATAGCAATATTAATAGCATAATCTTCCAGACTGAAAGTATTAGGTTTTCCAATCTTTTTTAGATTATCTTTTACAATATCGATAATTTTACTCTTAGCTTTTGAAAACTCATCATCATTTGTTATTGTTTTTAATATTTCAATTAATTGATTAAAAACTTTTTTAATAAACTCCGGCGTATTTTTCTTTTTAGCAACTAGACCTTTTATATCAACATATTTTGTGTCCTTATAGATTCCAACATAATTTTTTTTCCTTTGAGAAAGAGCTAAAAATTGATAAGTTTTTTCTTCTTCTAAGTCAAGATCAAGTTCCTCTTTACTCCATTCAGAAAGTTTTTGCATCTGTATCTTAGTAGGATTTGAGAGAAAAACACTGTCTGTATCTCCATATAGAACTTTCACATCAATCTCCTCTGATTTTTTGATTGTTTGTTTAATCGCATATTGCCCTATCGCGGTCGTGCTTTCAGCTACAGGCAAACAAAACAACGGAAAATTCAGAGACCCGAAAACGCCGTAGCTTCCGTTGATAAAAACTTTAAGGGCTTGTTGAATGGTATTATAATAGCTACGCTGCTTTTCTGATAAACTTTTATCACCTGATTTTGGTTTAAAATATTTCACTCTGATATCCCGGAAAAAACCCACCACATAAGCAAATATTCCCATTTTATGGGTACAAGTATGGTATGGTGTTCCTTTTAGAAGATTATCTTCGCAATCAGAATGAGGGCATAAGACTGTTTCATAGGAAAGATTAGATTCCTTTATAATAGAAGGATAAAGTGAGGCGAAATCCATAACGACTACATCATAATGAATACCTGGAACTGGAGATATAACGTATGCTCCTTGAAAACCTTTTCCCTTTATTACTGACTTTTTGTATCCTCCTTTTTTAAGTTCAGAGATTTCAGATCGTCGTGGGATAAGAAAATTTCTCCTTCGGTGCTCAAAGTAGAAAATATTTTGTATCCAAGTAGAAATTTGGCGACGTACCATTTCATGGATAGGTAATTTTGTCATTCGGCATAATAAGATGATTAAATTCCAAACTAATGAGTTATTAAACTGTGTTAATTCGAGGGTTAAAATAGAATCTTTTAAGTTATACCATGATAGTATATTATAATCCATTTCATGGATTTCTTCTTCATGCTTATACTTCCCTTCACCTAATAAGGCAGCGCTAATGGCATTCAATGAACTACTTTCATACGCTCCACTAAAAGCATATCCAGAAATGCTTCTATTAAAGAAAAAATTAAAAATATCGATGTGAACGCCACGTCTTAAATCACAATCAGCTTTAGACATAATTCCAAAGCCTCTTTTTACATGAATGGGATTCAAATCTCGATCAATTCTTAGCTTTTCTGCCCTATGAAACATATAATTTAAATCAAAATTATCTCCATTAAACGTAATAATTACAGGGTACTTCCACATTAACCGAAAGGTCTCTTGTAGTAAGATTTTTTCAGATTTAAAGAAAATAACTTGGGCATCTGAGGGAAAGTTTTTATGCGCTTTTCCGTATGAGAATCCTTCTCGTTCGAGCATATATACCAATTTTAATCCGTCAGTTGCTACGAAAGATATGCTAATAATTTCTTGTTTAGCTTGACGAGGATCTGGAATCCCATAATCTTGCTCGCCTAAACTAATTTCTATGTCCAGAGCCATCCGTTTCACGTCTGGTATAGGTGTAAGAAAAATATCTATATATTTCTCAGAAAATTCTTGAATTTCGGGAGCTTCATCTTTAAATATATTACGAGTTTCGTTGGCAATTTTTTTTGATTCGGCATCACTTTTTTCAAAATTTATTTGATTAATGCTGCCATTTTTAACAGAATAGATTAATCCAGGAATTAATTGTCTATCAAAAATATAATTTAAATGGTATCTTATATCTGCTTCCCATGCTTTAACATTGTTTTCTCCTAAAATATTTCGGATATTGGTCCCAGAACCTCCGATATTAATAGGGGTTTTACCATATATTTTTGTCATAGTAATTTCTTTGTCACTTATGAGGTTAAAACGCTTTACTTCCTCAAATCTCGTAAACCCATCATAATCAGTCAGTTTTACATCTTTACTTAAGCTTTTTTCATAGTATGTAAGATTCTTTAGATCTTTTGGGGATTCTTTACTTAAGCAATAAGGTTCATGGTCAGTTGTATCGATCCAAATCTTTATTTCATCAGTATCCAAATCATAAAACTTACAAAAAGCTTTATTTTGTCCTCCATCGTAATCAACGTCTAATAATAACCCCCTTTCTAAATTTTCAACGATGTCGCCTTTTTCAATTAAATATCTAATATATTTTGAAGTAACCGTTTCTCTTGTTACTTTTTCTAATTTGATATCACCTACTTTTAAGCCAAAAGGCTCATCATTTCCTTTGAAAAATAATTTCTGGGGTATTTCTGTTTTTTCCTTCTGCTTCTCCTTTTCGATTTTCTCTGAAGGTTTAGGTTTAGTTGATACTGCTTCTTTTGGTTTCTGTTTCTTCTCTGTTTTAGGTTTATCTTCTTTTACTCTTGAAATTATTTTCTCTTGTTTTGATTCATCAACAAATGAAAATAAAGATTTTTGCTTATCATCCAGTTTTTTCTTCTTTGCCAATTTAACAACCAGTAAATAGATTCAATTTAGGTTAATATATGTATAAATATTATAAGATTGATTATAATACCATCTATTCTGACTTTAATATTTTAAAATCATAAACAAAATAAAAAAAAATAGACTATAATGAATTTGTTAATTTATTTTGAATTATTTCTATTAAATCCAAAGCATCTCTTATAGACCAAGCTCAACAGTAAGAAAGAATAACAAAAGGGGAATCATACTAAAAATTAATACGAAAGCACAAAAGGATAAGCCTATTATTGAAAATGTTTTATTCTCATCTTTCACAGCACCTATAATTCCAAGAATAATTCCAATAATCACGACACTTCCCAGCAATATAAATGGTACAATATAAGACTCTCGATTACCATAAACAATGAACATTGGAGCTATTAAAAATCCTATAATAATAGCATTAATTCCCAATACGAAAGAAGCAATACCAATTTTAGTAATTAGATTATCACCACTTTTTATATTTTATTTGTGTTGGAATAAAGTAATTAATATTAGATGAATGAATATTTAAATATTTATTTTGTTCCGGTTGTCATTCTGATATCGCCTAAGAGCATATAAGGTGCGAAAATGGTATTTCCGCTGGAGCTTAACCAGGTATTTACCTGTTTTAATTCTTTTCCTAATCCAAGAGTTTTTTCAAGCATATGGAAATGATCGGAGTTGATACGGAGTTCTCTTACTGGTTCAAGGGTTTTTCCCTTGTTTTTTACCAAAAACATTCCATCTTTAGGGAGCGATGATAAAGCCCCTGGAGGCGCATAGCTTTGATAACGAGTATACCATGTTGATGTGATCACTAGCGTAGGTTTTTCGGAAATTTCCATTAACTCTTCTAAAGTATAATCTCCCGTGGAAAATACGGTATTCGATGGCTTAGGCATGGTTATTCCAGCATTTCCAGTAGAACTTTCACTTTTTCGTGAAAGAGATGTATTAGTAAAATATTGTTTAATTATTCCCTTATCAATTAATACTGTTTTTTGAGTTGGAACGAGTTCATCATCAAAAGGAGAAGTATCTAAGCCGTATTCCACGGTGCCATCGTCCCAAGCAGAAATCATTTCATTAGCAATTTTATCTCCTTCTTTTTTACCAGCTAACCATGAAAGGCCCATCTTTCTCACATAAGCATTTAATCCAATTGCAGGTGTGGGTGCTTGTAACTCTGTTGATACTGTTGGATAAATGATTAGATTGTAAATGCCTGGTTTACCCTTTTTTCCACCTACAGCTTGTTTACAAATCATTCCAGCCTCTTTTCCTGCTCCAACAGGGTCAAATTCTTTATCTAAATGTGTGGAACACGATAATGCTTCTCCAGTGGCATACATGTCCTCTGCGAATGCTCTTATTCTAAAATTTAGATTAGTTTTCTTATAATTTCCCTCTAATCCTTTACTATTAATCAAATGAAATTGAGTATTTCCAAAGAAAAAAGAACCAGCAACTCTTTTAGCTCCTTGATTTATAGAAGCAGCTGTTGCATCTTCAATCAAATCAATCGCTTTCTCTCCTAAATCAACAACTTTTACATCAAAGATCTTACTTTGAATATCCTTATTATACTTAAAGGGCCCATCAGGTAATCTTTTATAATTAGAATTCATCTTTGCGGCGTCTAATAATCTTTCACTGTCTTTTAAAGTCTTTTCAATAGCTCCAGAGCGTAAGTCACTAACCATCATTTCTATTGTCCTTCTCTTTTTAGATATAAATAGATTTAATCGAATGTCATCCCAGTTTTTGTTAATATCTATTTTATTTTCAGAAAATCTTATTTGGCTTTCGTTCCGTATTATTCCTTTTATTGCCCAATCCGTACAAAACTGTTCTAAAGTTTTTTTTGCTCGTTCCATTATTTCATTTAACGTTTCTAACTTATCCATATAATCACCTCACGCTAACCTCACATTTCTTAATCTAACAGCGGGACCACCAGTCCATACGGGGCAACCCTGTCCTGGTTCAGACTTACCACAAAA